>Ga0255056_10000149_pt1 | contig 18040 bp, 19 predicted proteins | sample Cases_109_1_MG_FD_183639 | JGI IMG/M metagenome (GOLD analysis project Ga0255056, IMG submission 183639) | Seawater microbial communities from Amundsen Gulf, Northwest Territories, Canada - Cases_109_1 | ecosystem: Environmental > Aquatic > Marine > Gulf | place: Canada: Northwest Territories... | reverse complement strand
TCGATAAACGAGGCGCTTTTGATAGAACCTTAAATCGACAGCTAAATCTTTTCTTTAATTCTAGCCGCCTTACCGGTTAGCCCGCGCAAATAGTAAAGCTTAGCGCGCCTAACATCACCTTTACGCTTAACTTTAACGCTTTCAATTAAAGGACTGTGACTCTGAAATACTCTTTCTACACCTTCTCCATGAGAAAACTTTCGCACAGTAAATGCGGAATTTATTCCACGATTACGCTTGGCAATCACAACACCTTCAAAAGCCTGCAAACGCTCGCGCTCACCCTCTTTCACTCTTACCTGCACAACTACGGTATCTCCAGGACTGAAATCTGGGATATCTTGCTTTAGCTGTTGCTGATCAATTTCTTGAATAATATTCGACATGTCCTTAAGGTACTTTAGTTTTGGTGTTCTTGTATATATTCCTGTAGCAAGGCCTTTTGCTCATCACTCAAGTCTAGTTTTTCTATCAAATCAGGCCTTCTTAGAAAAGTACGACCCAATGACTGTTTTTCACGCCACTTCTGGATGGCTTGATGGTCACCGCCCAGCAGCACCTTGGGTACACTGAGATCACTGATACTTTCCGGCCGCGTATAATGAGGGCAATCGAGCAGTCCGTCAACAAAGGAATCCTGATATGCCGATTCATCGTGTCCTAAAGCACCAGGAATATGTCGAATTAGCGCATCTACCATCATCATTGCGGGTAATTCACCTCCGCTCACAACTGTATTACCTATCGAGATCTCCTCATCAACCTCAGCTTCAATTAAACGCTCATCAATACCCTCATACCGCCCTGCGAGCAAAATCAGATTGTTGTAGGTGCTTAATCTTTCCACATCCGCATGTTGAAAGGGCGAACCTTGTGCTGATAGGCAGATAACACGGGCATTATCCTGATTATCTTCCCGGGCCTTTTGTATGGTTTTTTGCAAAGGCTCAAATTGCAACACCATGCCAGGGCCGCCTCCATAAGGGCGATCGTCGACACGACGATTTGGATCATTAGAAAAATCTCTAGGATTCAAAACCTCTAAGTTGGCTAAATTATTATCGATGGCTCGACCCACCACACCGAACTTAGCCAAGCTCAACACCATTTCTGGAAACAAAGTAATAACTTTAAAATTCATAGTTGCGCTAATAATCTTTTTGCCAATCAACCGTAATGATCTTTTCTTCCAAGTCCACGTGCTTAACAACTTGCTCACGAACATAAGGAATTAAGGTTTCTTGTTGGTCAGCTTTATCCTGTACGACTAATACATCATTCGCACCAGTTTCCATCATTTTTTTTACGTGACCAAGTAGATCCCCATGGACGTTAATCACACTTAGACCTTCTAACTGAAACCAATAAAATTCATCCTTAGCAAGACTTGGCAAATTGTTCTTAGCAACCCAGATCTCTGCATGAATTAATGTTTCTGCTTGAGTACGGTCATCAATGCACTGTAATTTCGCAACAACACCATTACCATGCAGTTTACCCTCTTGCAGATTATAGATATCGGCGTTGGAGGAGATGCGTAATTCCCACGTCGAGTAATCAAGGATTTGTTCTTTTGGACGACAAAACGAAAATATTTTTAGCCAACCTTTTATGCCAAATACACCTTGGATAGCTCCGAGCTGAATGTGTGAATCTTGTTGACTCAAGATTTAGCCCAACATAAGGGCAAGAGGTAATTTGAAGAGTAGGCGCTATTAAGCAGCTTGCTTGAGATGATGTTTAATGAGCGAAGCAACACGCTCAGAAGGTTGTGCCCCTTGACCACACCAGTGTTCAAAGCGCTCTATCTCAATATTCAATCTAACTTCCTGGCCTTTAGCAGAAGGATTGAAATAGCCTATGCGCTCGATATAGCTACTATCACGTCGTTTGCGAGAATCCGTTACAACAATGTGGTAGAAAGGGCGTTTTTTAGCTCCACCTCTGGCTAATCGTATGGTGACCATATAGTTCTAATTCATATATTTGTGTTATTGAGAGCCGCGCATTGTACGCAAATTTACCCGAAAATAAAGGTTCTTGACTTAGGGATAAAGGGATATGGGTAGGAAAATTTAGAGAATTAACCCAACCCTGTGACAATCCAGCTCGTGAAGCTGAATAAGTTGCTAGTTAACCTAAACCTGGCGGCAGCCCTCCCCCCTTCAACCCTTGCATCATATGCTGCATGCCACCCTTTTTAGAGAGTTTCTTCATCATTTTCTTCATTTGTAGATGCTGCTTAAGTAAGCGGTTTACATCTTGCACCTGAGTACCGGACCCGTCTGCTATACGGCGCTTACGTGTATTTTTGATCACATCAGGGAAACGACGTTCATGAGGCGTCATAGAATTTATGATTGCAACCATCTTATGCAACGATTTATCGTCCCCCATGCCTGACGCATTTTTTGCCATCCCCGCAGCACCCGGAATTTTTTCCATAATAGCTGCCATACCCCCCATGTTCATCATTTGCTCAAGCTGACTTTTTAGATCAACCATATTGAAGCTTTTACCTTTTTTAATTTTCTTTGCAAGCTTCTGTGCTTTTTCATGATCAACTTTCTGTTCTACTTCTTCTACTAAACTCACTACATCGCCCATGCCCAGAATGCGTGAAGCAATACGGTCAGGATGAAATGGTTCTAGTGCAGTCGTTTTTTCACCAGTACCTAAAAACTTAATGGGTTTGCCGGTAATGTGCCGCACCGATAACGCTGCACCACCCCGCGCATCACCATCTGTCTTAGTCAGTATCACACCCGTTAATGGTAAAGCTTCATTAAAGGCTTTTGCAGAGTTAGCGGCGTCTTGGCCACTCATACTATCGACGACAAATAAAGTTTCGGCTGGTTGTATTGCTTGATGGAGCTGAATTATCTCTTGCATCATATTTTCATCAACATGCAATCTACCAGCAGTATCCACTAACAAAACATCTTTAAACTGTTTTTTAGCTTGTTCTACAGCACGGTTAGCAATATCTACTGGCGCCTGACTAGTATCACTTGGTATAAATTCAACACCTACCTCATTGGCAAGCGTTTGCAGTTGCTGAATCGCGGCGGGACGATAAACGTCACAACTCACCACTGCGACGGATTTTTTTTGCTTCTCAGTTAGAAATCTAGAAAGTTTCCCGATACTTGTAGTTTTACCAGCACCTTGTAAACCTGCAATTAAGATGACTACTGGCGGTCGTGCAGCAAGAGCCAATGACTCATTGGCATCCCCCATAAGATGAACTAACTCATCATTTACAATCTTGATAAGTGCCTGACCTGGCGACAAGCTAGTCAACACTTCTTGACCTAAGGCTTTGTTTTTTACATTCCCGATAAAATCTTTAACTACCGGCAGTGCGACATCAGCTTCTAACAAAGCCATGCGTACTTCTCGTAAGGTCTCTTGAATATTGTCTTCACTTAACCGCGCTTGTCCGCGAAGTTTTTGAACGGTACCCGCAAGGCGAGTCGATAAACTATCAAACATAGAAATTCGCTCCATTTCAGGAGCCAAGCTAAAAAAGGAAGTGGATTATAGCGAAATTATATCGCCATTGGAGAGCTGATGAATTTTAAAATCTGTAATAACGGAATTAAGTTGCTTGATAATCAGCTCTTCTTTACCTGGCTGCAAATGTGTAATGTATAGATCTGGACGATGGCTAAGCTTTTTTAAATCTTCAGCTAAAGCATTTGGATAATAATGCTTCGCATCACGCCCAATATCTTCATCTTCGTTGGTGAAACCACACTCTACTATAACCATATCCATACGCGGTTCTTCATTAAGCGCTTGCCAAAAAGTGTCATTAGTAAATGTATCGCCACTAAATGCAATACTGCCAGTGCCATTGGTAATGACATAGGCGGCAGCCGGAACAGTATGATTTACTTCCACCATCTTTACTACCTTGCCGCCAAAATCTATGCAATCACCCGACTGCATTGACTCATACACAATCACTGGCGTTTCAGTACTGGGTAGTTCGAAAAAGTTTGGCCATATGTCCCAATTAAAAATATTCTTCACCAAAATATCATATGTCTCTTGTTTACAGTGCAAAGTCAAAGGACGTTCAACAAGAGCATCGTATATGGTATCCAGCAACATCGGTAATAAAGCGATGTGATCTAAATGACTATGTGTAATGAATATGTGTTCAAGTTTAAGCATTTCATCGATCGAAAGATCGCCCAAACCCGTGCCACAATCCATAAGCACCGATTCATCTAATAATATTGAGGTGGTTTTATTGCCTAAGCCAATACCGCCACTACAACCGAGGATACGTATATTCATGTTAATTAATGATCAAAATCTGAATAATGCTATTATTGCTAGTATTAAAGAAATGCCTTACATATCTCAATTCATTTAGGTCTAATTGTCTGAGATAATGGCCACATACTGAATATATTTATTACATACATACTCATTTTCTTGTGAATTCGTTCTCAATAACTCACCTCACTGGCTAGAGCAGATATTTGTTTATATATGTCAAGCATACTGAAGTACAGCACCATAGTATTTTACGCAGTTACTTTTATAGTGCTGTTATGGCGTTCACACCGTCCTGCAAATAGTCAAATTGCTGACAAACGCGGCCTAATGCTGCTTATATGGGCGCTTGCTTGTACATTACACGCATTACATCTTTACCCGCAGACATTTACCTCGCAGGGACTGAATCTCACATTTTACAACGAGGTTTCTTTCGTACTGTTTATGATCTACACGCTAGTTTTGATTTTATCTATTACCAAGAAAAGAGAATTTATCGGCCTGTTTCTATTGCCTATCGTGGTTGCAGGAATTGCATTGACAATACTTAAACCTGAAATTCATGTTGCTACATCCAATGTGCGCGGATTGCAACTGCATATCGTGTTCTCACTATTTTCTTTTAGTGTGCTCACCATTTCAGCCATACAATCTATTTTATTATTCAACCAGGAAAGGCATCTTCGCAAAGCAGAAATTGACGGGATGACACGTGCTTTACCGTCGCTACACGATTCCGAAAAATTTTTATTCCAAACCATCACCATCGGTTTTATTCTACTCTCTATTGCACTAATAACCGGCTTTTTATTTTTAGAGAATATGTTTCAACAACATGTTGCTCACAAAACTATCTTGTCTATTTTGGCATGGGTGCTGTTTGCGGTACTGCTTTGGGGTCGTTGGAAATTTGGCTGGCGTGGACAAATGGCAGTGCGCTGGACTCTAGGCGGCTTTGCTTTTCTCATATTGGCCTACTTAGGCAGTAAATTTGTCCAAGAAATAGTACTGCATAGAGTTTTAGACATTCCCCTCTCTTGACAAATAACTGCTTGCGGCAGTTAATAGTTCTATCTTTATTATCGGAGGGTCAGCACGACCTTGGATGAGTATTCGATAGGCGTACTATTTATAGTGTTGCTTATATTATTTCTTCTCTCAGCATTTTTTTCTGGCTCAGAAACTGCGTTAATGGCCTTAAACCGTTATCGCTTGCGTCATTTAGCAAACACTGGGTATCGTGGCGCTAAGCAAGCACAAGATCTTTTAGAAAAGCCTGATCGCCTTATTGGCTTAATACTGCTTGGTAATAATGTTGTCAATCTACTAATTGCCCAACTGGCCGCATACATTGGTTATCGCATGCACGGTAGTATCGGAATTTTTATAGCTAATTTTATTTTAATTTTCGCAATTTTAGTGTTTGCAGAACTTACACCTAAAACGCTTGCCGCATTGCATGCAGAAAAACTAGCCCTTCCTGCTGCTCGCATTTATAAACCATTATTAGTGTTGATGTATCCATTTGTTTGGATAGCTAACTTCTTTTCTAATTCTCTGCTTAGATTATTTGGCATTAATGTAGAGAAAGGTGTACTTACCACACTATCACATGACGAACTACGTACCGCAGTGAACGATGAAGGTACTACAATATCAAGCGAACATCAGCAAATGCTATTAGGTGTTTTAGACCTAGAACAAATCACTGCCGAAGATATTATGATCCCTAAAAACGAAATCATAGGGATCGACCTTGAAGATGACTGGGAAGATATTGTTACTCAATTGAAAAATATTTCCTATACACGCGTACCTGTTTATCGAGGTAGCATTGATAATGTCGTTGGTTTTCTACATCTGCGAAAATTTATATTAAAAATTCTTGACAAAGATTTAGAACGTGAAGATTTAGAAAAAGTGCTTCGCGAACCATATTTCATTCCTGAAGGCACACATTTAAAAAAACTACTCTACGAATTCCAGGTAAAGAAACGTCGCTTAAGCTTAGTTGTAGATGAGTTTGGTGATATTCAAGGCATGGTGACACTAGAAGATTTATTAGAAGAGATTGTTGGTGAGTTCACCAATGATCCAGCAAGTTACGACGTAGAAATTCATCCTCAGAAAGATGGCTCTTTTCTTGTCGATGGAAGTTTGCATGTGCGTGATATCAATAAAGCCTTAACCTGGCACTTACATGCAGACGGTCCAAAAACTATCAATGGCTTAATATTAGAGCATATGCAATCCATCCCTGAAGCAGGCACCAGTGTTTTAATTGATGGCTATCCCATAGAGGTTGTACAAATTCAAAACAATGCAGTTCGCACCGTGCGCATAAACCCTCGTTTGCCACAACACGAAAAAGTTGCTTAATATCAACCCCCCCATTCGAGTGACGCAAGAAAATCTTCTGATCTAGTACAATACTCACATGACAAAAGAACTCAGTTATGTGTGCACCGAATGCTCTGGACTGTTCTCGAAATGGATGGGGCAGTGTTCTGACTGTGGTGCATGGAACTCAATTGAAAAACAAGCAGCCGTATTTCAAAAACAAAAAGTTGGCTCATTCGCTCAAGCGGGTGCTGCAAATAAAATCCAAGCGATTAACGATGTTACTTGCGAAATCCATGCACGCATCAAAACCCCCCTCGCTGAACTCGACCGTGTCCTCGGTGGAGGCATTGTCTCCGGCTCCGTAATTTTAGTAGGCGGTAACCCCGGTATTGGAAAATCCACCTTATTATTACAAGTACTGAGCTCACTGGATCGCGAAAGAGCCTTGTATGTAACTGGTGAAGAATCGTTACAGCAAGTAGCACTACGCGCTGAACGTTTAGGCTACAAAGATTCTAAATTGCGTGTGCTAGCTTCAAATAATCTTGAAGAAATTTTAGCTAATGCCATGCGTGAACGACCTAACATCATGGTGATTGATTCGATTCAAACTTTATCATCAGAAAAAACACCTTCCGCTGCAGGTTCAGTTTCACAAGTGCGTGAATGTGCGAATCAAATTACTCAATTCGCAAAACAAACAGATACCACTGTGTTTGTAGTCGGCCATGTAACGAAAGATGGCTCAATTGCTGGCCCACGCGTGCTCGAACACGTAGTTGATACAGTATTATACTTTGAAGGTGATGAAGGAGGGCGTTATCGAGTTTTACGTGCCGTAAAAAATCGATTTGGCGCAGTAAACGAGCTCGGCGTGTTTGCCATGCAAGAGACTGGGCTTAAAGGTGTAAAGAATCCGTCTGCTATCTTTTTATCACAACGCAGCGAACACACACCAGGTAGCGTTATTACTGTTACTTGTGAGGCCACACGACCTTTGTTGCTGGAAGTTCAATCTCTAGTAGATGACAATCCCACAGGGCACGCACGGCGTGTGACGCTTGGCATTGAACAAAATAGACTAACTATGTTGCTTGCAATCTTGCATCGACATGGTGGCATTGCTATTTACGACAAAGATGTTTTTGTAAATATCGTAGGTGGGATTTCATTAAAGGAAACCGGTGCGGATTTAGCTGTGTTACTTGCCGCATATTCCAGCTTCAGAGACAAAGCATTGGATCGCAACTTAATTGTATTTGGCGAAGTAGGACTCACTGGGGAAATACGTCCCGTCTATAATGGCGTGTCACGCCTTAAAGAAGCTAAAGAACATGGGTTTAAAAAAGCCATCATCCCAAGTGCGAACAAACCTAAACAAAAAATACCTGGACTAGAAATCATCGCAGTGAACAAATTAAGTGAAGCGGTTGAGAAAGTCCTTTTAAAATAATTTAGTAGATATGGAAAAGTTTTATCACCCACACATGTCGCATGAAGGCCTGGCACCTACACATGGCGTGAGCGCTATCAACCAATTTGGCGAGCAGCGTGAAGTACATGTCGCAGGCGAGTCACCTTTAACCTTAAAAGTGAATGATCGAGAGATTGTTACCTTAATGACTCTAGGCACTCACCCTGAAGAACTTGCATTGGGCTACTTGCGCAACCAGCGCTTACTTGAAGACATTACTGACATTGAATCCGTTAACGTAAACTGGGGAAAAGAATTGGTAGATGTTTGGCTAACAGCTGGAAAAGAAATTACGGATTGGGAGGAAAAACTAAGTAATCGCACGGTAACTTCGGGCTGCGGACAAGGCACTGTCTTCAGCTGCACGCTAGATAAACTTTACGATGCTAAACTTCCTAAAGTTTCTTTAAAGCAATCTAAAATTTATGAGTTGCTTAACGAAATTACTACACACAATGAGGTCTATAAAAAAGCAGGTGCGGTACACGGCTGTGCACTATGTTATGACACGAATATTTTAAAATTTGTTGAAGATGTTGGGCGCCATAATGCAGCAGATGCGATTTCAGGTTGGATGTGGCTAGAACACCAACAAGGAGGCGATAAAATTTTCTACACTACCGGACGATTAACTTCTGAAATGGTAATGAAATCTGCCAACATGGGCATCCCTGTTTTACTTTCACGATCAGGCGTTACCAACATGGGCTTAGAACTCGCACGCGACTTAGGAATCGTGATGATTGCACGGGCTAAAGGAAAAGCTTTTCTTGTTTACAATGGCGAAGACCAAATTGAGTTTGATGCGCCCCCAAAAAAACCACCTACTTCATAGACTCAAAATATTGATTCAATTCATATCTGACGTATCAAGGAATAGATAAAAATGAAAACATTGAAGCATCTGTTAGATAAAAATATCGCTTGGGCAAATGCAGTGAAAGAGAATAATCCTGAATTTTTCTCTTCATTATCAAAACAACAATTCCCTGAATATTTATGGATCGGGTGTTCGGATAGTCGCGTTCCTGCCAACCAAATTATTGATTTGCCACCAGGTGAAGTGTTTGTTCATCGCAACATCGCTAATGTTGTCACGCATACTGACTTAAATTGTCTTTCCGTAATCCAGTTTGCTGTTGATGTGTTGAAAATTAAGCACATCATCGTATGCGGACATTACGGTTGCAGTGGTGTACAAGCAGCGATGGAGGACCAGGAACATGGTTTGGTCGATAATTGGCTGCGTCATATAAAAGATGTTGCTAGATTTAATGCCAACAAACTAAATAACCTATCAACCGAAGACAGGCATGATCTTTTATGTGAACTAAACGTCAAAGAACAAGTTGTAAACGTATGCAATACTAATATTGTAAAAAACGCATGGAGAAATAATGCGGATCTTACAGTTCATGGCTGGATCTACAAGATTAAAAATGGAATTTTGAAAGACCTTGACTTATGCATCTCTTCCACTAACGAGTTAAAAGAAAAGTTTTCGTGGATTAACTAAATATAATGTACTGAATGGGAAATTTGCAGAATTGCCCATTACAAACATCAACTAACCAGAGTATTAGTCCAAGTCCGCTATTAACGAATCTCTTATCGAGCCTGATATTGCTTCAATCACATGCTGATATTCAGGATGATCAATTCCAACACTTAAAGTCTCGCCTTCTTTTAATGCATTGACCATTTCTTGAGATAATTCAAAACGCATGAAATGCACCGAAGAAGTTTTTTCTGCGGTTTCACGCGGCAAGTCTTCATCATAAATAGGGTGTACTTTTTCATGGCCTGAGACCTGCACATAGGTAGCATCTTCAATACCCAACAATTCTCTTAGGCGTACTGCGCGTTCATCTGGATCTGGGAATTCAATCATAAAGGTTGCTTTCCAATTACTTCCATCTGGAATCATTGGATTATATGCATCTAGTTCTTCTTGAATACCATCACTTTCAAATATTTTTTCTGCGCGCAACATTTCTTGAATTTGATACTGCATCACCAAGCGGTCTTCAAAATGCATAGTGACATTAGGCCCTACTCGCAAAACACGATTCTTTTTATGCTGAATTACTTGTGTACGAAATTCATCACGCATTGCTGAGTAATTTTCTAGAGAATGTAAATCTTGTCTGGATAGTTTTTGCATAATTAATTTATTTAAATTTAAAATTAAAAACTATAGGCCGTATGCGGTTTTCAATAAAGTTATAGGATGTGTTGGACTGGCATTTTTATCATCCATGCCATTCGCTAGATGATATCCGGCTAATGGGCAATCACTGGAAAAATAGTTTGGCTCATTCTTTTTAATTTTATTCACAACGGGCCGTGCAATTTTCATAGAGACTTTATGGAATTCTTCTTTCACTGCATAGGTACCATTATGCCCTGCGCAACGTTCAATGAGTTCAATTTCTGTATTAGGAACCAAATTTAGAATATCCCTGGTTTTATTACCCATATTTAGCACGCGCAAATGACATGGCGCATGATAGGAAATCTTCCCAAGCGATATTTTGAATTCAGTATTAAATAATTCTTCTTTATGGCGTAGCGATAAATATTCAAATGGATCAAATATTGACTGCTGGACTTTTTTTAACACCTCATCTTCTGGAAACATCAATGGTAACTCTTGCTTAAACATTAATACACAAGATGGAATCGGTGCCACAATATCCCAACCATCACCAATAATTTTTTGCAGTATGGGAATATTATGATTTTTGTTTTCGGCAACCGCTTCTAGATCACCCAGCTCAAGTTTTGGCATGCTGCAACATTTATCTTGAGAGATCAGCTTGGTTGCTATGTTGTTGTGTTCAAATATTTTTACCAAATCTTCAATTAAACTAGGTTCATTATGGTTTCCGTAACAAGTCGCAAAAATAGCAACTTTACCAGTGGTGCTGCCGACAGCTTTTGGCGAATTAACCGATGTTTGATGCTTAGCAAATTGTTTTTTTGCTGACTTACTTTGATATTTAGGTAAGTAAGCATCACTACTCACTCCTAGAACTTTTTGAATGCCTTTGCGAACAACTGACGAATTATTTGCAGCATTGGTTAATTGTGCTAAAACGGGGATTCCTAAAAACGAACCCATGCGATCCGTGTTACTGAGCATATTGTCACGCTTAGAAGCGCCCTGCTTTTTAAATTTGATGGCTTTGGCGCGCAACATTAAATGCGGAAAGTCTACATTCCACTCGTGGGGGGGCACATAAGGACATTTTGTTAAGAAACATAAGTCACAAAGATAACAGTGGTCAACGACTTTGATGTAATCAGATTTGTCGACACCATCGACTCCCATGGTGGAAGATTCATCGACTAGATCAAATAAAGTTGGGAATGAATTACAAAGACTTACACAGCGTCTGCAGCCGTGGCAGATATCAAAAACGCGTTCCAATTCAGCATTTAGATTTTCTTCGTCGTAAAACTTTGGCTCTTTCCAATCAATAGTATGACGTGTAGGCGCGCCTAAACTACCTTCTCTCATAAAAATCCCTTCTGTGGTTTAGAAATTTTACAATGTACAAATTGCATAAATGCAATTTGTACATTTTGAAAAATCTAATAGGGCACTCACTAGTCTAGTGTATCTAATGCTTTCTGAAAACGATTTGCATGTGAACGTTCTGCTTTTGCAAGCGTCTCAAACCAATCTGCAACCTCGTCAAAACTTTCGTCGCGTGCAGTCTTTGCCATACCCGGGTACATATCTGTGTACTCGTGAGTTTCGCCAGCAATCGCAGCCTTTAAGTTATCAGATGTTGGGCCAATAGGAAGCCCAGTTGCAGGATCACCACACTCTTCTAGGTATTCAAGATGCCCATGAGCATGCCCGGTTTCGCCTTCTGCTGTTGAACGGAATACTGCTGATACATCGTTGAAACCTTCCACGTCCGCTTTTGCAGCGAAATATAGATATCTTCGATTAGCTTGTGATTCGCCAGCAAATGCGGCCTTTAAATTATCTTCTGTTTTACTGCCTTTTAGAGACATTATTACTACCTCCAGCTATGATGTTTTTAGCAAAATTACAATGGAATTTGCCAGTTTATATGATTTAGACTAAGTCTAAACTAGGTGAAACTTTAGACTAGGTCTCAAGTTATGTCAACTCAGTTTACACTAGCTTGATTCAAAACTAGCTGCTGAACTTTACAAACATTAAACTAACTAGGAAATGGCTGTGGCACACAAAACAACAACCAAAGCGATTGATTTTGAGAAATCGCTAAAACTATTGGAAACGCTGGTCGATAAATTAGAAAAAGGCGACCTATCTCTAGAGGACTCGCTGAAGAATTTTGAGCAAGGAGTTAAACTGACACTTGAATGTCGACAAGCATTGCAAACCGCAGAACAAAAGATTTCCATATTAAGTAAAGAAAATAATGATTGGGTAGAGAAGGATCTCGACGAAAATGAAGCCACAAACGATTGAAGGAGTTTTGACTGAGGCAGAATCAGTTGAAGGTTTACTTGATCAATACGCAGATCGAGTCAATCAGCAACTTAAAAAAAGACTACCTCAAGAAACCGATTCGCCAAAAACATTGCACAAAGCCATACGTTACTCTGTTTTAGGTGGGGGTAAACGTATACGGCCCGCTCTCGTGTACGCAACCGGTGAAGCACTTAGCACAAATTTAAAATCTCTAGATTGTGCTGCATGCGCAGTTGAACTCATGCATTGTTACTCGCTAGTGCACGATGACTTGCCAGCAATGGATAATGACGATTTGCGTCGTGGACGCCCTACTTGTCATAAAGCTTTTGACGAGGCCACAGCAATTCTTGCTGGCGATGCCATTCAAGCCCAAGCATTTGCGATACTTGCAAGTGACGATGCACCAAATAAAAAGCGGGTAGAAATGATTCAACAGCTTGCAAAATCTTCTGGCTCATTAGGTATGGCTGGTGGGCAAGCTATCGATTTAGCTTCAGTTAACAAACAGCTTAATGAAGAAAAAATTAAAAACATGCATACACTTAAGACTGCAGCATTAATCCAAGCCAGTGCACTCATTGCGGTAATCGTAAGTGGTACAAACAGCCCTGAAACCTTTGCTCGCTTCGCGAATTTTTCTGAAAAAATCGGCCTAGCATTTCAGATTCGTGACGACATTCTTGATATCCAAGCGGATACCGAGACATTAGGCAAACCGCAGGGCTCGGATGCGGCACAAAATAAACCTACTTACCCTAGCATTGTGGGGGTGGAACAAGCTGAAAATACAGCGAATACTTTATTACGAGAAGCTTTAAATGAAATAAATCATTTAGATGGACGCGCAGAGAACCTGCGTGCAATTAGCAAATATATGGTTACACGCAACTCTTAAAAATAAAAAATGAATCATAAGTACCCATTACTTGATGGAATTGAATACCCTGCAGACCTGCGTGCTCTGGATGCCCAACAATTACCAGCAATTGCACAAGAGTTGCGTGCATATTTATTAGATTCTGTTGCAACCAGCGGTGGGCATTTTGCTGCTGGTTTAGGTGCGATCGAAATCACGACCGCACTGCATTATGTTTTTAACTCTCCTCACGACCGAATTGTTTGGGATGTAGGCCATCAATGTTATCCGCATAAAATTCTTACCGGTCGTAAAGATCAAATTACTACTATTCGCACTAAGGGTGGACTTGCGCCTTTCCCTAAACGCAACGAAAGTGAATACGATCATTTTGGTGTAGGTCATTCCAGCACTTCTATAAGTGCAGCATTAGGAATGGCTATTGCTAGCGGTAACAAACGCAAAGTGGTTGCAGTAATCGGTGATGGTGGACTTACTGCTGGCTTAGCTTATGAAGCCTTAAATCATTTGGGTGATTGCAAAGCAGATTTACTTGTCATTCTTAATGACAATGAGATGTCAATCTCACCAAATGTTGGCGCAATGACAAATTACTTGACTCGCCTGCTTTCAGGTCGCGTTCTTTCCAGTGTGCGAGAAGGAAGCAAAAAATTATTAGCACCAATCCCGCCTATTCATGAGCTCGTTAAGCGAGCTGAAGAGCATGTAAAAGGCATGATCGCTCCTGGCACTTTATTTGAAGAGCTGGGGGTTAATTATTTTGGACCTGTCGATGGCCATGATGTATTAGGCTTAGTTAAGACTCTTCAAAATTTAAAACGCCTAGATGGCCCACGCCTATTACATATCGTTACACAAAAAGGCAAAGGTTATGAAAAAGCCGAAACCGATCCGATTGGTTATCATGCTGTGCCTTCCTTTGACCCAATTGTTGGCGTGGTAAAGTCAAACAAGAAACCAAAAATAACCTATACACATGTATTCAGTGATTGGATTTGTGACATTGCCGAAAAAGATGAGCGCGTAGTAGTAATTACTCCGGCAATGCGCGAGGGATCTGGACTTGTTGAATTCTCCAAAAAATTTCCAGAGCGTTATTTTGATGTTGCAATCGCAGAACAACATGCAGTGACGTTAGCAGCCGGTATGGCATGTGAAAAATTAAAACCAGTAGTCGCAATCTATTCTACTTTTTTACAACGTGCGTATGATCAACTCATTCATGATATCGCGGTGCAAAACTTACCGGTAGTATTTGCTATAGACCGTGCAGGTGTTGTGGGCCCAGATGGACAAACTCACGCGGGTAGTTTTGATTTATCTTATCTCCGCTGTATACCAAATATGGTGGTCATGACACCTGCAGATGAAAACGAAACCAGACGCATGCTATACACTGCGTATCTACAAGATTGCCCTACTGCAGTACGTTATCCTCGTGGCTCTGGACCGGGCTCACCTGTACACCCAGATATGAATGCTGTTGCAATTGGCAAAGCAAAAGTTTTACGTGAAGGTAAAAGTTATAAAAAAAACGGTAAAAAGAAAATTGCTATTTTAGCTTTCGGTAGCCCAGTGTATGACTCATTACAAGCTGGAGAAGAACTAGATGCTACTGTGGTAAATATGAGATTTGTGAAACCGATTGATTTAGCGCTTATTAAAATAATCGCTACACAACACGAATATATTATTACTGTTGAAGATAATTCTGTATTCGGAGGCGCGGGAAGTGCTGTAAACGAAGTATTAGCGCAAAATCAAAATATTAAAATTAAAAATCTCGGATTACCAGATACCTATTTAGACCACGCTTCACGTGAAGAACTACTAGAACAAGCAGGATTAGATGCGAAATCTATCTTGCAATCCATAGTTTCTTTTACCAAAGAAAAAAAAATAGAAAAAACAACTTAAGCTGCCTATTTAGCCTTAAGAATTAGGGTAGCTCCCTGGATACGCTGAAATAACTCTCTTTAATAACTGCTTTGCTGTTTGCGGATCAATCACACCCTCTTCTTTATTTACCTGATGCGCAGTCACCAAAGTCTGCTTACCCTGGCCAAGCAAATGTATTTCGTAAAACACTTTTTGCTTGTTAGCTTCTTGCACAGGAACACCTGCAGGAGCAAGATCTACTGCAACAAAGTACACGCCCTTATTGCGATCATGGTCCTCAACCACCAAGCCCGAGCGATCTAACGCAACACCTGTACGGCGCCACACGCGTGAAAAAATATCACCCACCACTAGCACAGGTACACCACCGATATCTCTAATATCAAGATACAAAAATTGAGCATCGGCACCTGCTAGTTTTTTCTGTGCATCTTGCCGTGAGGTTCCTAAAAACTCCATCAATCTAATCATCATCTCGGTTTCACGCTCACTATTAGGTGCCTGTGGCTTCCATAGGATTTGATTTTCTTTATTAATAGCTGCTACTTCCGCTCCGCGTTGAGTTAAGAATACATTAGTCACCGCATTCGGTTGGCGTTCCAGCCGTGTACGAAATTTCTCACCTGTAATATCGTAACTTTCTTGTGATGTTGTTGTATTAACTGAACGATCTGTATGCTGCTTCCATTCGGTCTCGATATAGCCAAGTGTTGGTTCGTCCGCACCAAGTACAAAATCTTGTTCTTGCCAAAACTTACGCATCAGCGGCCATAAGGTAACAGGATCACTGTCCACCTCTAACCAATATGTAGGACCTTCTTGACGTACACGCACATCTAAAAATTCTGGCAATACAGCAGCGCCAAGCGCTGGGCCTTGTGTTTCAAGCGCGCTCACTCGATCATTTGCAGTTCTTGGAATCTCTAAACTCTCTTCCCATTGCGGTGTAACTAAATCAGGCGGAGCTTCTAACCCATTAGTTGAACTGCTGTCAGCATATTCGGGACTACGCTGAAAGAATCCACAACCACTTACCAATAATAGCGATATCAAGAGACAACTAAGAATTATTTTTTGCACTAAAGTTTTAATTTCAATTATTAATGATGTATTGATTTAGATTGAGCCTGCTGCAGCTAATGCTTGTCGCAAAGTATCGTGATGCTTGGCTGATAATGTGGTCATTGGTAATCGCATTCCAGTTGGGAATAGACCCATCTCGCTCAAACACCACTTAACCGGTATAGGATTAGACTCGACAAACAAATCCTTATTCAATCGATCCAACTTTGCATTAATTTCCTGCGCCTTATTACGATCACCACCAATACTTGCCAAACATAATCCATGAAATAACTTAGGGGCTACATTACCAGTAACCGTAATTACACCACAGCCACCCGATAATAGAAATTCCATTGCAGAATCATCATCACCACTAATCAACATAAAGCCCTCAGGACTCTCAGCCAAAATTTGTTTACAACGTTCAATTTCACCCGTGGCTTCTTTAATTCCGACAATATTATCTATAGTAGAAAGTTTAATTGCAGTTTCGGGCAATAGATCCACAGCTGTGCGTCCTGGCACGTTATATAAAATTTGTGGAATTGATACTGCTTTAGCAATTGCTTGATGGTGAAGAATCAAACCTTCTTGAGTAGGCTTATTGTAATAAGGTGACACCAGCAAACACGCATCCGCCCCAGCATCCTTCGCGCATTGAGTAAGATCAATAGCTTCTTGAGTTGAATTCGCTCCAGTACCCGCAATTACCGGAATTCGCCCTTGAACTTGCTCGACGACAAATCGAATGACTTCGCAATGCTCCACATGATTTAACGTTGCAGACTCACCTGTAGTGCCCGCAGGCACTAAAGCATCGGTGCCATTTTCGATATGAAACTCTACATATTTAGCCAGCGAGTCGTAATCGACCTCTCCTCCCTTATGCATAGGAGTCGCAATGGCGACCATGCTACCTTTAAACATAGACTTCCTCGATTGGATGGCTGAATGATGAAGCGAGCGATATTACAAATGAAAACATAGTATTACAAGGAATCAGACCAATAGTGCCTATTTAAATCAAGGATATAGGTAAAGACAAAAAACAGCAATTATGCCAGATACAAAAACTAAACTAGTTCAGCTGAATAAAAGAATTTTAGCATTTAAGTACCAATGCACACCTGATCATAAAATTAAATTTTCTGACATTTTTAAGGTCCCGATGAAGAACTTTGCAGATTATTCGATATAACTAAAATGAAAAATATGTATGGAAAGTAAAGTATGCAACATTGAATGCAGTACTTTTTTAATTGATGAAAAAGTGTATTACGAAAAAAATGTCGCAAGATAGAAGTTATAAACTATGCGGGTGAGTTACTAGCTACTACAAAACTACATTAACAAATTACATTTAAATTTACGTTGGTTTAGCCTCTTGCGTACTTTTAATTTCATTTTGAGCTTGCCCATTCTTGGTAGGCCAAGCTTTAATCACTGCATTCACCAAGGTTGCTAAAGGGATTGCAAAAAACACTCCCCATAAACCCCAAATTCCGCCAAATACAAGTACGGCTGCAATAATTGCAGCCGGGTGAAGATTCACTACTTCTGAAAATAATAACGGCACAAGAATATTGCCATCTACAAACTGAATGACAGC
>Ga0255056_10000145_pt1 | contig 18245 bp, 21 predicted proteins | sample Cases_109_1_MG_FD_183639 | JGI IMG/M metagenome (GOLD analysis project Ga0255056, IMG submission 183639) | Seawater microbial communities from Amundsen Gulf, Northwest Territories, Canada - Cases_109_1 | ecosystem: Environmental > Aquatic > Marine > Gulf | place: Canada: Northwest Territories... | reverse complement strand
ATTATAGACAAATCACGGGTATGCTTGGCTTTCTTTATCTCCCCTCTATTCTTGATGTATTGAGTAACAGGTTTTGATATAAAATCGAATACGCCTAGCCAATTCATAGTTACACCTCGAATTCATAGCCCAAATCTTTAAGGTACTCCACCGGGTCAACAAAGCTTCCGTCAGGCTGCTTTATCTCATAATGGACGTGCTGTGTGATTCCAGGGTAGACGTGCTCCATTCCTTGTGACCACCCTATTGTCTGCCCTCGCTCGATATCGTCGCCAAGCTCAACAAGTAAACCAACATAAAAATACCTGTGGCGATTATCACCGCAAGTAATTTCAACGTACCGAAAACCGCCTTTTTCATCGTCGTTAGGATTATAAGGATAGCCCAATTTAGTAACTGTACCGCCTTCATAAGCTGTCACCACTTCGTTAGTGTGCGTTACTATATCAACACCGTTATGTGTACGCATACCACGACTGGCACCAAATGCGCCTGAGCCGTGGCAGTCTGTACCGCGTAGCTTAATCATTAAGCCCTGTTACCTGCTGTTGTAACAGTTCCAACGCCGTTATCAAACAAAGACGCTGTTTTGCCTGAGTTCTTAATATCGTTATTTGTGACAAGGTTTGTTGCGCTTGCCGTATCGTTAATCTCTATGCCGTATTTATGCTGGTTTCCACCGCCGAGATGACGAACAGTATTACCTTGCACATTGTTGTCATCCGAGTTGCTGGCAATAAAAATACCTGAATAAGTATTATCTGTTAGTTGGCCGTTACCGTATGACTTGTTGTTTGTTATCTGGCAATTGCTTGTAGAGCTGACGTTGAAGCCGTGCTGCTGATTTGAGCGTGAAGTGTTGTTGTCTATATTGCAATTGTCCAATAGATCAAAAGTCATGCCGCTTATAGCGTTGGCCTCTGAAAAATTACCTGTTATTTCTGAATCATCACAACGATCTATAAAATACCCGTGGCCAGTCGCATTGGTTGAGGCTCTGTTATTCTTTATTGTAAACCTACCCCCGGTGTTACTGACAAGGAGTCCACTAACATTGTTCTCATCGAATTGATTGTTTTTAATAATTGCAGACAAGCACCCTGAGCTATCAAAAACCGCACCACTCTGTCCCGATTTAGCCGTTCTGTAGATGCCATTTTGCACAGTCAATCTGTCACATGCTGACACAAACAAATTATGCAAGGTGGAATCCCTAACAATCTGAGGCTCAATGGTAGAGTTGTCTAAACCAGCACCGCCAACACGGATACCGTAGCCTTTCATTTCTTTTATTATTACATTGCGGCCAACTCGATTATATATTGCCGGTGATGCAGGAGGGCTAAAGTTAATTCCGTTTTGAGCGTTTGTCTGTGTTGATGCCTCGCCATATATTTGAAAGTCATCGATTAGAATTGTAGAAGCACCATCTGTATTGCACTGAATCATGTCAAAGGCTTTGGCTCCATCAATCGGCCTCAAAACACTTTGGAAACCATGCCCTTTGATTGTGCTGTAGCTATCGCACTCGAAAATGCCACCGCTTGTATTGTCATCATCTACAAGCCACAGGCCGGTAGGGATTCTAACTAAAGGCGTAACGTAAACACCTAACGGAGTGCCCTGCTTAGACATGAACATTGCTTCGCGGGCTGCTTTCCCGTTCTTATCTGCAAGAACTTGGTCGTCCATTGCGCCATCGGTTCCTAGAGTAGCCACCAAATTAGCGGGAGTTGCTCCGAACCACGTAATCGGTATTTCATCAATCTGGTGAATTGGTGTCAGGTTGAATTTGCCATCAAATATTTTGTACTGGCCTGCTGTTATTGCGCCTGACCAAGTAACTGTAAAGCTTGAATCAGGCGCTATGATCCCGCCATCTGTAAAAGTGTAATCAGAAACCAGTGATATACTAGCCATCACCCTTACAATGCCACCACGGATAACCCCGCCACCGGCTGAGTCAAGATTTTGGAGCGCAACGGTATCATTAACAATGCTGTCGGCTGCACAGTTAAAGTTTAGATTTGTTCTGGGCGATTTAAGTTCAAGATAAAACAATGATGCCGTGTCACTATTCCACACATTGCCGTCAATACCGCCGCTAAGCCCTGCGAATATCTCATAAATTGAATCAATTGATTTATTGTGGTCGTTTTCGACAACTCGAACAAAGCCACCAACAAAATTAGCCAGATCATCATCAGCCTTAGCCGCTGCGATTGTGGCTTTTGTTATTGATAGGCCTGAGTTTGAAATGGTTGCTATTACTGGGTCAGCTTCACCAAAACCAGTCTGCACGTTATCTTTGTCTTTGAGGACTACTTTATATCTTCCTACCAACCAAATATCAGGGAATACACCATTACCATTATCAGCTATTACAGGATTTGCATTGGCATTTGTGCCTGCGATTGCATCAGCTTCAGTCGGGTATGTGTCTTTATCCTGTGTATCGAAAGCCACGCCCGTTGGAGAGAAAAATAGCTGTGCGCCATTACTTGGTGATATACCGCTGCCAACATCCAAGTTGGGTGTTATGAATCGTGATGTCATATTTTTAGCCTCTTGTGCTACACTTTAACAATGAGCATATTAATATTCTTAATTATTCTGTGTATTAGCCCTAAAATAGCGCTGTTGTGGCTGCTCATCTGTTTTGCTGTTGGTTTTTATCAGTCAATCCGAGATCACCGCCAGCTGCCTCCGTGGTATCGGGGCCTTTAAATAGATAAGTCAACACGCCCCCCTGAAGTGCGGCTCTATCATCAGCCCCCAACGAGTCAGCCCACTTTTTAAACTTGGCTGTTTTTGCTAGGTTGACCTCTGCTCTTGATAGCGCGGCAGACTTGATGTTGCCATCAATAACGCCCTCTTTTACAGATTGACGTATAAGATTCTGAAATTGAGGCGAAGACATTAAATCCGACGCGCGTTTTGCTGGATTAGATGCTTGCTTCATAAATTCGACTGTGGAGTTCGTTAGCGCTCCAGCTACAGGGCTTCCGGTTGAAAATGCCACAGCTCTAGCGGCTCCACTTCCGACCATCTTGCGAATGAATCCTGTTTCAGGGTTGAATAGTGCGTTTATCCTGCCTGTTGGCGTTGTTTGCTGTAATGATCTACTGATACCCCTAGAGACTTCGTAAAGGTTATCTATAGCCTTTTTACTGTCCGGCGGCAGATTGCCAAACAGTGCTTTTTTAGCCGCTGGAGAGCGCTTAATGGTATCGTACCATTTAACAAACCCTGTAGGGCTTAACTGTGATTGACCAACGCCAGAACCTTTAAAAACATCATTCATGGAAGACAGCAAAACCTGGCCTCTTTGTTGCTTTGGTATGGCGCTCATAACCTCGTTGAACTTATCAATCTCGCCTACACTTAGCTTTTTAAGTGCGCCGGATACAGTGACATTCAAGGCTTTGTTTAAGTCTTTGCCAAGCAATGTTTGCATATTGTCTTCTATTTGCTTTCTTTGTCTCACCAAGCCTTTTGCTGTGTCGCTAACAGATAATGCATCACCCCCGACCGCTTGCGCTATGGCATCTTGGTCTTTGGTTAGCCTTGAATATAAAGCCTTATTTAATCCCGTTTCGACATCCTTAAAAGGGCCTGAACCTTTGTTTATAGCTTGCCCAACTTCTTTTCTTACCTGGTCGATCTTGCCAAGAGTGGGGTTTACAGTATCAACCCTCCCAGTAGTTCCTCTTTGCCCTGTAGCAAAGTCAAACGTAGGCTGGCCTTTAGTTGTTTTCTGCTTTGGAGATAGATCGCGCAACATCTTTGAAAACTTGGGAGGTATTTTCTCCTTTGTTGCCAAATCCGTCAAAAATTCAACAGACGATGGTGCAGTAAATCGTGCCTCCTCTGGAATAAGATCCCTAAGCAACCCGTAAGAATCGTCGGCTTGCTGAAATAGATCATCAACAACGATTAACGAGCTTTCTTTAAAATCTAAGCCAAGCTGCGCTTTGTCTAAGGTGCCGCCATATTGCCCAATGAGATCATCGGCTCTTTGACTGGTCTCCTTTATGAATCCAATTGCTTGCGCGTCAAGTGCGCTACCTGGAACCTTTCTCAGCGCGGCCTCAACATCCCTAAATTGTGGATTTTTGCTAGCAAATCCCGCTAATGGTTCAGTTGTAATCCCAAGTTCATCAGCAGCCCTATAAAAGTTAGCATCTGCATCAATTATGGTGGCAATATCCTCCGCGTTACCCTTTTGGATTACGTCAGCTACATCCGACAGCCCTTTATCAGTTATACCACCTCTTTCTGCATCATCTAAAGCCTTAATAGCTTTCTGCGCCTTAACAGATTTAACTTTGCCAAGCTTGCTTATGGCTCTGCCTGCAAACAAACCCAGAGCCTCGCCTATTGCCGTTGGTATAGTGGTTCCGATTGCCCCGCCAACTGGCCCTGCAATATCTTCACCGATATCACCCAACGTCTCTTCAGCAGCTCCAATAGCGCGGCCAACAGGCTCCAAAGTCTCACCAACTGCCTGCAATCCAGCTTGCCCCTTCTCTGTTCTAGGCTGGAATGTTAACGCTTCCCTTACGCCCTCAACCGCCCTTGCGCCTGCGCCTTCATCTGCAAACGGGTTTAACGTCTGAATTACCCCTGCTACTCCCGCTAAAGGTTCAGCAACAAGTGAAGAAGATACAGTGCCGAGAGGCTCGATAACACTAGCTCCAGGGAACCCTTCTGGGTCAGGCTTGGCTTGATCAGACAAAAGCGTAAGCGTCTCAACAAGCTTGTCGCCTTGGATGTCATCAGGAATTTCAAACCTTTTGCCTTCTATTTCATATACGGCCATTTATTGCACCTGCCTTACTACTATGCCATTGGGCAGCGTTATTGTGCCGGTTTCTTGTTGTATCCCTGTATCTTGGGCCTCCAAACCTTCAGAAGCCTCTGGGGCTTGCTCTATCGGCTGGCCTGTTGGCTGGCTAAGTTTGGTTTCCATTGCCCTTTGCTCAGCAATGAAATCTTTTAATAATTCAATGTTTGCAGGCTCGCTTCTACCAACCCCAAACATAGCAGCTTTCATGCCCTGCACATCGGCGTCAGTTGGGCGCAATTCTCCGCTTGCCTTCAATCGCTCTCGTGCAGCAACCTCCGCAAATGAGTTGAATATCTCATCAAATGAACCTTGATCAGTCCAAACACCAATAGGGGCGAATAGTGCCGCTTGCCTGCCTACTCCTGATGATCTCAGGCCTGATGTCAGCGCATCCTTGAAGCTTTCAGCCTTTTTAATATTTCGTATTCTTGAGCCTGAAGTTTTTTCTAAAAGGTTCCTGTCTCTAGCTTCCAATGTTCCGGTTTCAGATAAGAATTTTAGCTTTCTTTCAGCGTTGCCAACCTTTTCAGCTGTCCCAACCTTCACATCAACCCTTGCCTCTTCTTGTGCTCTGGTCTTTTCTCCTTCAATTTCTGCTTCAGACTTAGCCACTTTGCTTGTGGTTCCTTCATCAGCAATGGTTTGCGAAGAGCTTCCTACTGCCCTTGGGTCAAGCCCTAGCGCTGTTCTTCTTGCCCTTAGCTCATCCTCTGGCGAGAGACCCACTGTCAAGTCTCTAAATTCTTTCTGGCCTGCTGACAATCCTTCTCCACTTCTAAGCGTCAGAATATCCTGTATAGACTGGTCGAATTCCGTGGAATCACCCGTCCGTATCGCTCGTTCTAGAAGTTCAATGCCTTCGTCTGTGTGCTCAGTGTTCCCGCCCCGCGCAACTATTTCAGCCTGCCGGTTCTTAAGGAAATCAAGCTGACCTTGCCTAGTCGGGATTACGCTAACTTGCTGCGCTCCTGAGACAACAGAATCCAACTCGAACTTATCCTGTGCCGTCGATTGATCACGCGCCTGCTGTGCTACAAGTCCAGGTTGTGCTGATTCCCCTAGCGCGGCAGAGCGTTGAGCAGCCTCAAAAGCAAGTTGATCTTGCTCAATTAGTCCAGCTTGCCCAGCTTTTTGACGTGCAAGTTTTAGCCTGCCTTGTTCTGCTGACTGGATTCCTCGTTGAGTACTGCCGACACCAGGAGCGCCAGGACTACCAGCACCACGAAAATCTGATATAAATAAGCCGTTAGCCATTATATTCCAAAGCCTCCTTTTAATGCGCCACTTAGTCCGCCAGTCATTCCACCAGATACAGCGCCAGCGACCTGCGTTAAACCAGCCCTCAACCCAGCAGCTTGAGCGACACGACCAGAGCCTTTGGCCTGTCCTGCACCGATGATAGCTTGACCTTGTTGAGCACCAAGCCCCGCTCTGATATTAGCAAGATTTGTAACTGCTTGTTGCTCTCGGCCCACAATAGCCTGCTCACCTGCTGATGTCGCGCCAAGTTGGTTAAACTGATTTCTAAAATCTTGAAGTGCCAAGCCTTGTGAGAACTTTGTTAATTCCCGCAATCGTTGCCCACCACCTAAGCCGCCCGTTACAGCTGCCTCTGACTCAACACCTCGCAGACCTTGCTCACGCGCAAACTGTACGCCTGGAGACTCTTCAAACGCTGCAAAAGCCTCTGCCTGTGCATCTGGCCCTAATGCACCAGATAGCGCTTGCTGCTTCTGTAGCGATAAGCCAGCCTCTTGATTAGCAAAGGGCTGAAACTCTTCCTCAGTCTGTGCAAGTTGTGCCGCTGTTAACCGGCCAGCTGCTTCGTTAGCACGCCGCACATCTTTGGCTGCCTTCTTCTCAGCACCCCCAAAGAAAGTATCTTTAACTTTGCTCATCAGAGTTGACCCTCTTTAACTTTTGCCATAAATTCTCTAACTTCTGGTTTAGTAGCCCCAAGCCGCCACTGATCAACCAGCACGCCATTCTTCATAATCGATTGCCTGTTTATTCCTTCATCCTGGAACCCAAATTTCTTTGTGTGATAGTAAACCTCTGGATAAATAACGGGTATTTCAGCGTTTAACTTCTCATATTGTTTCGGGCAATCGGTTAAAAACCACTCTAAGATTAACACGCTGGCCTCTACGCCGTAACCCCTGTGATTTTTAAGCAAATTACAGTGAATATTAAGCGTCACAGTGTTGACTGGGTAAAGATTCCAAACGCCTATAGCCTGATCTTCTTTCATGATCATCATATAGCGCTGGTGACCGTCAAAAGGCGTTTTGTAGTCATCACCTTGGCCATCTTCTGCAATGCGCTCGAACAATTCAGGGTCGCGCAAAATAGCGTCAACCTCTTCAACCGTTTCAGCTTTGCACAGAGTGATCAAAATTCTATGCCTGTTGATCTGAATGTAATAGTGGTCAAAGTGGAAACCTGAACGAATATCTTCTCACCCGGTGGCACTCTCTGTCCGATCAGCTCAAAAGGTGAATCCTTTTCCGACCCTGCAACCCGCGTGGCTGGTATGATTTCTTTTGCATCCACGGCAGTGGCACCAACAAAAACACGGTATGTCTCTGTGGTATTGCCTGCCTTGTTGCTGGCAGTGAATGCAGTGATTCGAGTCCCGCCCCCATTCGCGGGCGAGGTGTACGCATCAACGGCAGTTATAACACTTGGTTGAACGCCATCAATCAATGTTGCTTCAGTAGCCATTACTCGTAATACCCCACAATGTTAATCTCGACATCTGCAATAACGCTGAACTTAAAAGCTACAGCCGCCCCAGTTGGAATCCAGAAAGCACCATCTACATCATACAGCGGCGTAGCTTTGTTTGCCTCGGCTCGCAAATACGAATATGTGCCAAGCGGCGTTAGCCCACCTACACCTCCATTTTTTGCGTTAGCCTTGGCAACCTGTGGCTTTTCGCCATTCCAGTATCCTCCAACAACCGTCGTACCTGTTGCTGTTCCAGACACGGCCTGAGAAGAAAAGAATCCGTTTTGAGTTGCTGATAAAGACAATGATTGTATGTGCAGCGTCAAATCTGGGTCAGTGTTTTGTATGTACAGCCCATATTCTCCGGCCACAGACATTGAATAATGTGTAGACCAGCTGAAAACTAGCCCTGTTTCCCGCGCTACTCGTTCGTAACTTTTTTCATATCTCATTATGAATACTGCGTGTAAACATTACGCGCACCTCCAAAGCTGAATATCGCAGACCACTCAGCCGTAACCATATTTGGCAGAGAAAAAGTCTTCTTCTCTCCAGGCTCAATGGGTTCACCCTTCTTCAAATTGTCCACGCTTGCCGCGTATTTTCTCAGCCACAAAACCTGATTCCCTGCGTTGTAAATCATAAATTCCTGAGTTGGCTGCTCCAACAATGTAGACGGCTTTACGGTAACCGCTGTCGTAGAGTCAATTGATATTGGTGCGGGTGTGGTTGCCACATCATTTGAGTTAAACGACTGGCCCGTGTTCTGTGTCATGCTAGATCCACCATTGTCTTGTCTATTAGAATAAACTGCACCGATGCAGATACTTTCGAGGATACCTGTGACGACCCGAAAACCTTTATATCTGACTTCTCATCTATTTTCGCCGCCACATCCGCAGGAAGTGCTACAGTATTTTGATAAACTGACGCCAAAAAAATAGGATAGAAAATACCACCCGTGCCAACTGTAGACACGAACGTCAAGTCAGCGTCATCGTTTTTCTTCGAATCCGCATAAAGCAATCCAGGTATGGCTATTTCTCCGGCAGGGACAGTGAAGAACGATGCAAATGTTCTATTGTTCCCCGCTAACATGCGCCCCCTTATGTTCCCGCCGCCGGTTACCTGTATATCTATGTCGTTCTCGTTCGCTCCGCCCGTCCCTGCAGCGCTTACAATCATCCTCTGCAGCCTGAAAAAGTTAACTGTAGTTATCGCTTGAGTGCCTGCGTTTGTTGCGGCTGTGGCTGTCTGTGTCACATAAGAAGTATCTAAATACTCTATAGTGACTTCTTGCGCCCCTGTACCCGCAGCCGTGTCATTTCCCGTCGTTATTATTTCAAGAGTCTCTGCACCAACCGGATAAACAAGGCTTCCGGCCACGTCCCAAATATCCGCCTTGGCTGTAAGTACCGCTTTATTGCTTAAGACAGTAAAAATCCTATGGCCAGGAACATTCCCTTTTGAAATTTCTAGTAGAAAATTCTTCGCACCGAAATTACTCATATTATCGAATACTCCCCAGCGTCAGTCGTATAAATCAGGGATGGCGAGTCATACTGGAAAACAATAACTAATGAAGGACTTCCATCAATCGCACCAGCCACCGTGACTAATCCTGTGTTTTGTCGTTTAACATGCACTTCATCCAAATTATTCGCCGTTGCGCTTAACGTAATCGTTATCGGTATCGTGTTTGTGCAGATAATAATCTCATTTCCAACGCTCGTATAATCTGCGCTGACAGCTATCACGGTTAACTGCTTTGCAAATCCTGACAAGTTTGGAGCCAATGAAACCAATAACTCCAAGTCTTTTATCTTTTTGTTTAATGATGCAATTGCTGCTGAATTTTGATTAATAGTGCTGATTAGCTCAAGGTTGTCAATTTGCTTTGCTTGCTGGCCTTGAGCGGCTGCGCCAGGATTCAATGATTCAAATACGCTTTCATTTTCCTGCACGGAATTAATAGAGACGGCTGTCTCTTCAAAATACTCAGCCCAACGCAGAGAAAAGAAACCAAATTCATTGAATACTGGCTCAGCTCTTAGCGGTGGCGTTACTTTTATAATTTCAACCACTGCCGGTAGCCTCCGCATTTGCATACAGACCGAAGACGTTTATTGGCACTGGTGCGGTTGTCTTCCACCGTAACACTCTAGTATTAGGAAAACGGCCTTTGCGCTTCCACTTAACCCGCGTTGTATATTCGCCCTTCTTGCCTAATGATCTGGTTATTTCGTCGGTAAATGTACGGCTGCCATTATCAGAATAATCATGCCTAATAACAGGATCTTCAACATCGTCATTTCCTAATCCGGTTTCCATGTACAACTCCAATTCATGCGAGAATATTGGATCGCCATCAGCCTGAAATGGTTTAGTTGTCCAAAATCTCTCAATAGGATTGCCGTATTCTTTGTACACGTCTGGATCAAGCTCACCGACAAGACCGGAACGATCATCACCAACCTGGATTTTACCGTAAGCTTCTATGCCATGAATAGCACGCCACTTTTGAAAGCCTGTAGCATTAGTAATGCCGCTTTGTCGCTCATGCCATGACGGTTTTCCGGTCAACGATGTGGCTGTTTGATCATAGACAAACGTGTTATTGCCAATCTCGAAACATGCAAAGTAACTGCCATCTACTGAATATGAAAACGCCCTAGCTGCCGCAATTGTGGCTTGTGGGTATGCTTGGATAATCCGTTCAATTGATCTTGTTGATATTCGCTGAACACCTGAACCAACAGCTCTATAAATTGCAGGGCGTTCGTTACTTCCACCACCCATGAATAGAAATGAGCTATCAAAAGGTATGACTGTGTTCCTTGCTGCGCAGCCCTTGGGTATCACTGCGCCTGCAATTCTCTGAAGTGGAAAGCCTTCAGTTACAATTGTCCTGTATACCTCGGTTATGTCCGACCCAAGGATATACATTTGGTTATGATCGTTAAAAGCTTTAATAATAATATCTGGGTTTATCTCGGCATCAGCAAAGTCTAAGGCGTTGAAGTCCTTACCATCATTAACGGTTTTTACTGAGCTTGTAAAAAATATTGAGTCTGTGGTGTATATGTAATAACCATCCTTAAATGCAACACTGGTAGCCTGTCCGAAGCTCAGAAATACAGCCCCGTTATTTGATTCGAGAATGCCGGTTGCTGGTGTAAAGAAATAGCTGTCACCTTCTGGATCAACGATGGCAATATTAATACCATTTGAATCCATGCCCACATCGGCAGTGCCGGTAATGGTGCCGTGATTTGTTTTTGTGCCAGCTGAATCAAACGAGTAAAGGGAGTTTCCTATAACGCGGTAGGGTATGCCATCACTGAAACGGATCACACCCCTGCTGTTTGCCTCACCAACATCAGCAAACTGGGTAATACCATCAGTATGCACTAGCACTTTCCTAGATGGTGCGTCAGCTTCAGGCACTACCGGCACGAGGTTTACTACTCGCTTATCCAGTAAGGTGCGTGATTGGCTTTGATAGAATCCATCAGCAAAAGGTAGCGCTGTTCGTGGCATTAAGACCTCCCCAAATCAGGCTGCATTGACATTGAATCTGGCTCAAAGTCGAAGCCTAGAGAGTTTTCCAGCAATTCCGATGCCTTGATTGTAAGCCTATCAAGCCTGGCTTGGGCTATCGTGTACTCAGGGGCCATATCAACAGCTAGGGCATATTTTAACGTCCTGAACCACTCTGATGGGAAATCAGGTGCATCTGTGGTGTCATCGTAGATGTCAATCGGGCGCTCATAAGTAAAACGCGCTATCTGATCAACGTCATTGGCTGTCTGCCAAATATAAACACGGCCTTCAGTAAGCTGTGGTGAGTAATACCAATTGTTTATTGTGCCTTGGCTGGTCTTGTCAGGCTGCGCAAAATATTCTTCACGTGACCATTGTCCTGCCTCAATCTCATCAGTTGTGCCAACCATGTCACGGCGTAACTGTAACAACCTAACAGGTCGCGGTATTAAGTCGCTAAATGTAAACACTGAGTTATCGATAGCCACTGAATCTTCAAGCGCGTTTACATTAAACACCTGTGTTGCGCTTAGAACTTCGATTATCTTTGTCCATTGGCGCGTGCCACCATCTAGCCTAACGCCTATAAAATCGCCGGTGGTTGTGTCAAAGATTTCTATTGACGTGGTGGTGGTGTCGTTTGTTGCTGCCGTGTCACCGTTCAATATCTCAAATGTATGGCTGGTTTGTGCGGCTATGAATTCTAAATATGATGTTCCTGTAGCTAACAACGTTTCAGTGTCTAACGTGGTTGCCCCGTCTTTTATTGAATACGTTACCGATACAGATGTGCCTTTGGTAAATCCTGCCTTAACTCTGTACGTTCTACCTGGCACCAAATCTGAAATTGTTCTTTCTGCTTCTCCCGCTACAGGGGTTGCATTGGATACAACCAGCGAGGTAGCCACAATTGCGATAGTGCCACCAACTGCAGTCCAACCCTGGGTAGACTCTGAAGGGTCGCTTGATAAGATGTCATCCGCGCCAGTCATGCCTGTTGTGGAATCAAGCGTAAGCGTTCTGTCTGTGGCGATACCGGCAACGGCTATGTCTGTGCTTATAAAGTCATCAGCGTTGGTCGCTTCGTCACCGCTTGGGCCTAGCAGGTAATCAGTTTTGCCAGCGTCAAGAAATAGGACGCCTTCTGTTTTTGTCCAAAGGTGCAAGCCTTGAGCCTGATAACTTTTAACTAGATAATTGAGTGCTTCTAAACCGTCTTGGGTTTCGTTTGCGCTGGGTGGCTGGTCGCCGTCTTTCTCTCCTAACAACCTCAAAGCTGCGTTAACAATGTCTAAGGCTGTGGCTGTCAAAACTGCTGGCATTTTAGCTACCTGCTACAAATGAAGGATCGAGTAAGGGTGGATCTTCTGATTGTGTTCGCGTGCCATCTGTTACCGCAATATGCTCTTTGCGCCCTCTTATTGTTAGCTGAGGATGCTTTGGCTCAAACTCTGTTGCTGTGTGTACTAGCTGACCTTTCCAATTGAATGACATCTCAGAGCGCTTAAACTTCTGCCCTGAGATATCAGAGATACAGTTATGGTCACCCCTAACGTATCTGTTTTTCACTATGGAGCCTCTTTATCCCAAATCCCGCGAGCATCTACAACTTGCCACGCAACAACACCGTCCAGACTTGCCAAGGTAACAAAGTCGCCTTTTTTAGCCGTTGCTTTGGTGTTGATCAGGTCTTTGTCATCTGTAGAGCTGCCAGCATATGTGATGCCATCAAGAGCCGCAGGGCTAATGTTTAGCGCGGCTTGGCCATCATCGGCCATGTTGACAAACGTTACTGTGTTGCCAATGGCAATCGACGGAAGCGTATAGACAATGGCATCTAGTGTAGAAACAAGCGTTTTGCCTGAATCAGTAGTAATGACCACTGTATAATTTGCTGTTTTAATTTCTGAGTTGCTATCGACTAAAAAAGAAGCCATCCCGTTTGGGAACGCCGTTAACCGTAGCTTAGAAAGTTCTGACATTTTTAAATCCTCTTTAGTGCCTCACGGATTTAAACCGCAACTGACCCGACAGGGACACAGTAAAGGGGCCGAAGCCCCTATTTGTTATGCTCCAGGTGTGCCAAAGGCACCGCGTGGATCAGTCCAACCGAATGAATAACGCTCATCAGCCTTAAATCTGGCATTACCAGAAGTAAAGGCGTTGTCTTGGCCAAAGCGTACAGCTCGACGGGTGAAATACTTCATCCCTTCGGGCGCATCTGTGGTCAAGAACCATGCATCAATGTCGGTCAAGAATGGATTTGTCATAAACCCATCACGAACCGCATTCATGTCACGAACCGCGTTAGTTGCGTTGTTACCTGTGTCGTTTTGTAACACTGAGCCAAGCACACGTTGGAATTCAAAGCAAAGGTTAGGCGCACCGATGAGCTTCATAGCTTGCAATGCAGCAGGCAAACCACGCGCATCGGTAACAGTTTGAATCTGAATCAACATATCTTCCAACGCTGCTTCTGAGAAATCAGCATCAGTTGTTAAGCGATTCGAGTACGTGCCACCAGAGGGGCCGTTGCTGTGAGCAGTGTTAAACAATGCAAGTCCATCACCGTCAATCATCAGAGCAGTGCCATCAAATCCATTGTTATAGATTGCAGCGCCTTCAAGCTCTTTGGTGATGTTCATAACACGAGCCAAAGCTTTAGCTCCATCATTCAACTGACCATACAGTTCATCCTCAAGTGCTTCTTCAGTTACGATGTAACCTTTGGCAAAAGTGGTGTGCTGATACTTAGGCGAGAAACCCTGTCGTCGAGAATCAAAGGTAATGTCGTCACCCTCTGGTTTGCTCGATGCACGATTAAAGCCTTCCAATTGTACGTCAACCTCGAAATTCTTCTGAGATTGGTTAGTGCTAAACATTTTGTCCCATTTACGGTCATGCTCTTTTAAAGAGTTGCCGAAAACTTTGTTCACGCCTTCTTGTAGTAAGCGTGGGACTGAACCTGTACCGATTGTTCCAGCCATGATAATTCCCCTTAGATTCCAGTCGCGCCAGGCGCTACAGTGGTTTCGTTAAGTCGCACGATGGCAACGTTACCCAATACGCCAGCAGCATCTTCTTTTAATGCGACGATTTGGAGGGGGAGAGCTGGAGTTGTTGCGGCACCAGTTGCATTGGCTGTCATTACTGAAGGGAATAAGCTTCCTACGGCAGTGGCTTCTGTTACAACGGCTGGGCAATTTAGGCCAACTTCAGTGATAACCAAAGGGCCATTAGCGACGTCGACTTCATAGGTAGCGTTAGGATCAACGTTAACCTTAATAGTGCCGAGTGTGCCTGATGCATGATGTGTTTGAGAAAGGGCTTCGCCTGCAATTGTAGGATCAACTGACATTACAACGCCAGTACATGCAGTTCCTACGGGGGCGATTTCGACATCTGCTACGCCTTGAGCGTTTGCAGTGCCAGCGATACGCACTAAATCACCTGGTGTGATGACTTCAGTGGTTGCGACTAATACAGAGAACGTTTTTTGCTTGCCTGTCACGTCGCCTTGGCTGTCCGTGTTTACAAGCTTGAATCCACCTGGCATGGTAGACCTCCTTAATTGATTAAAAAAATAGTGGGTGTTATCCCGTTTATTTCTCTATCAACTCCGGCTGTCTACCGCTTGAAGAGTCTTACATGCGCTTAATTTGTATGGGTGATGGCACTCTCGCCACCATTGGGCGCGTACTCGTTCGCACCAATCCCAGCTTCAGTCTCAAGAGTATCAGCAACGCGCTGTTTTTTCAACTTCAAGTCCTGCTCACGGTATTTCATAGGCAACCGCATATAGTGCATCATGTATGGGCCGCTTGGCCTGCAGTAGTTATTCCCTTGCTCATCAACAACATGCTCATAATAAGCTGACTTAGCTTGGGCTATTCTGCCATCACGATCTTGGAACCATCGATAGTAGAAACCTTCTTCCTTTAGGCTCTCTGGCATATCAAGCTTCTTCATGTTTGACATTGAGACACGTTCTGGTCTACCGGCTGAATGTGCCGTTTCATCGCGTGACCCAGAAACTAAACCTGATTCTGTTGATTGCATTGCAGGCGGTAAGTCTGCGCCAGTCTTGCCACGTTTGATTGTGTTCTTGCGCTCGTTCATGATTGGCCCCTTGTGTCTTGCACTGCTTGAAGGTATTCAGCTTCGGATGACCACGCATTAGGCATGGCTCGGTAGTATTTCAGCTCTTCACCTGATAAGTCGGCCATTGATAGCTTGGCTGCTGCACGCTTTCGCCCTGGCTTTGATCCCTTCTCAGGTATCGGCTGTCTGTCACGATTTAGATTAACGTCAGGGAATGCCCTGTTAACATCAGCCTCCATTGCCGCAATCGATTGGCCTGCTGTCATACCTTGGCCCTGATAGCTGCCAAACTGCTGCTTGGCATAAGCTGCTTTTGGGTCATTGCCTAATATCCAAGGGTTTTCTACGTTCCATTGGTCAAGCACTGTATTTTCATTGTTGGCCTGGGGCGGTTCGGGCTGGGCATTAAGTGAATCAATGTCGGTCTGATAACGATTAGCCTGGTCACGATCTGCAAGATCAATAGCATCATCACGCTTTCTGATTAGCTCTTGTTTCTGCATTTCAATCTGCGTTTGGTGCAGCTTATTAGCGTTCTCCATGCGAGAATTAAAGCGGCCCTCCATATCGGACATGCGCTTTTCTTGCTGCTTGTGCTTATCAATCCACACGCCGCGCTCGTTGAATACTTCAGCGCTTCGCCAATCAGCCAGGTCGCCAGTATATTCTTCTTTGGGCTTCCATCCACCCTGCCGCGCTATGTCCTCGGCTGTGTTGGGTGTTGTTTGCTCATCCTTCTTCTGATCATCATCGTCTAGTTGATCATTGTCTAAATCAAGGGCTTCATCACTCATCGTCTATTGCTCCAATAATGTGAGAGTCTGGAATGTAACGGTAATTTTCGTGGCCTGGAACTGCTGAACCTTTGCCTTCAAACTTGCGGTATTCGATCTTTTGGCCTAGCTCAAGCCCCCACAATTGATGAGGCTGCTTAATGATCTGATCACCATCAGCATCCAAACCGGCGTTCTCTGGTTCACACCCTGGATAACCAGCAAAAGCAGTTGGCCCAATCGCTCGGACATAACCAATATCAACCGCGCTTTGCTCTTTGTTAACCAGCTCATCAGGTAGGACTATGCCACCCTCCGAAGTCTTTTCAACGTTGACCATCTCAATCAACACGTAAAACCCTAATGGTTTAATCTTCATTCTTGACTTCCTTCTTCTTGGGCTTGGCTTTCGTTGGTGTGATTGCTCCAGGCGATAACTTTGCCACTCTACCCAAAACCTCATCATGTGTTGGCAATTGCTTTGGCTCTTCATGCTTAACCATCGCCTGTTTTTCTGCGCCATTACGATCAAGATAAATGTGACCATGCGGCTGCCAGCCTTTACCCAAAAGATATTTGACGTGCTCACACAAAGGTCTGTTTTTCGATCCATTAACTATTCTGAAATCAACTATCTTCATCATTCGGCCCCTCCACTCCGGCAGGTGACCATTCAAGCACGCGCTCTACCATCTGAGCAGCGCCTTGCCTCAACATCGATTGAATAATTATTTCATCTGGATTATCAGGTAGATAATCTTGGAAGGCATCGACGACAGCTAGCTCTAAATCCTCAAAGAGTCGCCGTGTTACCGTGGAATTACGCCATTTACTGTACGCTTCCTGGGATACTGGCCGCTTGCTGTGCCGGTCTTTGGTTTCCGCTATTAATTGCTCTAGCATTGTTGGCTGCTCCTATGGCAGTTAGTTGGTCTAAGAGCTCTTTGCTCTGAGTTGTGTAAATGCTTAGTTGGTTCTTAACTTCTTCTGTCTCTGCTTTTTCCATGTCTAATACGTTCTGCGCTTGCCATCTGGTTAACTGGCCGATTGTTTCTTCAATCTTGCGCTGAGTGTCTGCGTCTAAGCGGTCTTGCTCACGCATGAGTATTTCTGTCTGTAGCTCTGATAATTGTAGCTGCTGTTGTGCAATTTTGTTTTCCATTTCTTGAGCATCTGCAAACCTGGCAGTTTCTTCTGCCTGCTGATCTGTTGGCTGCTCTGGGAATATCTCATCGAGGTTGTTGGTTCCGATACGCTCATAGAAATTCTTGACGATTGGCATTGGGTTGCCTCCCGCCTGAATGACCATAGGAACCTGTTCCATTTCTACTACAGACAATTGAATCCTCTGCATTTTCGATGACATTTCAGGGCTTGCCGTTGGTACGATGTCCAATGATTCGTTATTGAAATCCTCTAGTGCATTGGCTTCTGGTTCATCAAGAATCTTTTTGTACAATTCAGGGTCAAACGTGCGCTTATTCAAGTTAAACATGATCTGGAACTCTTCAGACATGCTATCGATAATGCGACCCATCAATGCAGATACAGTTATCAATGTCTCTTGAATCAATGCTAATGCTGTGGTTGGTGCTGTGTTGGCTTGTATCTGGCCGCTTGCATCAACAATAGCCGTCAAGTTGCGCCCTTGCTGCTCGAGCTTCTCATTCAATGAAAACAGCACTTGGCTTGGCTCTGGGTTAGGGTTAGGCATAATGCCGGTTTGCAGGTCTTTTGCTGCAATCTCGGTTGATATGTATTGCCCTGGCTTAATCCTGACTGGCCCCATCTTCCTACGAAAGCCCTTGGCCGTGAACCCGCCACCACAATTGCGAAGCGTGCCTGCATCTGTCAGCTGATTGGTTGTTGTGTTCACCCCCTGAGTTATAGCGCCCAACAAATGAGCATAGCCCAAGTCAAGGAATGTGCCATCAGGTGAAGGGATGAATCCATACTTTGTTATCTGCTGATCAGGGTTAATGCTTACCAGTTGAAACCGGCCAATATCCGCTTGCTCTGGTTCGGGTAAATTATTCTGTTTGGCATGCAGTGACTCTTCCCTAAGAATTTGGGTCAATGGCAACACTCGCCCTTCTTTAGTCTTGACCACAAATGCACGCTCATCATACCTTGCCACAATGCGAACGATTTTCATTGATTGTTCGTGGATGGTTACAATGTATGGCTCTTCATATCCATCATCATCCAAGTCAGCAAAGCACTGCTGTTCAAGGAAGCGATCAGGGTTA
>Ga0255056_10000143_pt1 | contig 18369 bp, 17 predicted proteins | sample Cases_109_1_MG_FD_183639 | JGI IMG/M metagenome (GOLD analysis project Ga0255056, IMG submission 183639) | Seawater microbial communities from Amundsen Gulf, Northwest Territories, Canada - Cases_109_1 | ecosystem: Environmental > Aquatic > Marine > Gulf | place: Canada: Northwest Territories... | reverse complement strand
ATTGGGCGGCAGCCGGTCACGTGCTGCCCCTGACCGCCCTTGGCTACACCTATGCGATCTCGGGCCAGCCGGAAAAGGCGAGAAAGGTTCTCGATAAGCTCGAGGGGCTTGCCAAGGAAAGCTACGTTTCGCCTTTCGGCATGGCAACCATCTATGCGGGCTTGGGTTTGAAGGACGATGCCTTCACCTGGCTAGAGAAGGCCTTCGAGCATCGCTCCCGATCCATGGTATGGCTCAAGGTGGACAGGGATTTTGACGGTCTCCGCTCGGATGCCCGGTTCCAGGCTCTTCTGCGTCGAATTGGCCTTTCGGAGTAATAGGGCGGGACCCACGGGTGGCCGCGAATGGCTGCTCCCGAACAGCGTGCGTTCAGCCTAATCTCGCGGGTATGTTCGTCGGAGAAGATGAACAGCAAATTTTTCGATTTCATGGGGAATGCCCTCTGACCCCTATGAGGATCGACAGAACGGCGCCCGTCGCGAGGCATTGAGGCACTGGCATAACGGTATCAATGCAACCTGGTGCCGAAGTAGTCCGGGTATTCGTCGCGCAAGCGGCCCATGTAATCGACATTCTGCTCGATATGGGACTTCAAGGATTGGGCGGCCCGCTCAGCGTCGCCATTGGCAATGGCGTCGACGACACGGGTATGATCCCGCACGGCCTCTGACGCGGTCTTCAAGGTTCGCGCCGAGAGATTGCGAAGCCGCAGCATATGGGTCCGCGCTTGCCGGATCATCGGCCAGATGCCGGCATGTCCGCTGAATTCGATCAATCTAATATGAAAGGCTTCGTCCTCCCGGTAGACGGCGCGGTCGTCGCCGGATCGCGCGGCCTCCCCGTGTGCCGCCAGATTTTCCCGCAACTCCGCCAATTGACGTTCCGTGATGCGTCCTACCGCCTCTTGCACGGCGGCGCATTCCAGCGCCACACGCGCGAACACCGCATCTTGAATTTGGTCCATGTCCAGGCGCGCCACATAGGTGCCAATTTGCGGCCGGATTTCGACGAGACCTTCCTGGGACAGGCGGATAAACGCCTCGCGCACGGGTTGCCGACTGGTGCCGAATTTTTCGGATAATTCCTTTTCCGACAACGCTTGGCCCGGCTTCAGCTCCAGATCGGAAATGAGATCCCGGATGCCGTCGTAAATTCGTAGATAGGCCGGTGTCCGTGGTCGGTTGTCCATCGATGACATGATAGGCGCGGCCCCGGGTTGCGGTCGCTGGTTGTTATTTCACGGGCAAAATTCGTCTTGTGCCGGTTAATATATACTACCATACTAGTGCGGCGTCTACGTATGTTGACCACGCGTCGACCCGGGCACGAACCGAAGGCGGGAAAAATCGCCAGGCTTTAATGCCCTGTTGGGGAGGAGCATCGGGTTTGGCGTTTGCACGATGTCTCAATGTGACGGTACTACCCGAATTCGCGCAATCCGAAGGGGTCGCGGCGGTTCTGGACAATCTCGTCGAACGTGCCCGGGTCACCGCGGTCACGACCTCGCCCTATGTCATGGAGCTCTCGGACGCGCCAGACGCGGGCCGCGAACCGCCGGCCGATGCCGACGCCGGCAAGGTCCGCCTGCTTGACCGCGACCTGTTCGGTAAACGCGCCGTAACGGTCCGCACGTCACCGAGCTTCGTTCCCGACCGAAGCTATTATGAAGGGTTGCGCTATCAGCCTCAGCCGGCCGATGCGTTGACCGCGCGGGCCGGGGAGCGGGTCGCCGAGTTGATCGCCGGCGCCAAGGCGCGGAACATAAAAACATATCTCCAGGTTCAGGCGGCTATACCGCCCGGATATCGCGTCCAGTTCGGAGGACCGGAACCGGATGACCGATGCCGCTTGCCGGAGGGTGACGAGCTCGAAGGGCGCGTCGACAAGAACGGCAGCCTCGCCAGTCCGCATATCAAGGACTACGGTTGCGCCCTGATCCGTGACTTGGTGCGCGCCTATCCCAATGTCGATGGTTTGCGCGTCGACTGGTCCGAATTTCCACCCTATGCCTTCGACAGCTTGTTTTTCGATTTTTCCGGACATGCGAAAGCGGCGGCCGAGCGCCTCGGGTACGACTTCGAACTGATGTCTCGTGACGCCCTGCGGCTGCGCCGGTTCCTGTTCAACGAAATGAATGACGGCCATCTGAACTTGTTGTTGGCCGACGACACGAAAGGCTTGTGGGATTGGCTAGGCACCTTTCCCGGTGTTTTGGCGCTGCGCCGGTTCAAGAGCGATTTGGTGGTGGAACTTATCGACGCCTACGGAGCGACGGTCGATGACGCCTCCGGGGGTCGCATGGAGTTCCTCGTCCAGGGTTTTCCGGCGCCTTGGGCGCAGGCCTCGGGTTTCGACGTTACCAGGCTGGCACCGCTTTGCAGCGGTATTGGAGTCAAGCTTTACACCATGCATTGGCCGATGATGGTCCGCGCCTATGCCGACCGGTTGCTGGGTGCTAATGCGAACCTTTCGCCTCGCCCGCTCCTCGCCGCCATTTTTCGACTTCTGGATCTGCTTGACGAGGCTCCGCCGACCGATCTCGACGAAGTCGTCTATCCGGAACCGGATGTGCCGCATAGGGCCGGGCCAAAGGCGCAAGCCAGCAAAATCCGGGAGACCGCGGCGTTGGCTGGGGATACGCCGGTCTACGCTTTCTCACACGCTTACGGTCCCCTCGATGATTTCCGCGCCCGCATGGAAACGGCATGGCGGGCCTCGCGGGGCCGTATGGTGGTCAATCGCTACGGGTATATGGACGACGCCAAGTTGGATGCGCTGGGCGAACTGACAGCGGAGGTGGCGGTATGATGGACGCCGCCCGCGCCAATGTCCTGTTGATCATGGTCGATCAATGGCCCGGCAACCTGTTGGGCATCGCCGGGCACCCGGTCATCGAGACCCCGACCATCGATCATCTCGCGACCTTGGGCACCTATTTCCCCAACGCCTATTCGGAATGCCCAATCTGCATTCCGGCCCGGCGTTCGGTAATGACGGGGACGACGGCCCGGGTCCACGGCGACCGCGTGTTTCAGCCGGCCGCCGTCATGCCGGACAAACCGACACTGGCGCAGACCTTCCGCGACGCCGGGTACCAAGCCACGGCGGTGGGCAAGCTGCATGTTTATCCACAACGCGACCGCATCGGCTTCGACGACGCGCTGCTTGCGGAAGAAGGCCGCGCCAATCTGGGCGCCGTCGATGATTACGAAATTTATCTAGCGGAACAGGGATACGCTGGGCGTCAGTTCGAACACGGCATGTGCAACAACGACTATCTTTGGCGCACCTGGCACCTGCCTGAGGAACACCACGTCACCAACTGGACGACCCGGGAGATGGTCAAGGTCATCAAGCGTCGCGACCCCACGCGGCCCGCCTTCTGGCATCTTTCCTATACCCATCCGCATCCACCATTAACGCCGCTGGCTCAATATTTCGAGCGATACGTGCGACGAGAAATTCCGAAGCCGGTTGAGTCGAACTGGTCGGAGAAAATGGTCGATCTGCCGTATGCCCTGAAAACGGTCCGCGATTACTGGCCGCAGCTCGGCGGGGAGCGCTTGGCCGATGCGCGGCGTGCCTTCTATGCCCAATGCACCCACATCGACCACCAATTGCGCTTGGTCATCGGGACGCTCCGCGAAGAGGGACTGCTGGACAACACCGTGATCATGTTGACCGGCGATCACGGCGATATGCTGGGCGATCACGGTCTCTACGCCAAACGAGTGATGTTGGACGGATCGGCGCGCATCCCGATGGTCCTGGTCGGCACCAGCGCGGCCAATAACATCCCGTCGGGCGCCCGCGACGATCGCCTGGTCGGGCTGAATGACGTAATGCCCACCTTGTTGACCCAGGCTGGATTGGAGGTGCCAGACAGTTGTGACGGGTACTCGATGACCGGCACAGCGACGCGCACGTACTTCTACGGTGAAGCGCTGGAAGGCGAGATGGCCATGCGCATGGTCCGCAATGACCGCTACAAGCTTATTTGGTATCCGGCCGGAAACATCACCCATTTGTTCGATCTTGAAGCGGACCCGCAAGAAATCCGTGACCTCGCCGGTGACGCGGATCACGCCAAGGTTCTGAGGCGTCTGGAGCAAGCGCTGATCGGACATCTCTACGGCGGCGACGAAAGCCTCGCCGCGAAGGGTAAGTTAACCGGTACGAAGGAACCCGTTTTCACGCCATTTGCCAATCGCGGTTTTTCGGGGCAACGCGGCCTTCATTTTCCGCCGCCGCCCTTGTCCGACGCCTCGGTCGTGGTCGGCACGCCAAAAAAAGAATGACATTCTTCAACAACAGCGAGAAAAAATATGAAGGGCTGGAAATTCGTTAGGTTTTTTTGAAACCACAACATTACGACTGAATAGGGAAGCATCATGAAAAAAGCACTCGTATCAGCGGTTGCGGCCGCCGCACTTACAATAGGTCTAGGCAATGCCGCCAAGGCTGAATGGCCGGAAAAACCGATCAAGCTCATCGTGCCGTTCAAGGCCGGCGGTACCTCGGATCAAACGGGCCGGGTTTTCCAGGCCGCGATCAAGGAAAACGATCTCCTTTCGCAGCCGATCACCATCGTCAACGTCGGTGGTCACTACTCCATTGGCTCGCGCCAGGTGATGGAGGCCGCACCCGACGGCTACAACTTCCTGCTTATCCATATCGCCCTCATGGGCGGCGAAGGCAGCGGCGCGTTGAACTTCGGCTGGCGGGATTTCGAACCCGTGGCGGCATCCGGCGAGTTCTGCCTGTTCCCCATGGTCCGCAAGGATTCCGGCATTAATTCCGTCAAGGAACTTCTGGACGCGGCGAAAGACAAGCCGGATTCGCTGATATTCGGGGCCAACCTGGGCGCCATCAATCACCTTGCCGGCGTCATGTTGCAAGAGGTCAACCCGGGGTCGAAATTCCGTTTCGTCCAGATCGGCGGCGGCACGGCGAACTACACGGCGCTGACCGGCGCGCAAACCAACACAACGGTTCTCTCCGGTGCGGAAGTGCTCAAGTTCACCCGCCTGCCGGACGGATCTGAAAACCCGGAAGCCCAGATCAAGCCGCTGGCCTACACGGGTCCGGAACGGTTCCCGCAGTTGAGCCACCTGAAGACCATGAAGGAACTCGGTTACGACATGGAATTCTGCATCAAGTCCTGGTGGTTCGCGCCGAAGGGCACGCCGCAAGCGGCGATCGACGGTTTCGCGGCCGCGCTAAAGAAGGCAACGGCAACCGATCGGTATAAGAAATGGCTGAGCTCCAAAGGTTTCGCCAACGTCTTCCTGTCGGGCGATGCCCTGAAGAAAGACCTGACGGACACTTGGAAGGCCATCGAGCCGGTCGCCAAGCTCGCGAAGAAGAAATAACGAACTCGGGGCGCCGCGCGGACGAAGTCCGTCCAAGGCGCGGCGCCCCGTTCTTTTACATATTTGGATCGCCATGAAATCGCAGCGGAAATTCGAGATTTCGGTTAGTGTTTTGATCATATTGATATGCGCCGTGTTCCTTTGGGAATCCCGTGACCTGCCGCCGGGAAGCTTCGAACCCTTGGGGTCCGGACCGGTCCCGCAGGCCACGGCCGGCATCATTATCGTTTGTTGTTTGCTGTTAATTTTCGGGACCCGCACCAGAGGACTTGCAGCCCAAAAAAACCCTGCGGGCGGTGAGGAAGCCGTCCCGATCTCCATCGGCGCCGGCGTCTTGATGGCGGTGGCGACACTTGCCCTTGTGATTGTCTTTCATTTCCGGCTGATGCCGTTCGCCTGGATGGCGGCCATCTTCCTGACCATCACCATCTGGGGTCTGGAGAAATTCCAGAAGAAAAAACTACTGCCGGCGCTCGGCGTCGGCCTCGTGGTCGGATTTGCGACGCAATATCTGTTCACGCAGGTGTTTGTCGTCGATCTGCCGACGTAATAAGGGACGGTTGACATGGACCTGAGCGCGCTTGCATCGGCCATCGGGCAAATTTTCACGCCGTGGACATTCTTCATGTTGTTTACGGGAACGTCGCTCGGCATCATAGTCGGCGCCATTCCGGGCATGACCGGCGCCATGCTGATCGCGTTGACCCTGCCGATCACATTTTACATGGATCCGTTTAATGCCATCATCTTGCTGATTTCCATGTACGTGGGGGCGATCAGCGGCGGCCTCATAACCGCCACCTTGCTGCGCATGCCCGGAACCCCGGCGGCGGTAATGACCACCTTCGACGGTTACCCCATGGCCCGGGGCGGCAATCCGGGCCGCGCCCTGGGGCTCGGCATCACGGCGTCGTTTGTCGGCGGGACAGTCGCTTGGCTGGCGCTGCTGACGATCACCAAGCCGCTTTCGATCATCGCCACCCGGTTCGGGCCGTTCGAGTATTTCACGTTGATCATGATGGCCATGGTGCTGATCGCCTCGGTCAGCGAGGGATCCCTGGTGAAGGGCTTGATCGCCGGTCTCTTCGGCATGTTGATCTCCATGCCCGGCGTCGATCCGGCCTTAGGCATGCCGCGACTAACATTCGACTGGTATCTGCTTAACGGCGGGTTGAAATTGCTGCCCGTGCTGATCGGCGTGTTCGCGGTCAGTCAAATTATCAATGACGCATTGGAAATCGGCCGGGTGGGCGAACGAATAACCGTGTCCAGCAAGGGCATCCTCATGTCCCTGTCGGATTTCAAGGCCCAGGCGGTCAACCTGATCCGCTCGTCGGTCATCGGAACGGGTGTCGGCATACTGCCGGGGATCGGGGCGTCCATTGGTTCGGTGATCGCCTATACGGCGGCCAAGAACATGTCGCGCACGCCGGAGAAATTTGGCACTGGTTCCGAAGAAGGGATCGTTGCTTCCGAGGCCGCCAATAACGCGACCGTCGGTGGTGCCTTGATCCCGCTGATCGCCATGGGCATCCCGGGCAGCGTCATCGACGCCATCCTCATCGGCGCGCTGATGATCCATTCGATTCAGCCCGGACCGACCTTGTTTCTGACCAACGCCGACATTGTCTGGGGAATGGTCGCGGCGTGCCTGTTGGCAAACATCCTCATGTATATCCTGATGACAAGCTCCGTGAAGTACATCGCCGGTCTGATGTATATGCCGCGGAGTTTCGTCCTTCCGGTCGTCATGGTGTTTTGCGTCATCGGTTCCTATGCCCTGAACAATACCATGTTCGATGTCTGGACCATGTTGATCTTCGGGGTCATCGGATTCCTTCTGGAGCGCGGCAAGTTTCCGCTGGGGCCGTTTGTCATCGGGTTTGTTCTGGCCCCCCTGGCCGAAGAGAAATTGCGCTCGGGCCTGATGATGACCGCCGGTGATCCTTCGCCGATCATCACTCGGCCCATGCCGGCGATTTTCACCTTAATCGCCATCGTCTTGTTGGTTTGGCCGCTTTACAGCGATTGGCGCCGCAACAAGAAAAACGGGAATTCGAAATGACCGCCAAACCGAATTTACTCTTTATCATGTCGGACCAGCACGCGCCGCGTGTCACCGGCTGTTATGGCGATAAGATCGTCCGCACCCCGAACCTCGACAAGCTTGCCGAACGTGGCGTGACCTTCGACAACGCTTATTCCCCCTCGCCGCTCTGCGTGCCGGCGCGTATGTCCTTGCTCACCGGCCGGCATCCGTCATCCCAGGAGTGCTGGACCAACAGTGACCCACTGGCTTCCGACACCCCGACCACGTCCCATTCGCTGGGCGCCGCCGGGTACCGGCCGAGGCTTGTCGGCCGTCTGCATTCCATTGGCCCCGATCAGATGCATGGGTACGCGGAACGGCGGGTCGGGGACCACTCGACCAATTGGGTCGGCGGCGTTGCCCATTCCCTGGGCGTTCTCTCCGACACCCAGGGGCCGTTCCAGCTCAGCCTGGAACGCGCCGGCGGTGGGCAGAGCTCCTATGAAGTCCACGATCGCGACGTGACCGCCGAAGCCTTGACCATGATCGATGAACTGGCGGTTATCTGTGAGACCGGCGAGGAAGAGGCCTTCAGCCTCAATGTCGGGTTCATGCTGCCGCATCAGCCCTATGTGGCGAACCCGGATTTGGTCAATGATTATCTGGAACGGATCGACGATCCGCGATGGCCGCAACCAGCGACCGAAGAGGACCATCCGTATTTGTTATGGTGGCGCGAAAAAACCGGGATCGATGTGCCCGTAGACCGGCAGAAGATTCGAAATGCCCGCGCCGCCTATTACGCGCTGGTGGAGACCTTCGACACCATGGTCGGCAAGGTTCTCGATAGGCTGGAAGTCACCGGATTGGCCGACAATACCCTAATCATTTACACCTCCGATCATGGCGACCAGATCGGTGAGCGGGGGTTGTGGTGGAAACAGACCTTCTATGACGATTCCATCAAAATTCCCTTGATTCTCTCCTGGCCGGGCGTCCTTCCGGAAAACGAACGCCGAGATCAGATCGTCAATCTGATCGATCTGGCGCCGACAATGCTTGAGGCGATGGGCGCACCAGCGTTGCCGGAAATCGACGGTCGGAGTTTTTGGACCGTCGCCAAGGATCCGACCGCCAACTGGAAGAACGAGACCTTCGCCGAATATTGCGTCGACGGCATGGCGGCCTGGGCTAGCGGGCTGACCAGCCAGCAACGCATGATCCGCGCCGGCAAATGGAAACTGATCTACTACAGTGGCCATCGCCCGCAACTGTTCGACCTCGACGAGGATCCTGGGGAAATTCGGGACCTGGCCGAGAGTCCCGAGCACGCCGCGGTCCGCGAGAAACTGACGGCTCGGGTGTTGGAGAACTGGAACCCGGCCGACATCGACGCCGTGATGGCGACCCGGCGGCGGCGGAAGGAAATCCTCAGCAAGTGGAGCCATGAAACGAAGCCGCCGGATACCCACCGATGGCAGATCAAAATGGAAGACAACTGGCTCGGTGAACCGCCCGCCTAGTTGCCACCAAATCAACGCGGTGCCATGCTAAGGAACGAAGGTTACAGATTTCAACGATGCCCGAGCCTCAGATAATCGAGGTGCCTGTACTGATTACCATGCCAGGAACCGATAGCTTCGAAGGTTTCCACCGCCCCGACGGCCAGATCGGGACCCGGAACCGTCTGCTGGTGCTGTCCGTCACCGGGCTGACCGGTCCGTCGGCCCGCCGGATCTCGGCTTGCTTGCCCGGTTCCTTGATCGTCGATTACCCCTATGATTCCGGTCCCCTGGGCGACGATCGTGAATCACAGGACCGCGCCCTCGTCGGTTTTGCCGTCAACCCGAATGTCGGCGCCGTCTTGATCGTCAGCGCCAATCCTCCCCGCGCCGACGATCTCGCCGGGCGAATCTTGGCCGGTGGCAAGCCAATCGAGGTCGTTGTTATGGACGACTGCGGCCATGATGCGGTGACGCTGACCGAACACGGTATCCGGCTAGGCGCCAGGCTGACCAAGGAGATCTCCGCGCAGCGACGGCGGCAAGCACCGCTATCCAGCCTGTATTTGGGCTTGGAATGCGGCCGGTCCGATCCCAGTTCCGGATTGGTCGCCAATCCGCTAATGGGCTTGATCGCCGATCGCCTGATCGACTTGGGAGGCACGGCGGTTATCGGCGAAAGCACCGAATGGTTGGGCGCCGAACACCTTTTGGCGGAACGCGCTGTCAGCGAGGACGTCGGCCGTCAGATCATTGATGCCGTCACGGCCCGCGAACAGGCGACCATCGACGGGGGCCGTGACCTCACCGGCAACAATCCCGGACCGACCAACATCGCCGCCGGTCTTTCAACCATTGAAGAGAAGTCGCTCGGCAACATCGCCAAAAGTGGCAGTCGCCCAATTCAAAGCCTAATCCAGTGGGCGGAAAGGCCGGACGGTCCCGGTATGCATCTGATGGATGCGCCGGCCTACGCGCCGGAATCGTTGAGCGGATTTGCGGCGTCGGGGTGTCAGTTGATGATATTTTCGACGGGAGTCGGCAACAGTTTCGTCAATTCCATTTCTCCGACGATCAAGATCAGCGCCAATCCCGCGACTTGCGAGCGTCTTCAGAAGCAACTGGATTTCAAATGCGCCGACGTATTCGTCGGTAAGAACCCCTTGGACGCTGCCGCCGATGATCTGATGAAGGTGTTGGTCGACATCGCATCGGGCACGTTGACGTGGGGCGAGATTCACGGAGAGGGCGCCGAGGCCTTCAGCCGTATGGGGGCGTCCTTATGACCGAACGGAAATCTGACTGGGACGCCTTACAACTGCGCCCGGAAGACCACGTTGCGACGGCGCTGCGTGCCTTCAAGAAAGGAGAAATGGCGCACGTCAAGCTTGCTGAGAAAACGGTCGTCCAGTCGCTCAACGAGGATATTCCGCTTTGCCACAAACTTGCGGTCATGGACATTCCGACCGGCACGCGCATCAAGAAATACGGAGAGGTGATCGGCGAGGCGGTAATCGACATTGCCGCCGGCGCCCATGTCCATGTTCACAATATCAAAAGCCTGCGGGCGCGGACGGAAGATCAAAAATAACCAATAGGAATGGGCAAATGGGAATTCCCAATTCGGCCGAGCAAGTGTTTTTCTCAGGGTTGCCCCGGTAAAATAAAACCATGCCAATGGTCGCATATACCCCGGCGCTATTGGGGCCCGAAGCGATGACCTATCCCAAATTCGTAATTGCTTGATCGTAGCGGCGTATTAACACCTGAACACTACCCAGACGCGCCAAGGCGAAGGCAGGCGTGCCATCGAGCGCGTATCCGTCTTCGTGCAGTTAGTGGTTGACCAACCAGCCCTCGGCTCTCGGCAGCACCGTGATCCGCTGGTAGCCGTAGCGGCCATATTGGCTCGCCAGCCGGACGGATGTTGGGCGGGACCACGAGCTTGCCCGTGGTAGGTCATCCGGCCTGATCGACGAAGAGGGCGGCGTGGGCGCTTGGTGTCACCTGGGGCCAGATTTCATCCAGATGCCAATGCATGGATTGGGCGTTGCAGTGGGGCAGAACGAGGGCCACACGCACTTGACGCCCGGGAAGGGTGCGCCCGACGGACGGTCCGTCCAATCGGCCGACGGCGGAAAGGCAGTTGCGTTTCCTCAAGTCGGAGGACTTCATCACCGTTACGAGCGCCTCGCGGCCTAACGACCGACAACGGCATTTGTCCCAGGAGGTGCGGTAAGAAGCGAGCGGCCCGTTTCCTGTGTGCCGACACCGTTGAAAAACACACACAGCGCCAACATTGAGCTTGTGCATAGCGGCCGGTTCCGCCGGTGGAATTTTTCCACCGGGTCCGACGACCGACACTGTCGCCCGGGTGGTTCGTCTCGGATCCGTCCGCGCCGCGGAACAGGTTTGGAGGAACGACAGGTGGAACACTGGTCGCTGACCACGCTACGGGAGAAGCTGGTCGAGATCGGGGCCAAGGTGGTCCGCCATGGCCGTTATGTCACCTTTCAGCTCGCGGAAGTCGCTATCTCCAGAGCTCTGTTCGCTGAGATTCTGCGCCTGATTGACCGGCTACGGCCGGCTCCTTTGCCGCCATGACGGCGGCCAATCAGTAGCCTCCAGGTCGCCCGACAGAACAGCTGTGTGCGGCGCAGGTTGAAGTGCGCCCTCACAGTGCGAAAGGGTCACGGGGCCGGGTTTCTCATCGCCCAATCAGCCCGATCAAGAGCGGACCACGGCCTATCGTGACAGCTTAGGGCCGGATTCGCGGTTGCATACCCATTGTGCTACCATTTTCGGCGATTGGGAGGAGCCATCTGGGGAATCCCCGTTGAAAGAGAGGCAACCGCATAAGAACGGAGGCTTGGGGACGGTATATGCAGGGCGAAACGCCTATTGTCGTGGTCAACGATATCTGCAAGACCTTCGAAATTCCGGGGCGCCCGCCGGTGCATGCGCTCCAACACGTCACCAATCACGTGGACAAGGGCGAGGTCCTGGTCGTGATCGGGCCGAGCGGCTCCGGCAAGAGCACGTTTCTGCGGGCGCTCAACGGATTGGAGCCGATCGATAGCGGCTCCATCGTCATCGACGGCGTCGAGCTGACCGATCCCAAAACCGACCTCAACCGGTTGCGCCAGGGTGTCGGCATGGTCTTCCAGCATTTCAACCTGTTCCAGCACAAAACCGCGCTGGAAAACATCACCATGCCGCAAACGGTCGTCCTCAAGCGCAAACCGGCCGAGGCCGAAGAGATCGGCCGCGGGCTGCTCGAGCGGGTCGGCATCGGTGACCGGGGCGACAACTACCCGAGCGAGCTTTCAGGCGGACAGCAGCAACGCGTCGCCATTGCCCGCTCGCTGGCCATGACGCCCAAGGTCATGCTGTTCGACGAAGCGACCTCGGCGCTCGATCCGGAAACGGTCGGCGGCGTTCTCGACCTGATGAAGGAGTTGGCCGCGGACGGCACGACCATGGTCGTGGTGACTCACGAGATGGGTTTCGCGCGCGAGGCCGGCGACCGGGTTACCTTCATGGACGAAGGCGAGATCATCGAGGAAGGCACCCCCGAGGCGGTCTTCGATAATCCGCAGAATGAACGCACGCAACTGTTTCTGAGTCAGATCATTTAGAGGTGAATCGTATATGGAATAGACCACAACATCGAGTTGATATATACCAAATGGGTCGGATTCTCGGACGGCCCCGACGTCAAGGTGGCCAAAGCGCCGCCAACCACGGGAGCACACGATCGAAGGGAGTGTAGAAATGAGGAAAATCACCAAATTGTTCGGGCTGGGCCTGTTCGCGCTTGGGCTGAGCGCGTTTGCCCAATCGGCCTCGGCCGACGTCGTAAACGACATCGTCAAGCGGGGCGAAATGCGGGTCGCCGTTCAGACTCAGGGACCGCCGATAAGTTATATTGACACCAACGGCAACCGCACCGGCTTCGCCGTCGAACTCGTCCAGATGATGGCCGACGATATTGGCGTCAAGCTTAACCTGCTCGATTACGACTGGAAGGGACTTATTCCGGCCGTCACGTCGGGCAAAGCTGATTTCCTGGCCGCTGACATGACGCCAAAGGCTACCCGTGCGTTGGTTCTGAACTTTACCGATCCGTATATGTTCAGCCGCAACGTCATTTATTCAAAGAAGAGTAAATCGTTCGTGACTTGGCAGGATGCTTGCGTCAAGGGGACGGCAATCGCCGTGACACAGGGCTCCAGCAACATCGGCGTGCTCAAGGCCAAGTGCCCGGCCGCGACAATCAAGCAATTCACCGGTGGCGGCCCCGCCGTCGCTCAGGCGGTTGCTGCTGACCGGGCTGACGCCGGAATCAACGACGAAGCGTCGGCAAAAGGCTATATGATCGAGTATCCGGAATTCCATATTCTCCAGGGTGCACCCGACCGAGGCCCCCTCAGCTTCGCCACCCGGCCTGATGAAACCCATCTGCTCGAATGGATGAACAACTACATCATGTTGATCAAAGCCGACGGCCGATTGGATAAGCTCATCAACTACTGGATGTTCAGCACCGACTGGAAAAAAGATCGCACGCCAGTGCCGAAAGGCTAGGCCGAGATAAGTGCAACTATAGTCTATCGGGGCCTCATCGACAGGGTGGGGCCCCTTTTCTTTCTCCACTTTCTGGATATGAGTGAGATAGTCACGTAAATGGACTGGATTGTTGAATTCTATAACTGGCGTGTGGTCATCCAGTTTATTCCGGAATTTGTCGATGGTATTTCGGCCACCCTGTGGATTTCGCTGATCTCGCTGATTTTATCTCTGATCATCGGCACGATCGGCGCCATCATGCGGATGTCCGCCAACCCGGTATTGTGGCGCATCGCCGCCGGCTACGTACAGGCGATTCGCTCGACGCCGCTGCTTATCCAGATCTACGTGATTTATTTCAGCCTGCCGGCGCTGCCCTTGCTCGGCCGCCGTCTGGACGAGTTGGAAGGCGGCATCATTGCGCTCGGCCTCAACGCCGGCGCCTATATGAGCGAAATCATCCGCGCCGGCATCGAGTCCATCTCACGCGGTCAGGTCGAGGGCGCCAAGTCGGTCGGCATGACCTATCTGCAACGCATGCGTTACGTTGTCCTGCCCCAGGCTTTCGCCAACGTCGTGCCACCGCTGCTCGGTCAGACGGCAGTTCTCATCAAGGACTCATCGCTGGTTAGTTTCATCGGCGTCTTCGAGCTTTTTGGCGCCGGCTTGACTGTTCTCAGCGAGCGGCTGATGCCGAATGAGGCGTTCATGACGGTCGCCGCCTGCTACTTGGTGATTTACGGGTTCATGCTGGCTTTCTCCAATTTTGCCCAGCGCAAACTGGGGGGGGCGCGAACATGATCGATGTCATCGCGCTCACCATGCCCTTCCTTCTGGAAGGATTGTGGATGACCTTCCAAATTTCGTCCATCACGATCTTCTGCGGATCCACCCTGGGGTTCGTTGTCGGGATGCTGCGGACGTTGGGCGGTTGGCCTATCTCCGCGACCTTGGGGATTTACATTCATGCGCTGCGCGGGACGCCGTTTTTGGTCCATCTCTATGTTATCTACTTCGTGCTTCCGGCGACGGGGATTTCGTGGCTGCAGTTGGAAGCCTTTCCGGCGGCGGTCATCGCGCTGAGCCTGTATACTTCGACCTATGTCGCGGAAATCGTCCGCAGCGCGATCGAGGCGGTTCCGCGCGGCCAGGCCGAAGCGGCGCGTTCGACCGGCATGACGGCGCTTCAGTCTATGTGGCACGTGGTCCTGCCCCAGGCCATGAAATTGATGATCCCGCCCATGGGGGGCGTTTACGTCATCATCATCAAGGGCACTTCCATCGTTTCGGTCATCGGCATCGCCGAGTTGGTCCGGGCCGGCGAACACGCCACCCTGCGCCACCCCAAGGAGCTGATGTTGATCTATGGCATGACCGCGCTGATGTACTTCGCCTATTGCTATCCGGTCTTGCGTATCGCCCGCTGGGCCGAGACCAGATTCGGCAGCGTCCGGTTGCCGTCGTGAGTCCTCATACCAAAGGTCTTTGATTCTGCCTAACGTGGCCAGCGCGATCATCGTCAACATGACCCCAAATTTTCCGGAAACGATATTGGTGGAAACATCGTTGTCGTTCCTCGGTCTCGGCATTCAACCGCCCCTCACCAGCCTGGGCAATATGGTTGGATTCGGCCGTGACTACTTGCTGGCCGCATGGTGGATCGTCCTATTGCCAGCGATCGTAATTTTCGTTACCAGCCTGACCTTCAGTCTGCTCGGTGATTGGCTTCGAGACCAACTTGATCCAACCCTGCGGGGCAATTGATCCAGCTCGTCGACTCGGTCGATAAGGTTCGTAAGAGGAATTTTCGATGCCTTTACCCCCGATAAAGTTCCTGCTCGTCGGTTTCGATGGTTTGCGGCCGGATATGATTACGCCAGAGTTGATGCCCAGATTGCATCGGCACTCCCAGGAGGGGGTAACGTTTCGTAATCACCGCAGCACGTTCCCCACCGAAACCTATGTCAACCTGCCCTCCTTGGTGACCGGTTCCACGCCGTCTCGGCACGGCATGATCGCCAACTACTACTTGGATCCGAATGTCGATCCGCGCGAGCCCTTCAAGGGCAACAGCGTGACGCGCATCGAAAAGGCGCAACGCGCCTACGACGGCCGCCTGTTCGACGCCGAGTCCCTGGGCGAGATTCTGCAGCGCGCGGGGCGGCGCATGGCGGTCGTCAGCACCAATTCGGCGGGCAGTGTGCGGCTCAAGCACCATCAGGTTTTCGACCATGGCCATCTATCCATGTCCTGCCACACCCCAGAGACCTCCTATCCCCGCAACGAGGTCGCAAAGATCGTGTCGAAGCTGGGGACGCTTGCGCCGAAGAGTATTCCGGATATGGAGGGCGTGACCTACGCCAGCGATGTGTTTCTAGACCATCTGTGCCCGGGCGACCTTCCGGACTTGACCATCCTTTGGTACGGCGAGCCGGACCTCACTTATCACACCTTCGGCGTTGGGTCGCGGGAGTCTCAACAGGTGCTTCGGCATGTCGATGCCGAGTTCGGGCGCGTGCTCGATTGGTGGCATGCATCGGACCAGCGCGAAGCCTTGCAAATCGTGGTGGTCTCGGATCACGGGCATGTCACCCAGAAAACCAAGGTCGCCACCGGGGATCTGTTGCGCGATGCCGGCTTCGAAGTTGGCGACCATTTAGAAGATGGCGCAGATCTCGCCCTGATCGCCGGATACGGAGGCAGCATCCGCGTGCGGGACAAGGACCCGGACTTGATCCGCTCGATCGGTCAGGCGCTGATGGAGACGGACACTTGTGGCATGGTTTTCAGCGCGGGGCGGAACGAGGTCGAGGGTATCGTCCCGGGCAGCTTCTCCAAGCAACTCGTGATGGTGGACCACGCCCGCTCGCCGGACATCTATTACATTCTGCGTACCGCCGATGAGCCCAACGAGCATGGCTATGTCGGTACTTGTTTCTACGAGAGCGGGTTGTCGGTAGGCGCAGGGATACACGGCGGGCTGCACCCTAAAGAGCTACACAGCGTAGGCCAGGCCTCGGGCAGCTTGTTCGACGACGCAAAAAACTTGGAAGCTCATACCGGCATCGTCGATATCGCACCGACCATCTTGCATGGATTGGGCATTCCGGCGCCCCAAACCATGGAGGGACGGGTGCTTCGCGAGGCTTTCGCGAATGGCGCGATCGAACCGCCGGGTTCGGTGCCGGAGACATTTGAGACGGGCGCCGGCCCCTACCAGCAAGTTCTTCATCGCACGCGGATCGGCGGCTCTTGTTACCTCGACGGCGGCTTGCGGTCGGCATGAACGAAGAGGCGACGATGCCGGAACTTCATCTCGATGACAGAGCCCACGCGCTCGAGCCGGCGGCCATGGATGCCTTGCCGGAACTCGTGAAATTCGCCAACACTGTGGCCGACGCGGCGCGGCGAACTTCGCTGCGGTATTTTCGAACCGAACTCGAGCTGCATATCAAGGAGGACGGTTCGCCGGTCACGGTCGCGGATCGCGAAACGGAGCAGGTCATCCGGGACCTGTTGGCTCGAAGCTATCCACAGCATGGGGTCTTCGGCGAAGAACACGGCTGGACGCCAACGGATCGTCCTTATACTTGGATCGTCGATCCCATCGATGGCACCAAGTCTTATCTGGCCGGCGCCCCGACTTACGGAATGCTGCTCGCCCTTCTTTACGACGGCAAGCCGGTATTGGGGATCGTCGATATCCCCGCCCTGGACGAGCGATGGTGCGGCGTCGTTGGACAAGCCACGATCATGAACGGCCGGCCAGTGAAGACCCGCGACTGCCGGGCGGTGGAGCAAGCGGTCCTGACCGTCATCTCACCGGACAGGATCGAAAGCGGCGACCGACCCGCGGTAGATGAGTTGAGTCGCATGGCCCGCGTCCGCCGGTACAGCAGTGACGGTTATGCGCACCCCCTCCTCGCGTCCGGCTACGTCGACATGGTTGTGACAGGCGGCCAGGAGCCTTTCGACTATCTCGCGGTGGTTCCGGTGGTCGAGGGGGCCGGAGGGTGCATCACCGACTGGGGCGGCGAGCCCCTCCGCCTCGATTCGGACGGACGCGTTCTGGTAACGGCAACGCCCGAATTGCACCGTGAGGCGTTGAATGTCCTTCAAGAAACCAAGAGACTAACCTAGAGGACGGCACGGACCGCGGGGCCGGTTCGACGGATCGAAGATTGTCCGGAGCGGTCGTGATGTCGTCGCGAGAGCGCGGGAGATCTCGCCGACGCGATCCGTGGTTGCTCGGGTAACCAACTTTCGTGAGGCGATGTCTGCTTTTCGCCTGATTATGTCTGCTTCACGCCCAACAGCGGACGTAAACGGGTGCCCGAGTTTGAGTCTGCTTTTGACCCACTGCAGACTATCCGACGCCTCTTGCGTGGACTCTGATGCACCGCCGAGAATCGAAATTTCTGCGCCAGGGCCAATGCCCTAGCGCGGTTTGTATGCGGAGGATCAATCTGCTGCGAAACAGTAGAAGTAGCCATTGCCGCCCGTGCCGCGCAAGCCATCTTGGCTGCAACCACGCGAGTTATGAGCTGCATTCCACGACGTATTGCCGCCGCCATGGCGGTCATGGTGGCCGACCGTCGCTGAGCCGTCATCGTTGGAGGTCCAGTTCGAGCAGGTCTTGTCCCCTTCCTGCCACGGGAAGTAGGCGGTGCCGTCGGTCTGGGTACCGGTCAAAATGTCGTGCTCGTTGCGCTCGTCGTAACGCCCCATGATACGGCGTCCGTTCTCGTCGAGCGCCGTACGCAAGTAGATATTCGGCATGATGTGGAGCTGATCGAGATCGACGGCGATCAGTTCGCCCTTTGCATTATACCATGGCCCCTGACCGATGCGGTTCCTGGCCGAGATGCCGCGCTTGCCCTCTTCCTGGGTCGAAAGA
>Ga0255056_10000141_pt1 | contig 18507 bp, 45 predicted proteins | sample Cases_109_1_MG_FD_183639 | JGI IMG/M metagenome (GOLD analysis project Ga0255056, IMG submission 183639) | Seawater microbial communities from Amundsen Gulf, Northwest Territories, Canada - Cases_109_1 | ecosystem: Environmental > Aquatic > Marine > Gulf | place: Canada: Northwest Territories... | reverse complement strand
ACAAACTGATTCTGATTCTGGATTTGGTTTTGGTGGTGGCGATGGTGGTGGATTCTTTGGTGAAAGTAACCAGGATTCAGACATCTTTGGTTTTGGTTCTAAGAAAAAAGTTGAGGAAGAGGAAGAAGATTAATGACGAAAAAATCCAAATCCCAACCACCCATTTTTTTATCTGTAATGGATGATGTTACTGAAATGATGTTAGGTTTTCGTATGACGACCAAAAGGAGAACTGAACAAGATGACTAATTACAATCTTAAAAAATTTATTGATAATGTTTTTTATGGTAATGATAAAATCACTACTAAGGAACTAATTGAAAAACTAGAAAGAAAACTAGAGAGGGAAACAAAAGATTGACTCATAATTTAGTAATGACAGATGATACCTATATGATTCTAGGAATGACATTCACAGGTAAAACACTAGCTAGAATAATAAAAAAACATGGGAGTAAATTCAAACATGACTAAATATCTTTGCCCTGAATGTAAAACCACAAAGCCAATACATTGTGATTTATGTAATGACGATTTTAACTGTAAAGATAGTTTCGACTTTCATTTGTATTCGAGGCATGATGCACAATGAGAATGTATGCCTTCATAGATCAAGATGAATACCCAGAAGCAATTCCTGGTTATGTTTTTGAAACAAGTTTAACCTTAAAACAAATTAAAAAAATTGAAAAACAAGCTGAAAAAGAATTTCAAAAAGAAAAAGATCCAGATTATAAATTCAATATAATGGAGAGATTACTGCAAAAAGCAGATAAAAAATTCAAAGCACACAAGCTAAAGGTGGTAGAATTTTAATGGCTACTGGATTTGAATCTAGTATTAAAAATACTAATTACAACGACAAAAATTACAACGCACATCAAACCTTCTTAGAATTTAAAGAAAGAATAGAATCAATAGACGGTTTAGAAATTGGTAACAAAGAAAAAATTTTCTGGGAAATATCTAGATGTTCAGACAGACATGAAGCCTATATGCTGAAACTTATGGAAGAATTTACTAAACTTCCTAACGAAGAAAAGATTGAAGTCGTACAAATGTTATGGGGGGCAATTACTACAAACAGGGAACAGCTAGCACATTACATTAGAAAGAGTGGAGAAAAATGTGGAGATCCACATGGAATGAAGCCCGAATATTTCTTTGGTGGGAGTAAAAAATGGGTATAAGACAAAGGCAAGAAGTTTCAAAGTTTTGGAATAAACTAAAGCCTAAAGTTCAAGGTCAGATGATCTATGAAGAAGAAACTTGTTCTGCATTAATTAATACATCAAAGCCTAATAGAAAAACATTCAGTCAATTAGAAAAAAGAATCCAGGAACTATTAGTTAGAAAGTATTTTGACTATAAGAAAAAACGAAGTAGTTGGGGTACTGATATTCCAACTTTAGAACATTTAGTACACGAATTAGATCCTTCAATCAACTCTTTAAGATCATGCGAATGTTATAATTGTAAAACTGAAAGACAGAAAATAGAGAAAGAAGAAAGAATCCAAACGAATGTTGGAAGAAAAAAGAAAGGACTTAAACCAATACTGAAAAAATATGAAGTAGATTTATCCTATGATCAAAATTCGACCTACACAACAACTGTGGAAGTTGAAGCTGAAAGTGAAGAAGAAGCTGAAAAATATGTCAATGATAATCTAGGTGAAGGTGAAGATTTTGTCAATACAGCCGAATGGGATAGGGATTCTGACGGTGGATTTGATCCACAAATTGATGAGGTAAGAGAATTTGAATAAAGAAACTCTAAAACATCTTTGGAATAGAAAAAAAATAGAGCTAAAGAATGGTAGATTCAAAAACGCAAGGCTAATTGACAAGCTGATTATTCAAAGGATAAGGACAAATGACAAGAGAAGATGATATTAGAAAAGCTAAAGTCGCTAATCTAACTAACGAACAAGTCGTAGCTGAAATTTCCTGGTTAGAAAGAATGAGTGCAGATGTTCAGTATTACAAAACACTAAAGGAGAAACTATAATGGCAAAAATAGAAGCAACGACTTCTGAAACAGTAATAATCTCACTTGCTATAATTTTATTTACAATTGGATTAATCGCCATTGTATATTATGATGGCCTAGATGAGATCAATGTTGATGAAATTGATGAAATGAGTTGTACTGAACTATGGGATTCTATTACTGAACATGTAGAAGAAGTAGGATTACTCCCACCTAAAGCACATGCTCAATGGTTAGTAAGGGAGTGCTGGAGCTAATGGATCACCGAATTAAAGAGGCAAAAGAAAGGATAAAGGACTTAGAAGAACAATATAAGAAATCAGGAAATCCTCTTTTCCTAAATAAAATCGAAGATGAACATAGGAAAATCCGAAGCATACATGCAAATGACATGGAGAGATTAGATTGAGTATCAGGAGAGTGCTACACGTACTTATATATTAGTACATGGTGTTTATAGTATGGAAAAGATTGACGACCAAGATAATGAGTGGATAACTTTTGATGATGGTGCCTTTATTTCTAAGAAAAATTGGCTAATCAGACAATACACTAGGATAGGAATTATATCAGGATTATGGATAGGCATGATGGCCTTATGGCATGTAACAGTTTTAGGATTGGTTGTTCAGTCACAGAATCTAATTTTAGGTAGTGGACTTCTTACCGAAGGCCAAGAGGGATCAACTTATGTTTCATACTTGGCAACATTCTTGTTCTTTGGTTATTTCAGTTTTAGAGTATCAAAATCCGTAGGCAATAGAGCATTTACCAAATACATGAATGAATTTCTTGTTCACTTCAAAGAGGATTGGAAGAAATGAGTAAGACATTAACCAAAGCCGAGATTGATGAACAGATCAAACAGATGAGAAAATCCTGGAATGAACAAGAAAGGAAAATCTTAGATCAGATTGATAGCGATACTATTGTTGATTACGCAATAGAAAATTTTGGAGATTCATTAAGAGAATATTTTCAGGAGAGATACTAATGAGTAACTTAAAAATTTATGTTGACATTGATCCAGAAATGATCCTTGATCACGAAATAGATGAAGATGATATTCAGTTGCGAATGAAAATACTAAGCCAGGATTATGATAAAGCTGGACATGGATATTCAGTTAAAGAAGTAAGGGAAGATGCAATAAGACAGATTTTAGATCAAGTTGTTAAAGACGAGTTAGAATATGAATTTGAAGAAAAGGAGTATAGAAGATGACCGATGTTTTCATTGTAATACGTGAACAAGAGATGGAAGATTTTCCTAATAGTACTGAAATTGTCAAAGTCTTTTCCACACAAAAACTTGCTAGTAATTATATTAAAAAAGTACAAGATAAACCAATACCAGAAGATCAAAGATTTACTCACATTGAAGGTGAACAAGTTTTTGACTATGCAGAAGATGAAACTTACAGCTATTACACTTACAAAAAGAGGGTTTTAAATTGAAACTGGACCTAAAATTAACAACTACAACGATCATACTTTGGGTAATTCTATTACCAACTTTCAGTTTAATCCATGAAGTAGGACATGGTATGGTCTGTGATTATTATGGATTTGAACCAAGCTATCATTTGACTTTAATACAAAATGCAGTTACATGTACTGGAAACTTTTCTGATAATGCTGGTTCACAGGGATCATTTAGAATGGCTGGTGGATTCTTAGCGGCTACAATTGCTTTGACGGCCTTTGTATTAGTAAAGCCAATAATAACTCCAAAGACTAGATTCATCGCAATTGTACTCGTAGTGATAGCAATAACTCAATTCGTCAACATGTCAGTTGAAACATTTGCCCATGACTTCTACATCAATCAAAGTTCAGTAATGACTATGATTAACACTTTGGGAGCTATGGTATTGTTATTCTTCTTGATATACAGACATTCAGATCAAATTTCATATCCAAAATATGAAAAGGTAATTGAAGTAAATGACATTAAACGAAACAAAGAGATCCCACAAAACGTATTCCAAAGATCAATCTTTGATATTATCAAAGGAAGAAAGCCAAAGACTTCACAAAAATATCAAGATGAATTATTTTCAGCAGAAACAGAAAACTCATTTGCAAGCTTAGACTTGTTAAATGATAATGAAGATGAAGATGAAGATGGAGATGAACACAAATGACATTCGGTATTGGTAGATTTCATAATTGTTTCAAGTGTAATAAAGAGATTGAGTTAGTAGGCGCAAGTGCTGAACATGGTTTAGGAAGTAAAGACACTAAAGGAAATTTCATAATGCAAAATGAACGAATTGGAAAATATGCACATGAAAAATGTTTGACAGATGTAGATCTGAATGGGAGTGGTTAAAATGAGATCACCTAAAGAAAGCAAAGAAACATTAGAATTAGTTCAGTATGCTATCGATCATAGAAACTTAATATCTTCTGGTGCAATCTTCAAGATAAATTGCCCAGAAGAATTCAAGGCACAGCCTGATTCAAAGAGATGTTACTATGAAGGAGATAGACTTTATTGTAAATGGGATGACTTGCCCATGCAAGTTATCTGTGGTTCAGATACTACACACTCATGTTTTTGTGGGAATGTTGTATCAGTAACAAGAAAGGAGAAAAGAAAATGAAAAAAACAAGAACTGAAGAAGGTGTAGATATTTACGAACCAGAAACAGAAGAAGAAAAAAAGATGGAGTATGGTATAATGTTCGATGGTAGAGATGATGAAAGTCAAAAAACTCCACCAAAAATCGGTGTAGAATTTGAAGAAGTTAATGGTGAACGAGTTACAAAATACGTTTGTATTCCATGTGGATTCAAAACACCTGAAATGGAAGAGTTTGAGAAACACCAAAAGGAGTGTGAAAAAATAAAATGATCAATTTCAATAATCCATATTTCAAATTAGCAAGGAAAGCTAAAGCCCTAACCAAGAAAAAGGCTGAACTAGTTCAACAAAAGACCAAGACAAAAACAGCAATAATTGAATTAAAAGAAAACAATGATCATCTAACAATAACATCAAAAATTAAGATAAAGGAATTGAAAAAAGAATTAAAACAAAAGTTAGATCAAAACAAAAAGTTTGCCATTCAAATCAAATCACTAACAACAAAGCTAGACAAAATTCACTTGGAGAGTATAACAAAATGAGTAGTTTCGTCTGTGAACAATGTGCAAATCCAATTACACCAACTGAACAAGCAATCCATAATTTTAAAAATATAGATGGTCGTCTGTTATGTGATGAATGTGAAAGGGTAAAAAAGGAGATTGGAATTGACTAAAGAATTAACTGAAAAAGATTTTTCACTAATTCATCACATAGTCAATAAAGAAATAGAAAGACTAAGAAAAACAGGACCAATAGAAAAAGTGCTAGAATGTTGCAAACTAAGGGATAAAGTAATACCCAAATCATTTAATGCAGATCATTTTTCACCAAAATGCCCAAAGTGTGGATGTCTATCTTTCAGATTAGGAAAAATGAATGAAACACATAGACCAATAACAGCTAACGAATTATTTTCTGGTGAAACTGAAGCAATTGAACTGGGAATAAAAAGTGGCAATTATGGAGAAAGAAATTGAAGTTTAAAGCTGATTTCTTCATTGTAGCAGGAGTTATGACAGGTATCTTACTACCAGTTAGACTTCTTTTCGTAGAGTTTGTTTCAGATTCTACCTTTGGATCACTTGGAGTAATTTCATTAATTTCAGTTGCTATGATTATTCTAGTAAAGAAAAAGAAACTAGGCTGGTTCGGTGTCATGTTTGAAAATGAACTAACCAGGTTGACAAAAGGCAAACGTAGAATCTTTATCTTTGCATGGCTGACCATGTTAACTTTGTATTTTGCGTTCAGTATCTATTCAATCGATCAAGCAAACACAGTATATTACGATGAAAAGGAACGAATCAAACTAATTGTAATTGACAAATACACATTGGACTTTGAAAAACCAGAAACAGTTATTGAAACATTAGATCCAGAACAAGTGGTAAGTGGAGTCGATGAGTATGTAGTAGCAATCTTTAATGACTTTCCAGCAGTAGCAATAGTTCAAGGTATAATGAACGATATGAGTAATGGATTCTTGTTACACTTTCATACAATATTCCTAGTTGAAAGCATTGAAGTCTTAGGAGTATTTGTTTTCTACTCAATAACATTGAGAAAAAAAAAGGAGATTAAAGCATGAGTAAATTATTACAAGGATCAGGTAGTTTGCCAACAAAATGTCCAAACTGTAATAATAATACTTACAAGAAAGATTGGATTTGGATTAAAAATATTATTGCAAAATGTCCTAAATGCAAAAAAAAGTTTGGAGAAAAGCACGAATACAAACTTGGAGTTGTAGGATGGTGGGAGGTATAAAATTGACAAAAAAACAAAGAAAGGAATCAGAAGAATATACTGAACGACCAGAATGGAGTTGGCTAAGAAGATGACCATTATAATTCCATTGATTGTTTTAACAATAGTATTACCATTATTACTAGTTGGATCAATACACATTCTATTTGCAGAAGAATACTTCTATGAACCAACAATCATCAATGGATATTATTACTTAGACGAACTTGAAATCTATGGAATAATTTTAGAAAATCCAACTGTATGTGCATTAGAGATTGAAGATCATTTAATGCCCGAAGGATCAGAAGAACAATTAATGCAACTAGCAGAAACGTCAGTTACAAAGTGGCAAAGTGCATTAGAAGATACAGGTGGTAATTGGAATATAGATTTCAAAACAATCCCAATGAACAAACAATACCTGGTAGATGAAATTGATGAAGAATGTGAAATAATAATTTACTTTATTCGAGAAGAAAATGAAGAGCTATGGGAATCAAACGGTTATGAAAACTATGACAGTTATGCTATAACAGATAATTTTGGACCCGTTGCTGACTTGTGGATCATTTATCGTGAAATAACATACAGTGAATATGATGAACCATACTACATCAATTATCTTGATCCATACTTAGATGAAACAATATCACATGAACTAGGACACGCTTTTTCATTAGATCATAAGCCAACTAATTTTGTAGTAGAAGATGGTGTAATGTTTCCAGATACTATCATGGGAGATCCAACTGAAATTCCAGAATCATTTCTTGGGGAAGTAGTTTATGAAATAACTGAATATGATGTGCAATCTATGATTCAACTTTATGGTAAAAACGGTTTTGAATCAGATGGCGAACTTGGATTTGCTGATACATTATTCAAAGAACCAACAATAATACAAAAGACTTTGAAACAAAACATCGAAAAATTCCCAGAACATTTTCCAATTAGCTACTTACTATTGCTAGAATCATTGGGTTTGATCATATAATGAAAAAAATAAAATTAACAAGAGAACAATCAGAAAAGATTACAGATGATTTAGAGAATGACAAATTAAAATTCAAATATGGTATAAAAAACAAACATGAAGCATTGTATGAAGGCATGGAAAGACAGCATTTAGTTGAAAAACATAAGGAAGAAGTTATGAAAAGCTACCAAGATCCTAACGAATCAAGAGAAAATGTAGATAGAGAGTTGGCTGGAAAAATTCTAGATTTGTTTTTCGTAGGGAAATATAAATCAGAAGTAATAGTTGGAACTGTAAAAGAAGTACATCTACTTGTAACAGCAGAAGCTTATGAACATGCTTTAGAGTATGACGTAGAGCAAATTAAGAAAACGGAGAAATGGAAATGAAGGCTTTATACAAATTTGCATACACAGTAACTAAAGATCCAATGTTCTCATCCGTTGTAGTATTCACTCTATCTTTCCTGGTATCAGGAGTTCTATTGGAAACGACAAGTGCAGGAGATAGTGGTGTGGTCTGTCACGAAAAGAATGTAGAACTGAAAAACCTATGCACGAAACTGAATATTATTTTTCTAGTTCTTGGTGTAAGTATTCCGATCATCGCTGGCCTGTCAACATACCTAGTAGTTAGAAGGAGAATGGAGATAAAAAATTGAATTCAAATAATGATCCTGTAACTGGTTGTTTATTAAACAACAAATATCCAAATAAACTAAAAACAAAGTGGAATAATGGATTAGAAGATGAAGTATTAAACGAAATCTATGATCCTTCTGGGCTTTGTGAAGAGTGCGATAGTAAAGATAAAGGAGCCTACTTCGTAGATGGTGTAGTAGGATTATGTTATGAACATATCCTAGAACAATATGGGGAAGAAAACGTGGAGATAATACAATGACCAAAGCTAACGAAGAAGTAGTTCGTGCTATATTCGAGCATGTGAAAAATTGCAAAGAGTGTATGGCAAAGTTCAATGCAATTTCATCTCACACAGTTCAAACTATGATAAAGGAGAATACAAAATGACCGAATGGCAACCGTTTGAGGAAAGCAAACCTATGACAAGGAAAAGAAGGTTCGGTTTTGTCTTAATCTTCATGGCATTGTTTTCAGTTTCCTACCAAGTGGGATCAATGATGGAAGTAAGTGAGGCCGATGCTAACGCACTAATGAAACAGTTTGAAGCAATAGCAAAAGACATTGATGGCATTGGAATCTTCACACACAACCTAATGCTCAACATATTGATGTTCATTCCAGGAGTTGTGTTCGTCTGGGGGATGGTTACGAGTTTTCAGACAGGCTTGGCATTTTCAGCATTTTCCAGTATTGAACCAATGTTGAAAGATTTTCCAGCATTGGCAATATTGTACTTATCACCTTTTGGCCTTATGGAACTATTTGCGTACTCAATCGCTATGAGCAGGAGTTACTTGATGATTAAGAAGCTATGGAAGCGTCAAAGTCTGAAAACTGAACTTCGACCAGTAGCAATTGAGATAGGAATTGTAGTGACCTTATTACTTGTTGGTGGATTGCTAGAAGCCTATATGATAGAGTGGGCTATGGAAAGTGGATTCAGCTTTGTGGAGATGTTAAAATAAATGACAAAGAAAGACTATCACTATGTTCTAAATGTTGTAATAGAAGCCAAGACTGAAAAAGAAGCTGACGATAAACTGAAACTATTGTCAACGCCAACAGGGTTACACATCACAGACGTTAATGTAATGGATGATGAGGAAGAAGAATGAATCACCTAGATTACATGAAACATAAGTCAGAAATTGCTAGAATGAAGTTTGATCTTCACATACTAGGAAGATCATTTGAGTCTGAAAAATTTCTTCCCATTAAATCCGATCCCAATTTTGACAAGCCAACCAAGCAAAGAAAAAATAAAAACACAGGCAAAATAGACATACCATCTAAGACCAAAGGAGAAAGGGTTCAATGATCACCAAACTAAAAATCAGTGGCCTCATTTTAATTGCTATCGGTGTAGTATCGATCTATGTTTTAGATAACGATTTCTTAGGTTTTCCAGCTCAAACAGCAACAATACCAGTCAACGAAACATCATGGGTAGAACTACCGATCACAATGCAATATATTTCAGGAGAAAACATAACGGAAGGAGTTAGGGAAAAGAAAATAACCGTAGGCGATACTGAAATTCAGTTCACTGTTGGAGTTGAAAAAGGAATTGAAGAAACTCCCTCACCTGGCGTCTTGAGAGCATTAAACGAAGCTGGTTACTACAAACCAATCAGTAAAATTGATAGAGGTCCAATTATGGGATCAATAGATATGTCAAGATATTCAAGCAAAATACCAAGTGGATATGATCCAGTAATTGAAATGGATCTAACAGAATTACTTGAAATGACTAAGATTCACAGGTATGACAAACTGAAAAAAGAATACATTGATGAAACATTCACCTGTGAAAACTATAAAGAACTAGCATGGAAATTTGCAGGAGAAAACATGTGGGCGGCTGGCTATGGTGATGTAGAAGATTACATCTTGACAAAGGCAATCAACGAGTGCATTAATCCAACTCACCAAGAAGAAATTGACAAAGTACATGAAGAATTAGAAAAGGTGAACGAAAACTAATGATAAGAAAGTTATTTTATCGAGAAGGTTTAATTGAAGAAAAAGTATGTGATTTTTGCCATGAGGAACAAGGCACTATCTATAAAACAAAAGATGGTAAAGATATTTGTGAATATTGCAAGGGAGAACAAAACTAATGCTACTAAAACCAAGAAAACCAATTACAATAATGCTAGATGTAGAAATCAAGAAACAACTCTTGAATAAACAAGCAAACAGAATCAGAAGAACAAACAAAGCATGTAGTTTCAGTCAAATCCTACACGAAACGATCAGAAAGGGGTTGAAAGATGAATAATGTTTGTAGCATTAAACAAAGTCTGCACTAGATGTAACAAAGTAACATCTCATAAGAAAACAAACAATCTATTGATTTGTATGGACTGTGGTAAAATTGGGTAAGATCGAAAGAAGGCAACTAATCAGAAAGCTAGAAAGTAATGATTCAGTTGAAAGCGTAGAAGTAATTGGACAAGGATTCGTCATTCATTACAAAAAGGAGAAACAAAATGCCTAAAGAATGGAAGATTAATTCAATGAGAAGAGATCCAAGATCAAAGATAATTGCTTGTAAGTTTTGTTTCAGCAGACCTACCAAGTGGTATAAACTAATGTCAACTACCGTTTATCGATGTGAAAGGCATAAAAAATTGATTGATAGCCCAGTATATGATCAAGGAACAGTATCATCTAAAGGTGAATGTATTGGCATGGAATTTAACCCTACATTTGAAGTTGGATCACAATTACAGATAGATTACTTTAGAAAGAGTGGATCAGAATACAATCTAGAAGCATTAGAAAAAGAAACTGCTGATTGTAAAGATGACAAAGCTCATACATGGATTGAAGCAGGAGATCCAGAATTATTGGATAAATTAAAAATAATAGTAGAACATTTGAAAAAAGAACACCCAATTTTATATTCAAATCAAACGTATAATGATGAAAAAGGTGAACATACCTTACTGTTAGATTATCCAGAACAATATCATTTACTAGAATTAAGCAAAAGAGCAGTAGCTGAACATTACAAATATTCAATACCAAAGCAGTTGGTGGGATCAGATGTTTCAGCAAAGGAATTAAGGGAAGGTATAAGGGATTTCAAATGAACGGTAAAAGACCTTTAATATTAGTACATGGTCAAAAGAGTTACTACATGAAAAAGAAACAGGCACAAGAAGAATACAGACGTAAGATGAGAATTTGGTATCAGAAAAACAAGGATTGGTATTCAAAGTATCGTAAAAACAATCTTGAAAAGGTTAGAGAAATCTTTGAACGTTATAGAAAAAGCCCGAAAGGACAAATTGCGATCAAAAGATATGAACAAAGCCCACAAAGAAGAGCTAGTAAAGCATTTTGGAATTTCAGAAAAAACTTGGAACTAAGGGTTGAAAGAGGTGAAATATCAAAGTCAACAATGTATAGGTTAATCAAAATCAGACTAAAGGAGAAGCCAATACCGATATGACCGAAATAAAGGGGTTTTCATCAAAAGTGCTTAAAGAATCATTCAAAATTAAATCTGGAACAAACAAAGAAGAGTTTGATCAATTCCCAGACTATATGAAAGAGGCATTTGCCGAAGGAGAATGGGATGGCGATGGTAGGATAAAACTACCAAAAGAAGTTGGCAAAAGAATTGAAAGAAAAATGAAATTAAACAAAGAGGTATCTAAAAAATGGGAATAACAGTATCAATGAAATGCTACTATTGTTTATATATTAGTACATGGTGTATATAGTATGGTTACAAAGAGAAGAAAGAGATCCAAATCAAAGAAAAGAAAGACTAGATCAACACCTAAGCGTACTGAACTTGATATATTTGATGAACAACTTAATCAGTTTGCATTAATTGTTCGTGAGGATTTCGATCAAATTCTAAGAAATACTGGCATGACTAATGAAGAACTTCAATCTTTTATCAAAAATAATAATTATGAAGCATTAAAAAAATTACCAAACCTAAAGATTTCTGAACCAATATTAAATCAAATGATAATCAAATTCAAAAAATGGGATAGTATGATAGTATTGAGAGAGAGATTTAAAAAAGCACAAGATAAAATGTTCATTTCTGCACTTGAGAAAAAAACACAGCAAATGGAAGAGCAAATAAAAAAACAGGAAGAACAAGACAATTTCTATACTGACTTACCAGACAAGCAAGGCTTTGTTCAAATGAAACAAAAATACCATGCTGAAAAAGAGTTTTGGGAAGGTGAAAAAGCAAAAGCAGAAGCACTATTGGCAATAGATGAAGAAGATAGATTAGGCTTAGCAGGAGTAGAAGAAGCAAAACGTGAACTGAAAATTCTAACTAAGAAAAGAAATTGGGCAAGAGCAAAGAACATTCAACCAAATATACAAAAATGGACTGGCAAAGTATCAAAAGTAATTAACACAGTACAAGATTCAGTCCAGGAAATAACAAAACCATTTGCAGAAGCAGGAAAGGCTGGATCAAGTGGTCATGCTGGAAACACTGACTATGAAAAGATGTTCAGTCCTGAACATATCTTTGATACTGGTAAAAAGAAAAAGAGTGTAGAAGAAAGTTTTGGAGCTGGATTCTAATGAACAAGTACAAACCAGCCCATGAACATAACATGAAAGATCATGCTGATAGTAGAAGTTCAGAAGAAAAACACACAGATGTTCTATTAAACATAGCAAACGAACTAGCTGAACGAAACAGACTCAAATCATTAGAACTTGAAATGAAATTTAGAACATTTGCCAATAGATCTTTGTATAGAACTTACAAAGGAAAAGATGGAGAAACATTCACTGTTCCACCTGATGACAAACAAAAAGATGAATGGAGAGAAGAAATTAAAGCAATTACAAAAGAATTAAAAGATCATGCAGTGATTGACGACCAACAAGGGGAGAACAAATAGTGGCTGAACCCATAGTAATTTTCCTTCAAATCATATTTGGCCTATTGGTTCTAACACTTGCAGGAATTGTATTCATAACAATATACCAAATCATCAATCCAAACATGAAGAAACACAATAGAGGCTGGCTACATAATAGAAGGAAGAAAAATGATTAAGTTACCAACTAAATTTACTTGCACATGTGGTCATTGTTATAAAGAAAGTCGAATAACAAATCATTTAGCAAATGAATTTGAACCAATTCTATGTAGTTTCAGAAGCTTCCTATGCCCTCTACGAAACAGAATTCTTTACGAAGTAGTAAAAATCCAAGAACCAAATCCACCTGAAGGCATGGGCGAACAAATATGAAAACTGTTCAGTTTTCTAAAGCCTACATCAATGAGAATGGATTAGCAACATTAGAATTTATTGTAGAGATGAAAACAAGACACGATCCTAAAGGTAAGTTCAGTATTGGATTCTTAATAATTGATAGAAAGGATGGGCAAGGAGTTAAACTAGGAATTTTTGATGATGACAGAAAAATAATTGGAACTTTTGATGACAAAGAAACAGCAATACAAGTCTTAGATAAGATAATTGAATTAAAAAAATCACAACATGTATTCTTTTATAATTATCCAGACACTAAAGCATGGAAGAAAGGACCTTCCGTTAGGAAAGAAATGATTATGAATTTTGAACAAGATTCCATTGATGGATTTAAGTTGAGCAAACAAATACTTGAGAGTGGAGTCATTACAGAAGAACAAAAAACATCTAATTGGAGAATGGAATAATGAATAAGAAAACAAGAAAGAAAAGAGAATGGGATAATCTTGCAAAAAAAGTAGCAAATGGAGAAACAACTAAACAAAGATGTGATCATTGTAAAAAATTGTTTATTATTTTAGTGCCAAACTCATCAATGATGCAACTATGTTTTAGTTGCTTTGGAGTGATTGATGGAATACAAGAAGCCGCAGTAAAACAATCCAAAATGAGTAACTACCAAAGTGAACTTTGGGAAAAACCACTACCAGATAATTTTGCTGACATAGTAAAAAAACGAGAGATCAAACGAGAGTTAGTCTTAACACATGACCTAGAACAAGGTGATGGAAGAAAACTACTAGAATTATTTGAACAAAAAATGAGTGCTGGCGTTCAAAAGAAAATAAATTCACAAAGAGAAGATGTATCAACAGATCAATTAAAAGAAGTTTATGATGAAGCAATAAAACAATTTGATGATTATCCAGAAGTAACACCGACATTAAGAAAAACGATTGAAGGTATTCTAAAAGAAAACTTTGAAAGATGGGTTACGATTCATAAACATCATGCAGAACAAGATTCACAAAAAAGAAAGGACTTAATCCAAGTCGTAAAGGATAAAATCAAACCAGAATACTTCACAAAAATTGAAAAGCTAATAGATCTATGGATAGAAGATAATGAGAAGCCAGTAACAGAAATCACAGATGAGCAAATACTATCTGCGGCTGATGGAGCAGTACATAATGTAGAACATCACAAAGAAGAACCAAACGGATTTTGTAAAGAATGTGATGAATTTTATAATAAGGGATCAATCAAAACACGACTAACAGAAGCATTAGAAATAATCGAAGATAGAATACAACTCAATTCAAAGAAAAGACAAGACTATTACAAATCAACTAGCAAAAATGGAGAAACAGTTTATCCAGAAGAATACACAAAAGAGATTCAAAAATTTGAAAAAGATCTAAAGAAAAGATTCAACGACACTCCACAGGAAAAAGTAGATGAGTTTCTAACAGAAATCAAAGGAGAGAATCAAAAGATAAAAGAAGAACAGAAACGAGAAAGAGAACTCAAAAAAGAACAATTCAAAATGAAAACATTCAAAGAGGCACTATCATATATTAAAAAACAAAACCTTTACACTCAAACTGATTATGAAAACTTCAGTAAAACAAGTGACTTCCCACCAGACATGCCACCACGACCAGATATTTTCTATGCTAAAGAATGGAAAGCCATGTCAAAACAAAAGACAGAAGATTGGAAAACACAACTATCAGAAAAAGACAGATGGAAATATTTCTTAGGAGTAGAAGGAAGGCTTTACAACTTTAGGAAAGATAAAAACGCACACAAACGTCAAACAGTAAAACAAATCCTAGAAGAGATTGAAAAAAGATTAGATCACTACATGATTTTCACACCTGGTTTGCTTACAAACTGGTTTAAGATCATGGGCTTGTTTCACCATAGAGATCCTGGCATACGAGCATTTGTACGACAATTTATTGAAACTGAAAAAACACCAGAAGGAAAAAAACAATTGCAAGAAGCACTATCACGTACAATTTTCAACTTACAGATAGGACATTTCCCAAAAGGAGTTGACGCTTCACCACTTCCAGCAACAGAAAAAACATACTTAGATAGAGAAAGATCAGGCAAAACAAATTATTCAAAGACAGCATTACTTGAAAAGACACCATCTCTTTCAGTACGTTCAGTAATTGAAGGCACTAGGGAAGTTGTTCCAATGACAAAAGACTCAAAGTGGTGGAACTTGCATGTTGAATTTACAAAAAACATGATATTCAAACAACTCTTTGATCCAAAAAGAGAAATGAAAGAGATAGAAGGTATGATTAACGAAGCAAAAAACGGTAATGCTTTCCACGATGAAGTGCTATCAAGATTCTGGGATGAGTACAATGGCGTAAAAAACATTGGATTTTGGAAAAAAGATTACAGCTTTTCAATTAATGGAGAAATAAAAGATCCAACTCTAAACCAGCTTTACACAGCATACAAAATGAGAAGAATGAATGGATTTTGTAATTTTGGAGATCCAGGAATTGGAAAAACAAACGCTTCGTTAATAGCAACAAGGATTCCAGATGTAAAAATGGTTTTAATAATTGCACCATTTAATATCCAAAAGCAGTGGGCTAAAGCAGTACCACAAATTTATCCACATTCATTCGTTTCAGTAGGCAAAGAACCCTTCAAGAATTGGGCTAAAGGAGATTATGATGTGCTTTACCATGTAGTGAATTATGAGAAATTTTCAAGAGAGGAAGGTGGTGAAAAACTAGTCAATGAACTAGCAAACTTCCAGATCGACTTTGTAGTAATTGATGAATCACACCATACAAAGATCAGAACTGATTCCTCAATCTCAAATACGAGAATAAACATCGAGAATCTTTTGGATAAATTACGAATCAGTAATAGAAAACTGAAATGTCTAATGCTATCAGCCACACCAGTAATCAACAATATCCGAGAGGGAAAGTCAATCTTAGAAATGGTAACTGGAACAAAATACCCAGATCTAAAAACAACAAACAACTTAGGAAATGCAACTGAACTTCATTCAGAATTTGTTCCATTTTCAGTTAGGTATGTAAAAAATTATGAAGAGATCAAACAAGAAGGAAATGAAGATCCAATCTATGTGGATGCAACGATACCAGAATTTTTAGGAACTCAAGACATTAGAAATCTTTCTTGGAGAGATTATGAACAGATTTGTACTAAATTTAGAATACCTGAAATTGTTAAAAGACTGAAAAAGAAAACAATAATCTATACAGACTATGTTGATGGAGATTCAAGACTGGGATTACCAATACTTGAACAACTAAAAATAGCTGTTGAGGGAGCTGGTTATTCAGTTGGATTCTTTACTGGTGGTGAAGTTAAACCAGGAATTGGTGGCAAGGGTGGACTGGAAGATTGGTCTAACTGCAAAGTAGTTGATGGCGAAAAAATACCATTCAATCCATTTGTTGATGGTGATTTGGATGTTTTGATTGCTTCAAGTTCGTTGTCAGAAGGAATAGATCAATTACAATATGTTTGTGACAATTTAATAATGAATGGTTTAGTTTGGACCTTTGCCGAGTATAAACAACTCATTGGAAGAATATTAAGAGTAGGACAAAAAAGCAATACAATAACAATTAACCTGATACTTGCAAGAATTAACGGATATGATTATGATCAAAAGATAAAACTAAACAGATTAGAATCAAAGAAAATATTAGGAAACTGTGTAGTAGATGGAACATTACCAGACATGACTCAATTTACAAACTCAAAGAAAGAACTGAAAAACATGATTGAACATATCCTAAAGAAACGAGAATCAGGAATTAAAATTCCACAAAGAGAGAGGCCACATGAACGATAAATGCCCAGATTGTGGAAGGGATCACCCAATTCACCCACTAAAAAAACCTGGCATGACATTTTTACAGTTTAAAGATAGGATAGCCGAGATTTGTGAACAGATGTATCAAGTAGGGATCTTAATCAAAGAATCTAAACTTGCAAAAATATCAACTAAAGATGGAAAAGTAGAACCAGGTTACAGGCTTACTGAAAAATTTGCACAAAGATGGGAAGAACATAAAAGAATTCAAGAAGAAATCGAGTATGTAGATAAACAAAGAGGAATAGATAGTCAAAAAGATTATGGTGGAACTGACCGAGATACCTACATCTTAGGAATTACAATCAATGATTTTTGTAAAATATCTCCACAAGATTGTAAAACATGTCGTCATCTAATAATTAAGATTAGAGGCAACGATAATGCAGGAGATATTTTTATGGAACATTGGAAAAAGGATCACCCAGATCTTTACGAAAAACATGAACTTTTAGGGAAATACATTGGTGAATGGATTGTATTGATTCAAGATATGACAGACCAGAATAATAGACAAAAGGAGTGGCGATCTAATTGATAACCAATATCTTTATAACTTCTAGTATAGACATTTCAACCGATGGAAGAAGATGGCAAAGAAAACAAAATTGGTGGCAAAGAAAAGAAAGTTGGATTCCTCAAAAACAAATGGGCAGTAATAACCGTACTAGGTATGGGTGGCCTACTAGCTATCATCTGGTTCGTATCAATCTGGGTAAAACCATAGGAGTACATACATGACTGAACTCTTTGAAGGAGGTTCAGTAACCATTTGGATAGACGAATTTGATGGCGAACAAATGGTAACTATAAGAATTGGTATGACAACAATTCAAATGCCAAAGTCTGTTTTCCTGGAACTTCATGGTGGACTAAACGAATCATTTAAAAAAATAGAACTGTCTGATGAAAAGCTAACTTGATTTGCGATCAGATAAACATTACAACTTTTTAAAAGAAGTTATAAACTACTTGTAACAACCACTTTGCAGTGAAGGGGTTCAGACACAAGATTATTTTTGGACTAATATTAATTTCAGTATTATTTGGTACTGGGCTTGTAATGATGTTTGCTGAAAACTCTACTGAACTTTATTTGCCAATGATCTTTGTTTTTGCGTTTGGTGGTGGCGTTGTCCTTTGGTTATCACTTAATGCAAGAGAGTCAAAAAGACGAAGAGAAGAGAATTTCAGGAGAAAGAACCGATGATTGACCTAGAAGAATACTCCAAATTCAACAAAGAGGTTGACAAATATCCAGATTCAATCAAGCCTGTAATCTACATTTTAGGATTAATGGCTGAACTAGGGGAGTTTTGCAATATGTATAAGAAAGTTTTTCGAGATCATGGTGGTCAGTTAGACAAAAGACAAAGAGAATACGCACTAGAATTGGGAGATATTGAATGGTATTTTGAAAGACTAGTGGCCTCAATGGGTTACAGTCTT
>Ga0255056_10000140_pt1 | contig 18590 bp, 18 predicted proteins | sample Cases_109_1_MG_FD_183639 | JGI IMG/M metagenome (GOLD analysis project Ga0255056, IMG submission 183639) | Seawater microbial communities from Amundsen Gulf, Northwest Territories, Canada - Cases_109_1 | ecosystem: Environmental > Aquatic > Marine > Gulf | place: Canada: Northwest Territories... | reverse complement strand
AGGGTTGAAAAGAAGCCAGCCGATACCCATCTACCGTGAAAGCCGATGCAATCACCTTCCCTTCCCGATTGATGACTCCTTGATAAACACCTGTCGGAAAAGAAGCCACTCGATATGGATCTGGATGATCTGGTCTATCAATGATTGCCCACAATTCATCTCTTCCCGCATGTGTGGTGCTGAATAACAACGTATCTCCCTGTATTTGCAAAAATCCAATGATGCGATTGGTGGGTTTGAGTATTTCACGAGATTGTTGACCAGTGAAGTCACTCCAAATGATGCCCATATCTCCGTTTTTCTTTCGCTCCACCACATAGAGACCTTGATCATTTTTTGAGAATCGTGGATAGGAATAAACAATATCTTTTTGGGTGAGAATGGTATCCGATTGTATATCTGAAAGATGAGTACGTATCAATGTACTACCTCCTGATTCATCCATAGCAACTGCAACGAATTTCGTTTTATCCGTCGACAGATCAGGAGAGAATAGCCGTGTTTGTGTTTTAATTGTTTTCAAAGTACCGGTATTCAAATCAAGCAATTTCAATGAATGATGCTCCACATTCCCCCAGCGAACATCTGGTTGATAAGCAGTGTAAAGAATATGCTGATCGCGATAGCTGAAATAAGGATCTATTGCAATATCTCGTACAGCTATCTTTTCCGAACTGCCATCTTCTTTTACTTTTAAGAATACAGGTATCTGAGAGTAGCTATTATACAAAGTAATGATCGAACCATCTTCCATCAAATAAGGGAACTGATAATTGATTACATTATTCTTTTCAATCCCAGTGATCCACTTAGGTTCTGAAGAAACACTTATCCACTGTGATCGATAAAAATTCAATGCATCATTGACAAATGTTGGAAATGTAATACCGGTATGTTTTTTCACAGCTCCCTGAAAAGGATAAATCAGCGGTTTAAATTTTGCTGCATCATCCGTTACTTTTTGCCAGATGTCATTACCATATTTTTTTCTCCCATATGCAACCAATAAATAACCCAGGTCATAATGATCGGGTACAAAATGACGAAATGATCCATTCCGCAGTTTCATGTAACTATATTGCTTATTCGCAAAGTGCAAGGATTGATACGCACTGAAAAATTTCGGCAGACTTCCTCTTCCCTGTCTGGTATACTGCGTTTCGGTGTAGACCGCATCACCTTCAAAGAACCAATCGGGAATACTAGTGGCATTTGCAACAGCCTGTCCTTCTTCACCCAATATCAGTGATGCTAATTTTGATAGTCCTTTGTTGAAATTGCTATACTGCTGTACATGTCTGAATTCATGAATGGCCAGATTACTGAGCCAGTCTGCAGCACCCAAATTGAATGCATTTTGTGGTGCGGTTGTGTACAATTCACTTCTAAAAGGTGCCAGTCCAACATACCCATTAGATATCAGCGTTCGGTGTTGTAATACCATACTCACTTTCCGTAATGAGTTGCCCAAACTATTACTATTCCTTTGTTGCAAACCATGAATAATACTGGCAATGTTTACCGCCTGCTGCTCGTGTCCGGCAGGAAACACAACACGAACAGTATCGGTATCAATCTGCTTCCATTTCTGAGAAAGTGGATTCCCTCCAAAACGTTGGGCGAATGAGAAACTAGTTAAGAAAAGGAAAAATAAAGCAACCAGCGAGCGCATGTATATGGATTTACAACCAAGATACGTAATCCATTTATTCTGAGATGTGTTGAAGAACCACAGAAGATCATGAGACCTTCTGTGGTTAAAATATTACATGGGAGAACTGGTCAAATGAATCTTCGTCATATCCAAGTAGTGGTTCTGTAACTGGTGTACAAAATGAACATTGGGATTATGTCTTCTGTCTTCCCGATACCACATTTCCATTTGAGAGAAATCACCTGCCTTAGGTGTTACAATACGAAAAGATCCTTTCATATATTTTACGGAACCATCATCATTGGGCTGTTTGGCAAAACTGAGTTTCAGCAGGGTTTCTTCATTTAATGGAATTGGATGAAGTTGGTCCTGACTGAACCAGAATTCCTGTACATCGGTTTGAACACAAATCTGTTTTTCGTCTCCGTTCAGGCGAACTACTTCTCCTTCCCACATTTTTCCTTCATACTCCGCCATTACATAGTCGCCGATTTTGATGTCGCTGAATTTAATCATATGGCAATTAGTTTTAGGAGCATAAGTTAAGGAATTTTTGAATTCAAAAAAAGACTCTGGAATACTACTTTTTTCTGTGTATTTCTGTGTCTTCAGTGGCAACATTTTTAATTGCCACTGAAAGCACTGAAGGACACTGAAATATTATCTTATTGGGGATTTGTTTTTTGAGGTGGCTTTTTGTTCATTTTCCATGACCCTGAATTTCACGATGGTGGAAATCAATTTTAATGGCAAGGGTTTATCTAGCGGAAATTGTATGGCACCTTTTGACGTATGATAAGGCTTTAACTCCTCCTGAAAATTCGCCACCCCGGAAGAAGAAGGATAAAACCCAATATGGTTTTTCATGGCTGCGAAATACACCAAATTCCCCTCCTGATAAAAACAAGGCATCCCATAACTGATTTTCTCCACTGCCTTAGGCGCCGCCTTCTGAATCGTTGCACGCATCGTCCTTAACAGCTTCTGTTTATCTGCAGGAAAATCTTGGATGTAAGTGTCGATATCGGGGTAAGATTTCATCTCTGAAAGTAAAAATTAAAAAGTCAAAATTCAAAAAGGATTTCTATGACACCTTTTGAATTTTGACTTTTAAATTTTGACTTTAATCACTCACTCCGCCCAACTCATCGTATATCCTGGATTTTCTATTTCCAAAGCTTCTACTGTTAATTGTAAGGGATGAAAAGTGTCTACCATAACAGCCAGTTCTTGAGTTTCTTTTTTGCCGATACTTTTTTCAACGGCTCCCGGATGCGGTCCATGCGGTATACCTGCAGGGTGAAGCGTGATCATTCCTCTGGTTACATTTTTACGGCTCATAAAATCACCATCCACATAATACAATACTTCATCACTATCTATATTACTATGGTTGTATGGGGCAGGTATGGCATCGGGGTGATAGTCATATAACCTCGGACAAAAACTACATACCACAAAATTGTGCGCTTCAAATGTTTGATGTACCGGTGGCGGCTGATGCACGCGTCCGGTAATCGGTTCAAAATCATGAATGCTGAATGCAAAAGGATAACAATACCCATCCCATCCTACTACATCAAAAGGATGATGAGCATAGTGAAGTCCGTACAAGATTCCCTTTTTCTTGGTTTGAATTAGAAAATCCCCGGCTTCATCGAACGTAAGCAAATGTTGTGGTGTTCTGATATCGCGTTCACAGTAAGGCGAATGTTCGAGTAGTTGTCCGTATTTACTGACATAACGTTTGGGATAGCGGATCGGACTAAAACTTTCGACAATGAATAAACGATTATAAGTTGTATCAAATTTGATCTGATAAATGGTACCTCTTGGTATCACCAGATAATCGCCATATGCGAAAGTAATTTGCCCGTATTGTGTGATCAGCACACCACTACCTTCATGTACAAAGATCATTTCATCTGCGTCTGCATTTTTGTAGAAATAATCTTTCATACTTTCTTTCGGCGCAGCCAATACAATGTGACAATCATTATTCACTAAAACCGGTTTTCTGCTTTTAAGATAATCTGCTTCAGGCTTGATATGAAAACCTTCAAAGCTGCGATGTTTGAGCATTTTTTCTTCGGCAACACGTGGTTGTACGTTCACCGGCTCATCGGTATGAATGATCTGTGTGGGTGGGTAATGATGATAGAGCAATGAATAATCATTACTAAAACCTTCGGTTGAAAACAATTGTTCTGAAAATAGAGAACCATCGTCTTTACGAAATTGGGTATGACGTTTATGTGGGATGCGACCCAATGTATGATAGTGTGGCATAAAAAAACTTCGTTTAAGAATAAAGAATGAAGAGACAAGGTACAAGATGGAGCAATCATCTCCAATGCGTTACTTGTTTTCGACCAATGCCAGAGAGAGCATGAGGAAATAATATTTCCATCTGCGTTTATCGATCCAATAAGTGAAATTTCGTTTAAATGGCATAGGTTGCAATTGCTAGGGTGAAATTAGTAAAGTTTATGAAGAAAATAGGGATTCTATCAGATACCCATGGTTTTTTAGATGAGGCAGTCTTTCGCCACTTTGAAGACTGTGATGAAATCTGGCATGCAGGTGATTTTGGCAATGATGCATTGGCTGAACAACTCCGTTCTTTTAAACCCCTGAGAGGGGTGTATGGAAATATTGATGGACAAGATATTCGCGCTTATTATCCCGAACTACTGCAATGGACTTGTGAAGAAGTGCATGTGATGATGCTGCACATTGGTGGCTATCCACCTAAATACAATAGTCGGTCTAAGCCTTTAATACAACAATACAAACCACAGTTATTCATTTCCGGACACTCACATATTTTGAAAGTGATGTATGATGATTCGTTGAATTGTTTGCATATCAATCCGGGTGCCGCAGGCAAGCAAGGGTGGCATAAAGTGAGGACATTGGTGAGATTAGATATTGATGGGAGTGAAATGAAAAATTGCAGGGTGATTGAGTTAGGAGGAAGATGAAAAAATATTAAATAACTGTTGTCTGGTAAAACCGCTACGAGCTGCGAGCCACGAGTTCTGAGCCTTTATAAGTTGAATTTGAATAATCAAATAGACCGTTTGGACATGCAAAGTATTTCTTTTCATCAATGTAAGACTAATTCGCAAACCTTACCATTGATAAAATGAATATCAGAAAACCTACAATGACTGCTAATCAAGGCTCGCAGCTCGTGGCTCATAGCTCGAAGCCTATTTTTTCCAGACAGTAATGAATATTGAATAATGAATTAGATGGTTAGAATTCTGTTTATACCCTTCTTGCGCACCACTCATCACATTTTAACAAATATCTACATCTCACTCACCCCTAAATTGGCATTCTAAAATCATATACATGAACCGATCTATTACCCGCGTGCTTTTCACAACATTATTTTTCTGTCTTTTACAAACCACCAGTTTTGCACAATCAACTGAAGAAGCTGCTGCCAGAGCTTGTTTGGAAAACTATATGAGTGGTGTGGGCGACCGAGTGGAAAAAGCTTTTCATCCCAGTGCTACTATGAAGTACACTGACGTAAATACCGGTGAATTTAAAGACGTTCCTATTGCAGAATATATTGCACGTGTGAAGTCCAATACAACGCCTCCTAAAAGAAGTATCAGTATCCTGTCTTTGAATATAGAAGGTACCGCTGCCAATGCCAAGATCAAAATCGAAACAGAAACTGTGATCATGTATGACTATATGAATATGGTGAAGATCAATGGTGAATGGAAGATCGTCAGTAAGATCTTCTCAAGGATTAATAAACAATAAGTTTTCAAGAATAATCATCAAAAGCAGGCCATATCATCGCCTGCTTTTTTTATGAAATTGTATCTCATCAACAGAAAATTGAAAATTCTCGGAAAGTAAATCATTCCTGATATCAACCTCTGTTCATCGTCGTGGGCTTTTAAAATTTAGTTCCTTGACCGCATGGGGTATGGGACGTCGTTTGCCTTCTTTTGGTTTGGGCAATGAAGAAGGTATTTTTCATAACTACGGTATGGCAGATGGGTTGATCAGTTTAAGCTCTAACGTTTTCGGGCTTTGCATTCGGGCGGGATTCGAAGCACAAAGCTCCAAGTTTGCACGTCAATCCGCCTGCCGCAAAACCCGTGTTAGTGGCTGGTGTTATTTGTCAAAAGTTGTAGTGTGGCTTTTGCTTGTTCCAAATGTCTTTGTTCGTGTGAAACAATAATATCAAATGCTGTTTCTAATTTGTAGACAATATTTCTGTTTGCAGGTGAAGAAATAACAACGTTTTTTTCAATTAGTCCTTTAGCATCCTCTATTTTTTGTTTAAGTTCATTTTGATGAACTTCAAATCTTTTAAGAATGTCATCACTTACATTAATTATAGTCGGCTCCCAAATTGGAAACGTCTTCATTTTCTTTTGTCTGTCAGGTTGTACCGCTTTTAGCACTATCTTACCTAAAAATGAAACCATAAAACCAATTTTCGCTATCAAAGGTGTCTTATAAGTCCCTGCTTTTAAAGATGCTAAAACAGGATAGTAAGTCTCATTTACAACAATCAAATGGTCTAAATTTTGGGCAATACTCCAAGTCGTTGAATTTGGTTTCCAATTCAACTGTTCATTTGTCAAAGTTCCAAATTCCGTCAAAGTATCCTTTGTAATGTGGTCTAATAATGATGCCCAATTTTTCATATGATGCCGTTATTGCTTTTTAATGCACTTGCGCTAACGTTTTGGCGCTTGGCGAAGAAGCGGATTTCGAAGCACAAAACTGTCAACCTGCACTGCACTTGAATAGAAGCACAATGCTCCAATTTTGCACGTCACCCCGCCTGACGCAAAACCCGTGTTAGCAGCTGTAATTCTTTCTCTGTCTATTGTCATTGTTCATCAATTTTGAAAATGCTTTTTACCAAGTCTGTTCGTTTAAACTTATCACTGTCTAAATCTAAAAATATTTTTTGTTTGTCAACTGTCACAAAACCGAACCAAAGAAAAAATCTGTCAAAAGTCCGAACGCCATAACATCTGAAAAACTGTCGTTCTGGAGTTGAATAGTCAGGTCGGAAAAATGTAATGAGTTTTGGAAATGCTTTTAAATACTTGTCTGCATAAAAGTCAACCGTTTGTGGTTGGTCGCCAAATTTGTCAAGCATAATAACTGAAAATGCCCAACCGAGTTGTCCGATTGGTTGCTCAGGATAGCCGTCATTAAAACTCCAAAGAAATTTGTTTGTAAACGCTTGAAAAAATTGTCTGAATATTTGCAAGCGGTTGTTTGTCTCAAGGAGTTTTGTTGCGGTCTTTGTCAGTGTAAGTTTGCCCGATACTTTTTTTACAAGTCCTGCAATCTCCGCTGTCAGTCTTGCACTTCTTATGGCAATACAGTCATCTTCTTTCCAAAGTTTCATTATTCCACTTTCAATATGCTCATCAAGTAAAAATCTCTTGTTGTAAAGTTCAACCATTACTTTTTTCGGTAATGCTCCGAGTGGTGTCAACTTGATGTGTTTGTCACGCTGAATAATTTTTAAATAATCTTCAACTATTCTAAAAAGCGGAATTTGGTCAAGTGTTTTGTCGTCAATGTCGTCACGAAATTGAACAGGAGATTTGTCGCCAAATGTGTCGTAAAGCAAATGATGAATTTCTGTCGGTGATAGTCCCAAAAAGTCGTCCACCGGTGTGTTATTCCGAAGTATGAAATTTGCTTCTATGTCGTCAGGTATTTTCATTTACAACTGTCGTATTATTATTGCTGCTAACGTTGACGGCTTGCTGCTGTGCTGGTATTTTATAATTGTCAGCCTGGCAACTGAAGCCGATTGAAAAACCAAAGTACAAAATATATTCTGTTGCTCAACAGCGTAATGTCGGCTGAAACTACTGATGATAAGCGAACAAAATGTTGATGCTTCGTAATGTCAGCCAGCATAGCAGCAAACCGATTGTTGTGTGTAGTGCTTCCTGTCACAGGTCTTCATTAATCGTAACGAGCTTCTTGTCCCTGTGATAATGAAAACGCATAGTGTTTGTCTCAAACCAACCATGCCAACCATCAATCCATGTACTGGTAAAATACTGTTTCAGGTTGTAGGGGTCTTGTCGAAAGTCTAAAGTTTGAATGAATAGAATTGTGTCACCTAAAGCACTCTTGTAAGCAATAATTTGTTTGTCCTTCACTCTAAGTTGCACCTGTTGTTGAGGGCAAAACCTGTTGTGTCTGTCTAATTGCACTTTTTGTTGCTGCCTAATTTTCTTCAAGTCTTTTCGCATGCCTTCTTCTTTGTGAAGCTTTATTGTCTGTTGCCATGTCCTTTTATTGAATTTCAAAAGAGCATTACAATATTGAAGGTTCAATTGTGCTAAAGCTTCTTTTACAAGTACTGTGTCTGGTGTAACAAACTGCACGTTCTTGTATTGGTCAGAACGTCCGAAAATTTTAAAGGAATAAGAGGCTGGAAAAATTACCGCTTCACCATTGTCAACACGGAAGATGATAGTTTGGTTTAAGTCCGTGCTGTCACCCTTTTTCAGGGAAACTCCATAATTCTCTTCAACGGCTCCGTTTTGGTTTTGTCCAAAAGAGAAGTGTCCAAGTAATATTGCTGATATGAGTATTAGGGTTTTCATCGCATTACACACAACGTTTCGCAGCTTGGCGCTGTTGCCGATTGCGTGACGTTAATCTGTCATGCTAAGATAAGATTTGAAAGCGTAAAACAAAGCTGAAACACAGTGAAATAGCGGCAATAGAGCCAAGGTGCTGTTAGCGGGTCGTTGTTCCTTTTCTGTTCTCATTGTCAAGCGTTCATTGGTGTTACATTTATCTCCTTAATAGTCCTTCTTTTATTATTCCAAAATGCGTCCGCAATTTTTACTCTAAGCCAAATGTCAAATAAGTCACTCAAAAAAGGAATGTCCTGTTCTCCGATAGTTTGCAGTTTAATAGTCCACTTATAGTTGTCCAAAGTAACTTCAACTTTATAGTAAGTGTCGTTGTCAAGTTGAAACTCTTTTTCAGCCCAACCCGTCAAGCAAGGAGTGTTTAAAAATCGTGCGATTACGTTTTTGTTCAAGTTGTCAAACTGTATGGTATAATTGTTCTTTTTGTCAAAATACTCGCTGTCAAATGAAGTATGCAAAAAAGTCGTGTAAGAGTGTTCGTCATTAATGAATACTCCTTTAATCCAATTTGTTTCGTCCCGACCTTCTTCATCTGTTGTCAGTCGTCCGAATTCTAGTTTTTTAATTGTCAACCGGTCAACACTTAAGTTGCACCAAACGTATATTCCGTTTTTTTTGTAATGGATTGTCAGTCCGTTTTTAAACTCTTTTTTCTCAGTCAACGGTCGAAACGGGTCAAAATAATTGTCCAAAAAATGTTCCCAATTTATTTCGTCTTTGATTTCTCCCATTGTCTTTTTTGTCGTCTTTTTACAATGCCCGCTAACATTAAAAGTACGCAATTACCCACTCATAAAACGCAATAAAAGTAAAAGAAATGTGTATTGATAAGCAACAGTTTATGATTTCTTTTTTTGGGTTGATGTAGTCGAAAATGCGCAAGCGGCTGTAATCTCGTTTAACTGAATTGCTTTGAAATTTACTGATTGTTTGATTCCAACTATGCTTTTAAAACTTACCGCCATCTCTTTCAACATAGCTACACAACATTCGATCATTTAGAGCTTAACAATACATTACACCTCGGATACATTCACCAACGACTCGTTACGCTTACAACAAAACAGGCTGGCTCAACCTATTCTCATCCCAGAGACTATATAAAGAACTTTTCGAGATTTGTAGACACCGCAATTTTTGAAATTTTATCTCCTCATCAGAAATCCGTAATTTTTCGGAAAGTAAATCAATCTTTATGTCATCCTCTGTAAATCGTCGTGAGCTTTTAAAATTTGGTTCCCTGGCCGCATTGGGTATGGGACTTCGTTTGCCTTCCTTTGGTTTGGGAAATGAAGAAGGCATTTTACGTAATGATGGTATGGCAGATGGATTGATCAACCTAAGCTCCAATGAAAACCCATATGGCATTTCACCGAAAGCAAAAGAAGCTTTATTGAGTGCATTAGGTGAGGCACATAGATACCAATACAATCATGCTAACCTGAAAGACTTCAAAAAAGAATTAGCGAATTATTATGGTGTGAATACTGATCAAATTTTGGTGACCGCAGGTTCAGGCGAGGCACTGGGATTATTACCTCGTCATTTTCGAGGCAAGCTTGTCACTGCCAATCCTACTTTCGGTATACTGCCGGCTACTGCAAAAATGTTGGGGAATAAAGTAGTAGAAGTACCACTGACAGCTGATCAAAAACATGACCTGCCGGCTATGTTGAAAGAGGTAGACAATGAAACTGAACTTGTGTATGTGTGCAACCCTGCCAATCCAAGTAGTACCATTGTTTCTCCTGCATCTCTTAAGAACTTTTGTATTGAGGCTTCCAAGAAAGCGTATGTTGGAGTAGATGAAGCCTATATTGATTTTCTGGATGCACCCGATAATGAATCAATGATGCAACTGATCGAAAAACATCCTAAGGTATTTATCATCGGCACTTTCTCTAAGATTCACGCAATGGCAGGATTGAGAATTGGTTGGGTAATTGGTCATGCCACACTGATCAAAGCTTTATCAGATAATTATTTCAACAGAACCCAGGCTGCTATGTCTGCTTTGTCTATGAGTGCAGCTTTAGCCAGTTTGAAAGATCCGGAATGGCACCAACTGAGCAAACAGAAAAATGCTGCTGCCAGAGAATATGCGTATCAAGAATTGAAAAAAATGAATATTGATGTGATCAAGTCATATACCAATTTCCTCTTCTTCCCTATCCCTAACTACAGCGGAGATTTCGCTGCGGATATGCTCAAGAAAAATATCTTCCTTCGTTCTTCCAATTATGTTCACGGCAAATGGGCAAGAGCCAGTGTTGGAACAATGGATGAAATGAAAACATTCATCGAAGTGATGAAGGGGGTTAGGGTTTAAGTGATAGGGAATGGGTAATAGTTTATAGCTTATAGGTATTGGAGCAGATCTTGAAGAACGATTTAATACTTAAAAAAATTGTCCTATTCCCCATAACCTATAGGCTATTGCCTATCCACTAAAGTAAATACTCTTTCAATTTAGTTTGTAATACTTCTTTGTAAGACGAACTCACAGGTAATTCTTTATCACTGATTTGGACGGACTGAACATTGGTCTTTTGAAGATATTGCAGGTTGATGATATAAGAGTTATGAATACGAATAAAAGAAGCGGGTAAAGAAGCTGCCATATCCTTCATTCGCTTGTATACCAAATGCTTTTGATCTTTGGTATGAATCTGTAAATATTCTTTGTGTGCTTCGATATATAGGATATCTGTAAAACGAATATTGATAACCGTTCTTCCTGATTTGATAAACAATAGCTCAGGCTCTTTTGCAGTCAACTCAATAGGTTCAACAGGTTGTATCTGTAACTGTAGCTTTTGTATGGCTTGCAGAAAACGTTTGAACGAAACAGGTTTTAGGAGATAGTCGATCACATGAAATGAAAAACTATCAAGTGCATGTTCTGCATATGCAGTAGTAAATATGATGCGTTGATCTTTGGGTATAAGCGCAGCCATTTCTAGTCCGGATAAAGCGGGCATATTGATATCCAAAAAGATCACATCTGCTTTCTGATGTTTTAACCATTCCATGGCTTCCAGTGCATCATAACATTTTCCTTTCAGATGTAGTATCGGTAGTTTGCGGATATAATCTTCCATGAGTTGCATGGCCAGTGGCTCATCTTCTACGATCAAACAAGTAATAGCAGCACTCATAAAGGCAAACTTAAAACTGAGGTATAAAATTCTGTTGTAGTAGTGATAGCTAAGCTATATTTTTCCCCGTACAAAAGTTGCAATCGATTACGTAAATTGGCAAGACCTGTACCTTTTTTCTTTTCCCCTTCTGCTTGTACCAATCTATTTCGAACGGTCACTTGCAACTGTTGGTTAGTGATACTAATCTGGATGAAAATAAAATTATCCTCTCGTCTTTTATCAATCCCATGTTTAAAAACATTTTCGACCAAAGGGATGATCAACATAGGCGAAAGCTGAACAGTTTCTATATGCTGAGGCACTTCGATCGTCACTTGCAATGGATAACGCATTCTGGCTTTTTCCAGATCAATATAATTTTGGATGAACTGCATTTCTGTTGATAAAGCAATTTTATCCTTTGGCGCTTCATCCACAAAATAGCGAATGATGGAAGATAGTTTCTCTAATAATACTGCAGTTTGAGGAGACTCACGTTGTGCATAGAAATAAATATTATTCAACGTATTGAATAGAAAATGTGGCTGTACTTGCGATTTCAGCAGATTTAATTCAGACTCTACTTGTCTGCGTTGCATGGCTTCTTGCTGTTCACGCAATCTGAAATAATGAATACAGATATAAAATAAGATACTGGTGAAATAGATCAGTAAACTGGAAGCCACAGTTCTGATAACAGTCGCAGTTGTCAATACCTCAGGCTTGATTGCATAGAAGGTATTATAAATCCACATAGTTGTTCCGGCTCTGTACCAAGCTGCGATAAATAATAATACTATCGATGAAACAACATAAATGAGAACCCGTCCTTTTTGATAGAAAGTAGGAATGAGATAAGAAGCATTTCCATAAATGATCATCATGTATGAGGTAATGATGACAAAAGAATAGCCCAAAGACTGTCCTAATGTATCAAAATGAAGCATGGTCAAAATATTAACACCAAGCAGCAATATCCAAATGACCCATTGAATCTGTCTGAGATTCAATTTTTTGACGCTATTGATCATATGATAAAGCTACTATGAAAAGGATATTTTGTAGAAACTTTCAATAGTTGGGGGTTTTCTTTCAACGATTGAAAATAAATGGGTACCCATAGTGTCCGTTAAAAATAAGAGAGCATGCGTTTAATGGAGTTAGACATCTACCATTGAAACCGAGATTTTTACAAAAAAAATAAAATGGTAAAAATATCAGTCATCTTTATCACGCTCCTGTCGAGTAACATTCTCAGTTTTGGACAAAAAACAGATACCATCAGAATTACACCTGAGTTGGTAAATACCAAAGTATTAATACCCGGCACACATCGTTGGCTGGTATATTTTAAAATGGGAGCAGATAGTCCGAGAACCATGTTCAATATCTGGTCGAGAACCATAAATAAAATCAGCCACAATGGAAAGGATGCTATTGAGGTAACGCAGGTCTGGGAAGACAAAGACAGTATCATGCATACCACACGTTCTGTTTCCGATGCTAAAGATTTCAGAACCTTGTATCATACATCCTGGTGGAAACAAAGAGGCAGTACTAGTTTGGATTTCAGTACCGGCGAGTTTACCATGAATAACAGATCATTGACCAAGCAAGACACTGCACAAAGAGTAAAGCGATTTAGAGAGCCTTTTGATAAAGCATTGAGTCAATACACACTTAATTGGCATTTAGATCTGGAAGTATTTCCGCTATTACCTTATAAAAACAATATCACTTTTTTGATCAATTACTATGACCCCGGATCTCAGGAGCCAAAATGGGTGCCCTACACAGTTACAGGAAGCACTAAGCTTTCAGGCTTGGATGGACAAATGGTAGATTGCTGGTTATTGGAACATTCGGAACCGAATAACAAGGAAGTATTCTGGATCAGTAAGAAAACAAAAGAAGTGTTGAAATTGGAACAGCAATTTGGAACGAGATATCGTTATAAGATCAAGTTACCATTCAGCAATTAAAAAAATGTGGTTGAATGATGATAAAATCTTCTTCATCATTCAACCACATTTCATTTATTTCAATACAGCAATTACATTCCAGGCACCAGCCCTCTTGCAATCGGCTCACCTCTAAAAGGCCAAGGAACACCTGCAAGGATGAGTAATAATGCTATAAGGAAATAGAAAAAGGCTTTTCTGTATTTCACTTCATCACTAACAGATTTCTTTGACATACCATGAGCAAGCGTGAGGAAAACAATCGCCAATATCATGGTCAATGGATGTTCTACCCAATAAAAACGATAGAACTTATCTTTCATCATGCTCACCCCTTCAGGTAAAGTGGTGGTAAAAAAACCATAGCGACCGGCAGCCCACTGATACAAACCCAATAACAAAGTCGTATGACCGGCGATCATGGTGAAAAGCCAGGTTTTCTTGTCACCGGGAGCAAATACTTTTTTGTTTTGCCATCCACTCCAGGCTTTTACAATAGAAACCAATAATAAAATCAGAATAACCCAACGTAACAGGTTATGTAAATGCAGTAATCCGGTATCCATATGCGTTGTTTTGTTTACTGCAAGATAGGGAACCTAGTTGATAGTCCATGGCCAATAGCTTATAGTTGATGGCTTATAGCAAATGCAGATAGTACACTGCTATGGACTATCGACCATGGACCATGGACTACCACTACTCTACCCAATCAGCAATAAACAAATTGGTGTCTCTTGTTCCGCCATTATTTCTGTTCGATGAGAAAATAATTTTCTTGCCGTTTGGACTGAACATCGGGAAGGCATCGAATCCTTTATCGCGGCTGATTTTCTCGAGACCTCTTCCATTAATATCGGTGAGGTACATGTTGAAAGGAAATCCTCTCTTGTATTCATGGTTACTACAGAAAATAATACGCTTACTATCCGGAGTGAAATTAGGTGCCCAATTGGCTTGTCCAAGACTGGTGATTTGTTTAGCATCACTACCATCAGCATTGGCTACCCACACTTCCATATTGGTAGGTGCTACCATGCCTTCTGCTAAAAGCTCTTTGTATTCTTTGATCTCAGCCTCAGTTTTAGGTCTGCTTGCTCGCCAAACAATTTTCTTTCCATCCGGACTAAACCATGCGCCTCCATCATAGCCTAACATGTTGGTGATACGTTTTTCTTTTCCGGTAGCGAGATCCATAACATACAATTCCAAGTCTCCATCTTTATCGCTACAATAGATCATCTTTTTTCCATCGGGAGAAAGTGTTGCTTCGGCATCATATCCTTTAGCGGTGGTGAGTTGTTTTACAATTTTACCACTGGTATCTGCCATGAAAATATCGTAACTGCTGTACAATGGCCAGATATAGCGATTGCCATATTTCGCACGATCAGGTGTGGGTGGACAATCACTGCTGCCCAAATGTGTGGATGCATAGATGATATGTTTCCCATCAGGTAAGAAATAAGCGCAAGTGGTTCTACCATTTCCGGTACTCACCAGTTTAGGCTGAAACTTTTCTCCGGGTTGGGTGGGTACTTTACCGATAAATATCTGATCACAATTGATACCTTCTTTTGCATAGGTCTTTTGGAAAATAATGTATTTGCCATCATAACTCCAATAAGCTTCTGCATTATCGCCACCAAAAGTCAATTGCTGTACATTCTTAAAATGCTTTTCACCTTCGAAATGAACCGTATCATTAACAGTACTTTGCGCCGTAGCAGATATAGCCGTAAAAGTGAGTAAAGAAAAAAGAATAGATGTAGTTCTCATAAAAATAAATAAGTCGCAAAATTAACGGATAGACCAACGGTCAATTGTCAAAGAATTGTCACCTGCCCCATACTAGGATGATCGGTTTTAACGCAGTTTTGGTGGAATAGCGTTGGTAATTGTCGCGTAAAAAGCTGCTGCTTCAGTAATTTTGGTCCATGAAACGATATTTCATTCCCGCTTTTTTCATCATACTTTTCGCATGTCAACAAAAAGAGAAGTCGGTTACCCATCAATCCCCTATCATTCCTGAAGCTGCACAAAAATTATACAACGATGTGGCTACTTATCCCGATAGCACTGCTTTACGTATTCAGTTGGTGAATGTATTGGACAGCCTTGGTTCGCTCGACTTAGCGCTAGCGCAGATGGATTCATTAATCGTGAAAGATAGTGTCAACTTTGGCATTTGGTTTCACAAAGCGCAGTTGAGTGAAAAAGCGGGTGATACCATCCTGGCGTTACGCTCATATGATAAAGCTGCACGTATTTATCCCTCTCCCGATGTGCTGTTAAGTATGGCAAATCTTTATGCGGAAAAAAAAGATAGTAAAGCCCTCATTTTGTGTGACCAAGTAGAGCAATTAAGATTGGGCAGAGAATACTTTGCACACTGTAGTTTTATCAAAGGTGTTTATTATGCCAGAACCGGAGAACTGGTGAAAGCTTTAACTGCGCTAGACCGTTGTATCAGCAATGATTATCAGTATATGGAAGCGTATATGGAAAAAGGCTTTGTGTTTTATGATACCCGACAATCCGACAAAGCCATTGCGATCTTTAATCAAGCCATAGAAATTCGTCCCACTTATGCTGATGCCTTTTATTGGCTGGGCAAAACTTATGAACAAAAGGCTGATAAGCCTAGCGCCATTCAAGAGTACCAGCGTGCGTTGGTTTTAGATCCATCTATCAAAGAAGCAAAAGAAGCTTTACAAAGACTGGGAGCCGGTTAACAAATATGTGTATTAAAAAAAGGATACTTACAACATAAAATCGCAATTTCGCGCCATAAATCAGATCTATGCCAATTATTGCCCCATCCTTATTGAGTGCTAATTTTTTGAATCTGCAGAAAGATTGTGAAATGTTGAATGAAAGTCAGGCCGACTGGTTTCATTTGGATGTGATGGATGGATCCTTTGTTCCTAATATAAGCTTTGGATTGCCCGTTATAGAACATATCAGAAAAGCCACTACCAAGATCTGCGATGTACATTTAATGATTGTTGAACCCGAGAAATATGCTGAAGCATTCAAGAAAGCTGGAGCTGATATTTTAACTGTTCACTATGAAGCGTGCACGCATTTACATAGAAACTTACAGCAGATCAAATCATTGGGCATGAGAACAGGTGTGGCATTGAATCCCCATACACCGGTTCATGTTTTAGCAGATATTTTACAGGATATCGATCTGGTTTGTTTGATGAGTGTAAATCCGGGTTTTGGTGGACAACAATTCATTCCTCACACATTGGTGAAGATTCGTCAGTTGAAACAAATGATTCAAGAAAGAAACTTACACACACATATTGAGATAGACGGCGGTGTAACACTGCAAAATGCCAAGTCTATTTTAGACGCAGGTGCCGATGTACTGGTTGCAGGCAACACTGTCTTCCGCTCAGAAGATCCGATTGGTACGATTGCGGCTTTGAAGGCGATGTAGTTTGGGTTGACAGTTGTTAGTTGACAGTTGACAGGAGAACGATTCCCTTCTTTCTGTGAACTATCAACTAACAACTGTCAACTACGCTTCAATACTTAACCCAACCTTCACACACCCGCATACGGCAATTCACGAACTTTAGTCAACCAACCTATCCACATCTGTGTATAATATGTATTAGGAATTGTCCTACTTTAAAAATTAAATTTGAGAAGGATGGTTTGGTTAAGTATAATATGATCCGTGAACCTAAAACAGTAACAGATTGACAGAAACAATCATTAACCTCGAAACCGTAAACCCCATTGAGTTCTTTGGTGTAAACAACGGTAAGTTAGATTTGCTGAAAAAGAAATTCCCATTATTAAAGATCCTTTCCCGCGGGACACAAATTAAACTAAGCGGGGCTCCGGAACAGATTGAATCAGCAAAAGAAAAAATTGACCTCATTATTCAGTATCTCGAAAGAAATGGTCATCTCAGTGAAAATTATTTTGAACAGATCCTGGGTGGCGATGATGCAGAGACAGTAGACAATTTTGTTGACAGGAATCCCAATGACATATTGGTATTTGGCCCGAACGGTAAAACAGTCAGAGCCAGAACACAGAATCAGAAAAAAATGGTACAGGCTGCTGATAAAAACGATATTGTTTTTGCCATCGGACCGGCAGGTACCGGTAAAACCTATACCGCAGTAGCATTGGCGGTACGTGCATTGAAGAATAAACTGGTCAAGAAAATCATTTTGACAAGACCTGCTGTTGAAGCCGGGGAAAGTTTGGGTTTCTTGCCGGGTGATCTAAAAGAAAAGATCGATCCCTATCTGCGCCCATTGTATGATGCATTGGATGATATGATTCCTGCGGATAAGTTGGGGTATTATATGAGTACCCGTACCATTGAAATTGCACCACTGGCTTATATGCGTGGACGAACACTAGACAATGCTTTTATTATTTTGGATGAAGCACAAAATACCAATGATCTGCAGTTAAAAATGTTTCTAACACGTATCGGTGCGAATGCAAAGGCCATCATCACAGGTGATCCAACTCAGGTTGATCTTCCAAGAAATATGAGAAGTGGTTTAGACAAAGCAACGCGTATCTTAAAACAGATCGATGGTATTGCGCATATTGAATTGAATGAGGAAGATGTGGTACGTCACAGACTGGTAAAAGCCATTATTAAAGCGTACGATAAAGAACACGAGAAGGAAGAACAGGAATATCAGCAGGGAAGAAGATAAATATCTTTGATTTTTTGATCTTTGATTTCTTGATTTAATGAAAAGCATTATTCCAAATCAAGAAATCAAAGATCAAAAAATCAAAGATCTTCCAAAATTTCATGCCCCAATTTATCTCTCTTGGTTTTGAGGTATTTTTCATTGTGCGGATTGGGAGCCACTTCAATGGGAACGATGTCTACGATTTCGAGACCATATCCTTTTAGGCCCGCTCTTTTTCTAGGGTTATTACTCATGAGTTTGAGTTTGGTAACACCCAATGAACGTAGTATTTGCGCTCCTACACCATAATCTCTTTCATCCATCCCAAAACCCAGGTGTAAGTTCGCTTCCACGGTATCCATGCCTTCTTCTTGCAGTTTATAGGCTTTGAGTTTATTGATCAAACCAATGCCTCTTCCTTCTTGATTCATGTAAAGTATTACACCTTTTCCTTCTGCCTCCACCATTTT
>Ga0255056_10000139_pt1 | contig 18645 bp, 17 predicted proteins | sample Cases_109_1_MG_FD_183639 | JGI IMG/M metagenome (GOLD analysis project Ga0255056, IMG submission 183639) | Seawater microbial communities from Amundsen Gulf, Northwest Territories, Canada - Cases_109_1 | ecosystem: Environmental > Aquatic > Marine > Gulf | place: Canada: Northwest Territories... | reverse complement strand
CGACGCCGCTGATCGGCATGGCCCAGGACGGCCTGGCCAGTTTCGAGCCGGCCTTCGTGGACGAGCTCTCGGCGATCATGGCCTGGGCCTTCGACTACATGCAGCGCGGCGGCGAGGGGGGGGATGCGCGGGAGACCGGCCGGGCGCCGGTGGCCGGCTCCGGGACCGCCTGGCTGCGCGATGCCGCCGGCGGCGCGATATACCTGCGGCTGTCGACCCGGCCCCTGGCCCAGCCGGCGCGCGCATTATCGGCCTCTCTTGCCGAGGACGTGATCGCGGGCGGCTATTGGCTGCGGCCGCCGGCGCCCGGCGCGGAACTGGCGATCGTCTATAGCGGCGCGGTCGCGGCCGAGGCCTTGGCGGCGCACCAGGAGATTCTGGACGACCTGCCCGGCGCCGGCCTGCTGGCGGTGACCTCGGCCGACCGGCTCAACGCCGGCTGGCACGCCGCCGAGCAGGCGCGCCGGGACGCCGGGCGGGACGGGGCGGCGGCAGGTGGGGCGGTGGCAGGTGAGGCAGTGACTGGCGGCAGGGATACCCTGGCCCCGGTCGAGCACCTGCTCGCCCCGCTTGCGCCCGATGCGACCTTAGTCACCGTGGTCGACGGCCATCCGGCCACGCTGTCTTGGCTCGGCGCGGTGCGCGGCCATACGGTTCAAGCGCTCGGCGTCGAGCATTTCGGACAGTCGGGTGACCTGGACGACCTTTATCGCCACTACCACATAGATGCGGCGGCGATCCTAGACGCCTGCGCCGCCGCCTGCCTGGCCCGGGTCGTCTAGGCGCGCACCCGGTGGTCCCCGCGCGGGACGATTCCGGCGGATATCTGCGGGCTTGCGCGCTCCGGCGCTATGTTATAAACGGGCGAGCCGCTGGTAGTGCGGCAGTGAGGCCCGTGGGGGGCCCGGGGCGCGGGCGTGGCGGAATTGGCAGACGCGCTGGCTTTAGGTGCCAGTGGAGCGATCCGTGGGGGTTCGAGTCCCTCCGCCCGCACCACGTGCCGAGCGGAAGCGTCTGGGTGGGCCTCGAGTGGCTCTCGCGGAAGGCACCGGGTGATGATCGTAGGACGGAATTCAATTCAAAGCATGAAAGAAAGGCCGAACCGCCGATGCAGGTGACCGAGACCAACGCCGAAGGCTTGAAGCGGGCTTTCAAGGTCCAACTCGACGCGCGCGAAATCGACGACAAGATGACCGGTCGGCTGGAGGAGCTCGGCAAAAACGTCAAGGTGCCCGGCTTCCGGCCCGGCAAGGTGCCGATCCAAATCCTCAAACAACGCTTCGGGAAATCGGTCCTGGGCGAGGTCCTGGAGCGCGCGGTCACGGACAGCTCGAACCAGGCGCTCACCGAGCGCGGCCTGCGCCCGGCCATGCAGCCCAAGATCGAGATCACCTCCTTCGACGAAGGCAAGGACCTGGAGTACACCATCGATCTGGAGCTCCTGCCCGACTTTGAACCGATGGACTTTTCCCAGATCGAGCTCTCCCGTGGCGTGATCGAGATCGACGAGAAAGCGGTCGAGGAAACCATCGCGGACTTGGCCAAGGCGCACAAAAAGACCAAGCCGTTGGAAGTGCCGCGCAAGGCGCGGAGCGGGGACGTGTTGGTGATCGATTTCGCCGGCACGGTCAATGGCGAGGCCCATCCCGGCATGGCCGGCGAGGATCACCATCTGGAGCTCGGCTCGAGCAGCTTCATCGCCGGCTTCGAAGAACAGTTGACCGGCGTCGAAATCGGCGACACGCCGGAGGTCAAGGTGACGTTCCCCGAGGAATACGTCAACGATCGCCTGGCCGGCCAGGACGCGGTTTTCAAGGTTACCATCAAGAACATGCTCGAATCGGCCCCCATGGCGATCGACGACGAGCTCGCCACAACGCTGGGCGAAACCGACCTGGCGGCACTGAAGGAGCGCATTCGGGAGCGGATCACGGCCGAATACAAGGATTTTGCCCGCTCCCGCGTGAAGCGGCAATTGCTCGATCGTCTGGCTGAAGGCCATGATTTTCCGGTCCCCGAGGGCATGGTCGACGCCGAGTTCGACGCGATCTGGAAACAGATCGAGCAGGACAAGGAAGCCGGCAAGCTCGACTCGGAAGACGCCGGGAAGGACGAGGACGAGCTCAAGAGCGACTACCGGATCATCGCCGAGCGCCGGGTCCGCCTGGGTCTGCTTATCTCCGAGGTTGGCCGCATCAACACCATCGAGGTCACCGAGGAAGAAGCCAACATGGCGCTCTACCGCGAGGCGCAGCAATATCCGGGCAAGGAGCGCCAAGTTTTCGAGCACTATCAGAATTCGCCCGAGGCGATGGCCAACCTGCGCGCGCCGATCTTCGAGGACAAGGTGGTCGACTTTATCATCGACCTGGCCAAGGTAACCGAGCGCGGCCTGACCGCCGATCAACTGCGCGAGGAAATGGAGGCGGAGGCTGCCGGCGAGGTCGAAACCGAAAAGCCCGCCAAGAAGAAGGCAGTCAAGAAAAAGGCAGCCAAAAAGAAAACGGCGAAGGCCGGCGAGGAAGCAAAATCGAAGAAGACACCGGCCAAAAAGACCACCGGGGAAAGCTCCTGAGCGAAAGCCGCACTTTCCAGGGGATTTGGAAAAAGAATAGGAAAAAACCGAACCCATGACCGACGCACGCGACACCTACATGAATACCTTGGTCCCGATGGTGGTCGAGCAGACCAATCGAGGCGAACGCGCCTACGACATTTATTCGCGCCTGCTGAAGGAGCGGATCATTTTTCTGACCGGCCCGATCCACGATATGGTGGCCAGTCTGATTTGCGCGCAGCTGCTCTATCTGGAGTCGGAGCACCCGAACAAGGACATCGCCTTCTACATCAATTCGCCCGGCGGCGTGGTGACCTCGGGCTTGGCGATCTACGACACCATGCAGTACATCCGGCCGGACATCTCCACGGTCTGTATTGGACAGGCCGCTTCGGCGGGTTCGCTGCTGCTTATGGCCGGCGCCAAGAATAAGCGCTACGCCCTGCCGAATGCGAAGATCATGGTGCACCAGCCCTCCGGGGGCTACGAGGGCCAGGCGACCGATATCGAAATTCACGCCCGCGAGATCCTCAGTACCCGCGCCCGGCTCAATCAGATCTACGTCGACCACAGCGGTCAGGACATTAAGGTGATCGAGGAGGCCATGGAGCGGGACAAATTCATGCTGCCGGACGAGGCCAAGGCCTTCGGCCTGATCGACCACGTGGTAGTCAAACGTCCGGCCGCGCTAGGCGATCAGGATGAAGAAACGCCGGAAGGCGAGAAAAAGGACTAGACGAAGACCCGCACGTTAACCAAATCGTAACATGTGAAAATAGATAAGGTTAACTACCGCAGGCGGGAGGCGCGGCATTAAGACAATTTTGAATTCGACCTCCTACAGTGGTGATGGCCCAAGGATGTGGCCTGCGTGGCGCCGGTAAACGACTGAATCGACATCGATTTTTTTGCCGATTTTGGCGTTGTGTGGTCCCGGCGCGTATGTCTAACATAATCCGGCTGAATCCCGGTTCGAGGCAGATTGGGAATGACCAAATCTAGCGGAAGCGAATCCAAGAACACCTTGTATTGCTCTTTTTGCGGCAAGAGCCAGCACGAGGTGCGCAAGCTCATCGCGGGGCCGACTGTGTTCATCTGCGATGAATGCGTCGAGCTGTGCATGGACATCATCCGGGAGGAGCACAAGACCACGCTGGTCAAGTCCCGCGATGGGGTTCCGACGCCACACGACATCTGCACCGTGTTGGACGACTACGTGATCGGCCAGGAACATGCCAAACGTGTGCTCTCGGTCGCGGTCCACAATCATTACAAGCGCTTGGCTCACGGCGCCAAGACCTCCGATGTGGAGCTGGCCAAGTCGAATATTCTGTTGGTCGGACCGACCGGTTGCGGCAAGACGCTGCTGGCCCAAACCCTGGCCCGGATTCTGGACGTGCCGTTTACCATGGCCGATGCCACCACGCTGACCGAGGCGGGATACGTCGGCGAGGATGTGGAGAACATCATCCTCAAGCTGCTGCAGGCGGCGGATTACAACGTCGAGCGCGCGCAGCGCGGCATCGTTTACATCGATGAGGTCGACAAGATCAGCCGCAAGTCGGACAACCCCTCGATCACCCGGGACGTTTCGGGCGAGGGCGTACAGCAGGCGCTGCTCAAGATCATGGAGGGCACCGTCGCCTCGGTACCGCCGCAGGGCGGACGCAAGCATCCGCAGCAGGAGTTCTTGCAGGTCGACACCACCAACATCCTGTTCGTCTGCGGCGGGGCCTTCGCCGGGTTGGACAAGATCATCGCTCACCGCGACCGCGGCACCTCGATTGGTTTCGGCGCCGACGTGCGCTCGCCGGATGAACGCGGCGCGGGCGAGATCCTCAAGGACGTGGAGCCCGAGGATTTGCTCAAGTTTGGCCTGATTCCGGAGTTTGTGGGCCGCCTGCCGGTGGTCGCGACGTTGGAGGACCTGGACGAGAAAGCGCTAGTCGAGATCTTGACAAAACCCAAAAACGCCTTGGTGAAACAGTACCAGCGCCTGTTCGAGATGGAGGACGTGAGCCTCGATTTCACCGACGACGCCTTTAAGGCGATCTCCGAAAAGGCGACGGCCCGCAAAACCGGTGCCCGGGGATTGCGCTCGATAATGGAAGCAATTCTGCTGGAGCCCATGTTCGAGCTGCCGGGCCTTGACGAGGTCGAGGAGATCGTGATCAATCGGGAGGTCGTCGAAGGCCGGGCGCAGCCGCTTTACATCTATACCGACCGGCGCGAGGACTTGGAAACCAGCGCCTGAGGCCGGGGGGCGTCGGGCGGTGTCGACGCCAGGCTTGAACTTGCCCGCTCGACTCCCGATCTGATGCTAAATGGACGGTGTCGCCGCGGTGGCTTTCCGTCCGGGTCCGGCGCCGCGGGTTGGCGCCGGTGACAAGCAGCCAAAGAGGTCCCATGCTCGAAAATCCGGGTGGCAATCTATATCCAGTTCTACCGCTCCGCGACATCGTGGTGTTTCCCCACATGATCGTGCCGCTCTTCGTCGGCCGCGAAAAGTCCGTGCGCGCCCTCGAGGACGTCATGAAAGACGACAAGCAGATTCTTCTGGTGACCCAGAAGAACGCGGCCCAGGACGATCCCACGCCCGCCGATATCTATACCGTGGGCACGGTCGGGACAGTGCTGCAACTGCTCAAGCTGCCCGACGGCACCGTCAAAGTGTTGGTCGAGGGCGGTCAGCGGGCGGCGATTTCCAGGTTCACCGACCTTGAGGACTTCTTCCAGGCCTATGCCGAAGCCGTCGAGGACGACGCCGGCGACGACCGCGAAATCGATGCGCTGGCGCGGACGGTGATCACGCAGTTCGAGCAATACATCAAGCTCAACAAGAAGATCCCGCCCGAGGTCCTGGTCTCGATCAACCAGATCGACGAGCCCAGCAAGCTCGCCGACACCATCGCCTCCCATCTCTCGCTCAAGATCCCAGAGAAGCAGGAGTTGCTCGAGTGCCGGACGGTGAACGAGCGCCTGGAAAAGGTGTACGCCTTCATGGAGGGCGAAATCGGCGTTCTCCAAGTTGAAAAGCGCATCCGCAATCGCGTCAAGCGGCAGATGGAGAAGACTCAGCGCGAGTACTATCTCAACGAACAGCTCAAGGCGATTCAGAAGGAACTCGGCGAAGGCGAGGACGGCCGCGACGAGTTGGCCGAGCTCGAAGAGAAGCTGGCCAAGACCAAGCTGACCAAGGAAGCGCGCGAGAAGGGCACGGCCGAGCTCAAGAAGCTGCGCTCCATGAGCCCGATGTCGGCCGAGGCCACGGTGGTGCGCAACTACCTGGATTGGTTGCTGGGCATTCCGTGGAAGAAGTATTCCCGGGTCAATAGGGACATCAATAACGCCGAGAAAGTGCTCAACGCCGACCATTACGGTCTGGACAAGGTCAAGGAGCGTATCCTCGAGTACCTCGCCGTGCAGCAGCGCACGCGCAAGGTCAAAGGGGCGATCCTGTGTCTGGTCGGGCCTCCGGGCGTTGGCAAGACCTCGCTGGGCAAGTCAATCGCCCGGGCCACGGGACGCAATTTCGTGCGCATGAGCCTCGGTGGCGTGCGCGACGAAGCCGAGATTCGCGGCCACCGCCGCACTTATATCGGTTCGATGCCCGGCAAAATCATCCAGAGCATGAAGAAAGCGAAAACCTCGAACCCGCTGTTTTTGTTCGACGAGATCGACAAGCTGGGTGCGGATTGGCGCGGCGATCCGTCCTCGGCGTTGCTCGAGGTCCTGGATCCGGAACAGAATCACACCTTCAACGATCACTACCTGGAGATCGACTACGACCTCTCGGATGTAATGTTCGTGACCACGGCGAACACGCTACGCATGCCGCAGCCCCTGCTCGACCGCATGGAAGTGATTCGTATCCCGGGTTATACCGAGGACGAAAAAGTCCAGATCGCCAAGCGCCACCTGATCGAAAAACAAATGAAGAACCACGCCATCAAGAGTGATGAGTGGTCGATTTCGGAACCGGCGCTGCGCGAAATGATTCGGCTATACACGCGCGAGGCCGGCGTGCGGAATTTGGAGCGTGAGATCGCGAATCTGATCCGCAAGGCGGTCAAGGAGATAGCGGTCGGCAATGCCACGCAATTGCATTTGACACGGCGCAATCTGGAAAAATACGCCGGTGTGCCGCGCTACCGCCATAGCGAGACCGAGCAGGAAGACATGGTCGGCGTTTCGACCGGCCTGGCCTGGACCGAGGTCGGCGGCGAGCTGCTTTCGATCGAGGCAGTCACCGTGCCCGGCAAGGGCAAGGTGATCTCGACCGGCAAGCTCGGCGACGTCATGAAGGAATCGATCCAGGCAGCCGAATCGTATGTCAAAAGCCGGGCGCGCGAATTTGGCATTGAGCCGCTGCGGTTCGAAAAGAATGACATCCACGTGCACGTCCCTGAGGGGGCGACGCCGAAAGATGGCCCTTCTGCCGGTGTTGGCATGGTCACCGCCATCGTCTCGACGCTGACCGGTATCGCCGTGCACCACAACGTCGCGATGACCGGAGAGGTGACGTTGCGCGGCCGGGTGCTCGCGATCGGTGGCCTCAAGGAGAAGCTCTTGGCCGCGTTGCGCGCCGGTATTGAAACGGTGTTGATACCAAAGGATAACGAGAAGGATTTGGCCGAAATTCCTGACAATGCGCGGCGTGGGCTCGATATCATCCCGTGCTCCACGATCGACGAGATCCTGAGTCTTGCGCTGGTCGGGAAAATGACGCCGATCGACTGGGTCGAGCCTTCCGAAGTTGAGGCTGCGCGTTCGGCGCAGGAGAAGGGCGAGCGGGGCGGTGTCATAACCCACTAGTCCGGCGCTGCGAATCGTGCCAATCTTGTCCACCGTAATCTTCGTGAAAGCTATGGTTTCCCTGAGTTCTCACGTTGACGGGGGAGTGGACCACGATTTACAATCACCGCTCCTTCACAATGGATTCTCCGATTTCCACTATCCTGTTTTCGTTCACCGAGGGGGGTTTTTGACGTGAACAAGAATGACCTCGTAACCACCGTTTCCAACAAGACCGATCTCTCTAAGGCGGATGCCGCGGCAGCCGTCGATAGCGTTTTCGACGCAATATCCGAAGCCCTCACCGGCGGCGAAGAAGTTCGCCTCGTCGGCTTTGGTACGTTCAGCATTACCCATCGCCGTGCCACTGAGGGACGCAATCCGCGCACCGGCGAAAAGATTCAGATCAAGGCGTCTAAGCAACCCAAGTTCAAGGCCGGCAAAGGCCTGAAGGATTCAGTCAACCAATAACGCGACCCTATAGCCTATCGAAATACACGGCCGCCCCCCTGCGTTGACAGCGGGGCGGCCGTCGCATCTTATGGCCTCGGTCGTAGGTGCGTGCAGTCCCGTCACTGCCTATCCTCTGCCTATCCACCCCATATCGCGAACGCGGCGAGGGTGGAGGCCGCGCGGGCGGTTAGCTCAGCTGGAAGAGCGCTTCGTTTACACCGAAGGGGTCGGCGGTTCGAGCCCGTCACCGCCCACCATCATCATGGCGCGATCGATTAGCTGATTGTCGCCGATGGCCTCGTATTTCCATAATTTTAATGTGAATTATCCGGGCCGGAGAAAACGATCCATATTTTGTGAATTGCTGTTGCCGGGACCAATTCGGTCATTGGACCGGCAGATGCGGCCATGACACGCGACGAAATGCCGGTGCCGGCTTTCAAGTGTTGCATAGGCCCGCGCAAGGCGGAGGTTGAGACCGCGTTCCGCGCCGGCCCGATCGGCCGCGCCGACGCTGGTGCGCAAGGATCTGTGCGCGGAAAAATTCCTATCCTGGCAACCCCCGTTGGACGATTATTGGTATCGGACCGGCGCGCCACCCAGGCGCGGCACCACCGCGAATCCGACTCGGCGGGGGCGCTGGACGCTGTGGGCGAAACCGGCGCGGTGGCCGCCTCCGAGGACGGATACCGCCAGGCCCGGTATCCGCGCACCCAGGCGTTGCGCGCCGCAAATCGATTCCCAAATCCCGGGCTGTGAATTCCGGCGCAGGTCCGCTTGACACCCGCCAGGGGGTAGAGTACATGACGGCGACCCGGAGCCCCAAGCCCGGGCCTATTCCGGGGGTGTAGCTCAGTTGGTTAGAGCGCCGGCCTGTCACGCCGGAGGTCGCGGGTTCGAGTCCCGTCGCTCCCGCCATTCGTTTCCCGGTACCATATCGCGATAAATCCCGGCGGGCGCCCAAAAAAAATGGCCGCACGGCAGGGCTTTGGTGCTTTTCCCGGCTGGCGGCTGGACGTATAGTTCGGGCCGATTCAGATCCCGGATTGGATGTTCCGTGGTCTACTTTATGGTGCGTTCAACCGAACCGCCGCGCGGCGCACGGCGCGTCAGAGGCCTAGGATATGGATGGCTTGCTAGCCGAGTATCTGCCGATCCTGATTTTTCTCGGCATTGCGATCGCATTGGCGATAATTATGGTCGCGGCCTCCTACATCGTGGCGCGCCAGCGGCCGGATTCGGAGAAAGACTCGGCCTACGAGTGCGGCTTCGAGGCCTTCGACGACGCGCGCGGACGCTTTGACGTGCGCTTCTACCTGGTCGCCATTCTATTCATCATCTTCGATCTGGAGGTCGCCTTCCTGTTTCCCTGGGCAGTGGCGCTGGGCAAGATCGGTGAGTTCGGGTTCTGGTCGATGGTGATCTTCTTGGGGATATTGACCATTGGATTCATTTACGAATGGAAGAAGGGCGGCCTCGAATGGGAGTAGATGCTGCGGGTCCGGGGCAGGTCTCCGGACAAGATCCGGTGTTCCAAGGTTTCAACGACGAACTCGCCGACAAGGGCTTCGTGATCGCGCAACTCGATAAAGTCGCAGCCTGGGCGCAGACCGGCTCGATGTGGCCGATGTCGTTTGGGCTCGCGTGTTGCGCGATCGAGATGATGCATACCGCCTGCAGCCGCTATGACCTTGACCGCTTCGGCATGGTGTTCCGGCCCAGCCCGAGGCAATCCGATGTCATGATCGTCGCCGGGACCTTGACCAACAAGATGGCCCCCGCGCTGCGCAAGGTCTACGACCAGATGGCCGAGCCACGTTGGGTGATCTCCATGGGCTCCTGCGCCAACGGCGGGGGGTACTACCACTATTCCTATTCGGTGGTGCGCGGCTGCGACCGCATCGTGCCCGTCGACATCTACGTGCCGGGCTGTCCTCCGACCGCGGAGGCCTTGCTTTACGGCATCATGCAGTTACAGAAGAAGATCAGGCGCGGCGCCGGTATCGCGCGCTGAGGCCATTCGGAAATTTTACGGAAACACCTGGCACGGCCCCAATGGACCAGGCTCTGAGAGATCTCGGTGATTATATCAACGCCGCAAATTCGGGTGCCGTGTTGGGTGCCGAAGTTACTTATGGCGAGCTCATTGTGACTATCGAGGCCTCGGCGGTGACCAAGCTGCTGACGTTCCTGCGCGATGACCAGAACTGTCAGTTCAAGCAATTGGTCGATGTGACGGCGGTCGACTATCCGGATCGGGAAGCACGCTTCACCGTGGTCTACAATTTGCTGTCCCTGCGCCAAAATCAGCGCGTCCGGGTCAAAACAGCGGTCGCCGAGGGTACCACCCTGGCCTCGGTGGTGGGCATATTCAGCTCGGCCAATTGGCTCGAGCGCGAGGTCTGGGACCTGTTCGGCATCGCCTTTTCGGGCCATCCGGACCTGCGGCGCATCCTCACCGACTACGGATTCGAGGGTCATCCGCTGCGCAAGGATTTCCCGCTCACCGGCCATGTCGAGGTGCGCTACGACGAAGACCAGAAGCGGGTCGTCTACGAACCGGTCAAGCTGACCCAGGAATTCCGCGACTTCGATTTCATGAGCCCCTGGGAAGGCATGCTGCAATCGCCGGGTGACGATCCGGCGGACCCCGACGCCGAGGCCGATGGGTCCGGGGCGGGCGCCGAGCGGAGCAAATCCTGATGGCCGATCCGCTGATCAAGCCAATGACCCTCAATTTCGGTCCGCAGCACCCGGCCGCTCATGGCGTGCTGCGCTTGGTGCTCGAATTGGACGGCGAGATCATCGAGCGCGCCGATCCGCACATCGGTCTGCTGCATCGCGGCACCGAGAAGTTGATCGAATACAAGACCTATCTTCAGGCGGTGCCTTACTTCGACCGACTCGACTACGTCGCGCCGATGAATCAAGAGCACGCCTTCGCGCTCGGCGTGGAGAAACTGCTCGGCCTGGAAGTGCCGCCCCGGGGCCAGTACATTCGGGTATTGTACAGCGAGCTCGGGCGTCTACTTAATCACCTGCTCAACATTGCGACCTTCGCCATCGACGTTGGCGCGATGACGCCGATCCTCTGGTCCTTCGAAGAACGCGAAAAGATGATGGAGTTCTACGAGCGAGCTTCCGGCGCGCGCCTGCACGCGGCCTATTTCCGGCCCGGCGGTGTGCACCAGGACCTGCCCCCGGAGCTAATCGACGACATCGCCACGTTCTGCGGTACCTTCCCCCAGCACATCGACGATATCGAGACTCTGCTGACCGAGAACCGCATATTCCGCCAGCGCACCGTCGACATCGGCGTGGTCAATTTGGACGATGCGCTCGACTGGGGCTTTAGTGGACCCATGCTGCGCGGGTCGGGCGCCGCTTGGGACCTGCGCAAGGCCCAGCCCTACGAGTGTTATAGCGAGCTCGATTTCGATATACCGGTCGGCAAGCGCGGCGACTGCTTCGACCGCTACCTGGTGCGCATCGAGGAGATGCGCCAGTCGGTGCGAATCATGGAACAGTGCATCGAACGCATGCCCGGCGGGCCGGTGGCCAGTCAGGACCACAAGATCACGCCGCCCAAGCGCGCCGAGATGAAGCGCTCCATGGAGGCGTTGATCCATCACTTCAAGCTCTACACCGAGGGCTACCACGTGCCCGCCGGCGAGACCTATGCCGCGGTCGAGGCGCCCAAGGGCGAATTCGCCGTGTTCCTGGTCTCCGACGGGACCAACAAACCTTATCGCTGCAAGATTAGGGCGCCGGGCTTCGTCCACCTCTCGGCCATGGATTTCATGTGCCGCGGCCATATGCTGGCCGACAGCGTGGCGATCTTGGGTTCCATGGACATCGTGTTCGGCGAGGTCGACCGATGAAGATGACCAGCTACCTTGCCGGCGAGGCCGGCGACTTCGCCTTCACCGAGGACAATACGAAGCGGGCCGCCGTGGCGATGGCCCACTATCCCAAGGATCGACAAAGCTCCGCGGTGATGGCGCTGCTCGACCTAGCCCAACGCCAGAATGATAGCTGGCTGTCGCCGGAGGCGATCGAGTACGTGGCCAACTATCTCGAAATGGCACCGATCCGGGTTCACGAGGTCGCCAGTTTCTACACCATGTACAACACCGCGCCGGTCGGCAAAAATCTGGTCCAAGTGTGCCGGACCACCCCGTGCTGGCTGCGCGGCGCGGCCGGTCTGACCGGCATTTGCCGCGACAAGCTCGGCATCGGCTTGGGCGAGACCACCGAGGACGGTCTCTTCACCCTGGTCGAGGTCGAATGCTTGGGCGCTTGCGCCAACGCGCCGGTCGTGCAGATCGGCGACGATTTTTTCGAGGACCTTTCGCCCGAGCGCTTGGGCGCGTTGCTCGACGACATCGCGGCGGGCAAGGAGGTCGCGGCGGGTCCCCAGACCGGGCGCCAGGGTTCGATGGCGGAGGGCGGCGGATCTACGCTCACCGATGTGCCGCCGCGCGCGCCCGCCGATACCGGCCGTGCGATCGAAGGCCCGGCACCGCCGGCCTCCGAGTCCCCAAGTGGGGGGCGCGCCTGATGCTTAAAGACCGGGATCGCGTCTTCACCAACCTTTTCGGCCAGAGCGATTGGCGCTTGGCGGGCGCGCTCGAGCGCGGCGTCTGGGACGGCACCAAGGGCATGATCGATCTTGGCCGCGACGGGATCGTGCAGGTCATCAAAGATTCCGAGCTGCGCGGGCGCGGCGGCGCCGGCTTTCCGGCCGGGCTCAAGTGGTCGTTCATGCCCAAGGAGAGCGACGGCCGGCCGCACTACCTGATCGTCAATGCCGACGAATCCGAGCCCGGCACCTGCAAGGACCGGGAGATCCTGCGCAACGATCCCCATCGCCTGCTCGAGGGTTGCCTGGTGGCTGGTTTCGCGATGGGCGCGGGCGCCTGCTACATTTACGTGCGCGGCGAGTTTTACCGCGAGGCCGAGCGCCTGAGCCACGCGGTCGACGAAGCCTACGAGGCGGGCCTGATCGGCAAGAACGCCTGCGGATCCGGTTGGGACTACGATATCCACGTACACCGCGGCGCCGGCGCCTATATCTGCGGCGAAGAGACCGCGCTGCTCGAAAGCTTGGAAGGCAAGAAGGGCCAACCGCGCCTCAAGCCACCGTTCCCCGCGGCCGTGGGGCTCTACGGCTGCCCCTCCACGGTCAACAACGTCGAGACCATCGCCGTCGCCCCCGAAATCCTACGCCGCGGCGCGGCCTGGTGGAGCGGTCTCGGCCGGCCCAAGAACACCGGCACCAAGATCTTCAGCATCTCCGGGCACGTCGAGAAACCGTGCAACGTCGAAGAGGAGATGGGCATCCCGCTCAGGGAATTGATCGAGACCCACGCCGGCGGCGTGCGCGGCGGTTGGGACAATCTATTGGCGGTCATCCCGGGCGGCTCCTCGGTGCCGCTCTTGCCCAAGTCGATATGCGATTCGGTGCTGATGGACTTCGACTCTCTGCGCGAGGTGAAATCCGGGCTGGGCACCGCGGCGGTCATCGTCATGGACAAGTCGACGGATATCGTCGCCGCGATCGCCAATCTGTCGCATTTCTACATGCATGAAAGCTGCGGCCAGTGTACCCCTTGCCGGGAAGGCACCGGCTGGATGTGGCGGGTCATGACCCGCATGGTCGAGGGCCGCGCCGGGGTCGAGGAGATCGACAGCTTGTTGGATGTGACTTACCAGGTCGAGGGGCACACGATCTGCGCACTCGGCGATGCGGCAGCTTGGCCGATTCAGGGCCTGATCCGCCATTTCCGCCCCGAACTCGAGCGCCGCATCATCGAATACAAAACCGACGCGCCCGGTACTTCCCAGGCGGGCACCTCCCAGGCGGCGGAGTAGGGCGGAGCCATGCCGAAGCTCACCATCGATGGCACGGAGATCGAAGTCGCGGCCGGCCTGACCGTGCTCCAGGCTTGCGAGCTCGCCGGCATCGAGATCCCGCGCTTCTGCTATCACGAGCGGCTTTCGGTGGCGGGTAACTGCCGGATGTGCCTGGTCGAGATGGAGCGCGCGCCCAAGCCGATCGCCTCCTGCGCCATGCCGGCGGCCGAAGGCATGGTGATCAAGACCGACACCCCGACGGTCAAGAAGGCGCGCCAGGGGGTCATGGAGTTCCTGCTCATCAACCATCCGCTCGACTGCCCGATCTGCGACCAAGGCGGCGAGTGCGACTTGCAGGACCAGGCCATGGCCTATGGCGTCGACCACAGCCGTTACGACGAGAACAAGCGCGCGGTGCCCGAGAAATACATGGGGCCGTTGATCAAGACCATCATGACCCGCTGCATCCACTGCACGCGCTGCGTCCGCTTCGCCACCGAGATCGCGGGGGTCGAGGAGATGGGCTTGCTCAACCGCGGCGGCCAGGTCGAGATCACGACCCTGGAGAAGGCGGTCAATTCCGAGCTGTCGGGCAATTTGATCGACGTCTGCCCGGTCGGCGCGCTGACTTCCAAGCCCTACGCTTTCGCGGCCCGGCCCTGGGAGTTGCGCAAGACCAATTCGGTGGACGCGCTGGACGCCGTCGGATCCAACATTCGCATTGACGCGCGCGGCCGCGAGGTCATGCGCGTGCTGCCGCGCCTGCACGAGGACGTCAACGAGGAGTGGATCTCCGACAAGACCCGCTACGCATGCGACGGTTTGGCGCGCCAGCGCCTCGACCGGCCCTACGTTCGCAAGGACGACCGGCTCCAGCCGGCCACCTGGCAAGATGCTTTCCGGGCCATCGCCGCGCGTCTCGACGGGCTCGACGGCGGCAAGATCGCGGCGCTCGCCGGAGATCTCTGCGACGCCGAATCCATGCTCGCGCTCAAGGACCTGATGGCCACCTTGGGTTCGCCCCACCTCGATTGCCGCCAGGAGGGCGCCAAGGTTGGGACCAAGAACGGGGCCATAAACGGGGCAGGCCCGCGCGCGGGCTATCTGTTCAACACCACCATCGCCGGGATCGAGCGCGCCGATGCCGCGCTCCTGGTCGGCACCAATCCGCGCCACGAGGCGGCGCTCGTCAACGCGCGCTTGCGCAAGCGCTTCCTCATGGGCGGGTTCCGGATCGGGTCGATCGGCGCGCCCTGCGACTTCGGTTATCCGGTCGATTATCTGGGTGCCGGGCCGGAGACGCTCGCGGAATTGGCCGCCGGCAAGGGCGCTTTCGCCGAGGTTCTGAAGTCCGCCGAGCGGCCGATGATCGTACTCGGCATGGCGGCGTTGGCGCGTTCCGACGGCGCGGCGATGCTTCATCTGGCGCGCGAGCTGGCCGAGACCTTCGGCATGATCGGCGAAGACTGGAACGGTTTCAACGTGCTGCACGGCGCGGCGGCGCGGGTCGGCGGGCTCGACCTTGGCTTCCTGCCGGGCCCGGGCGGCCTCGACCGCGACGGCATTTTCGACGCCGTCCACGACGGCGATATCGAGGTCGTCTACCTGCTCGGTGCCGATGAGATCGACATGACCCGCCTCGGCCCCAACGCGCAAGAAGGGGCCTTCGTCATTTACCAGGGCCACCACGGCGACGCCGGCGCGCACCGCGCCGACGTGATTCTGCCGGGCGCGGCCTACACCGAGAAGAACGGCACCTACGTCAACACCGAAGGCCGCGTGCAACTCGGCCGCCTGGCGGTTTCGCCGCCGGGAGAGGCGCGCGAGGACTGGACCATCCTCAGGGCGTTGTCGGAGGTGGTTGGCGAACGGCTGCCCTACGACGACCTGGGGGCGCTGCGGCGGCGCTTGGTCGAGGTCTATCCGACCTTCGCCACGGTCGACCGGGCCGAGCCCGCGCCCTGGGGCGAATTCGGCGAGAAAGGCGAGCTGGACGGCGCGCCCTTTGCGCCCGCGGTCGAAAACTTTTACATGACCGACCCGATCAGCCGCGCCTCCGAGACCATGGCAAGCTGCGCCGAGGCCTTCGGGTCCGGCCGGCCAGGGGAGGCGACCGGCACCGATGGTTGATTGGACCGCCCTGTGGGACGGCTACGCCTGGCCCGGCATCATCATCGTCGCGCAGATCGTGGCGATCCTGGTGCCGCTGCTGCTGTCGGTCGCCTATCTGACCTATGCCGAGCGCAAGGTGATCGCGGCCATACAGCTGCGCAAGGGGCCCAACGTGGTCGGGCCATTCGGCCTGCTGCAGCCGATCGCGGACGCGGTCAAGTTGCTGTTCAAGGAGACCATCCTGCCGGCCGGGGCCAACAAGGTGGTGTTCCTCGCGGCGCCGATACTGACCTTCGTCCTGGGCCTGATCGGCTGGGCGGTGATCCCCTTCGACGAAGGCTGGGTGCTGGCCGACATCAACGTCGGCATTCTCTATCTCTTCGCGATTTCCTCGCTCGGTGTTTACGGCGTGATCATGGCCGGCTGGGCCTCGAACTCGAAGTATCCATTTTTGAGCGCGCTGCGCTCGGCGGCGCAGATGGTGTCGTACGAGGTCTCCATGGGCTTCGTGATCGTCACGGTGCTGATCTGCGTCGGTTCGCTCAACCTCACCGATATCGTACTCGCTCAGAAGGACCTGTGGTTCGCGGTACCGCTCCTGCCCATGTTCGTGGTGTTCTTCATCTCGATCTTGGCGGAGACCAACCGCTCGCCCTTCGATCTGGCCGAGGGCGAGTCGGAGATCGTTGCCGGATTTTTCCTGGAGTATTCGTCGCTCAGTTTCGCGCTGTTCTTCCTGGGCGAATACGCCAACATGATCCTGATGAGTGCCATGACCACGATTCTGTTCCTCGGCGGCTGGCTGCCGATCGTCGACGTGGCGCCGTTCAATTGGATCCCGGGGATCGTCTGGTTCGCCGGCAAGACGGCGCTGGTGCTGTTCTTCTTCCTTTGGGTGCGGGCGACTTTCCCACGCTACCGCTACGACCAGCTCATGCGGCTCGGCTGGAAGGTGTTCCTGCCGCTGTCGCTGTTCTGGGTGGTGCTGACCGCGGGCGTGGTGGTCGCCTTCGATCTGGTGCCGAGGAGTTGAGGATGGGTATCATCAATCGCGGCCTGCGCAGCCTGTTCCTGATCGAACTTGTGACCGGCATGGCCCTGACCTTGCGCTATTTCTTCAAGCCCAAGGTGACGCTCAATTACCCCCATGAGAAGGGGCCGCTTAGTCCGAGATTTCGCGGCGAGCATGCCTTGCGGCGCTATCCCAACGGCGAGGAACGTTGCATCGCCTGCAAGCTCTGCGAGGCGATCTGCCCGGCTCAGGCGATCACCATCGAAGCCGAGCCGCGCGCCGACGGCAGCCGGCGCACCACGCGCTACGACATCGACATGACAAAGTGCATCTACTGCGGCTTTTGCGAGGAGGCCTGTCCGGTCGATGCGATCGTCGAGGGGCCGAACTTCGAATTCTCCACCGAGACCCGGGAGGAGCTGTTCTACAACAAGGAAAAGCTGCTTGCCAACGGCGACCGCTGGGAGGCGGAGATCGCCCAGAACCTCAAACTTGACGCACCCTATCGCTAATGGGAACGTCGAGAAAATTATGGAAAAACAGTAAGTTGTGTAATATTTTTCAGAGTATGGAAGGAGCCAAGCGGTGATTATTCAGGGGCTCGCCTTCTATCTCTTCGCCGCCATCACCGTGGCCTCGGGGGTCATGGTGATCTCGGCGCGCAATCCGGTTCATTCCGTGCTGTTCCTGATTCTCGCGTTCTTCAACGCGGCCGGGCTGTTCGTGCTCATGGGCGCGGAGTTCCTGGCCATGATCCTGGTCGTGGTCTACGTCGGCGCGGTGGCGGTGCTGTTCCTGTTCGTGGTCATGATGCTCGACATCAACTTCGTGGAGTTGCGCCAGGGCTTTCTGCAGTACCTGCCGATCGGCGCGCTGGTCGGAATCGTCCTGCTGGCCGAGTTGATTGCGGTGCTGGGCGCCTGGGCGATGGCGCCGGAGATAGGATTGGGCACCAGTTTGCCGATTCCGCCGCCCGATCAGGTCACCAATACCCAGGCTCTCGGCGAGGTGCTCTACACCAAATATATTTACCTGTTCCAGGCGGCGGGGCTGGTGCTGCTGGTCGCCATGATCGGGGCCATCGTCCTCACCCTGCGCCGGCGCGACGGCGTACGCCGCCAAAATATCGGCGAGCAGGTCTCCCGTCCGCGCGAAGCGGCCATCGAGATCAAAAAAGTTCCCAGCGGAAGCGGAATCTGAACCATGTTCGAGATCGGCCTGGCCCACTACCTGACCGTCGCCGCAGTGCTGTTCACGCTCGGGATCTTCGGCATCTTCCTGAACAGCAAGAACGTGATCGTGATATTGATGTCGATCGAGCTCATGCTGCTCGCGGTCAACATCAATCTGGTTGCTTTTTCGACTCACTTGAACGACCTGGTAGGGCAGGTCTTCGCCATGTTCGTGCTCACCGTGGCGGCGGCGGAGGCGGCGATCGGCCTGGCGATTCTGGTGGTCTATTTCCGCAACCGCGGCTCGATCGCGGTCGAAGACATCAACCTGATGAAGGGCTGAGCCGGACATGCTGGAAACCGCCATCGTCCTGCTGCCGCTGATCGGCGCGGCGATCGCCGGGCTGTTCGGCCGCGCGATCGGCGACCGCGGCGCCCAGGTGGTGACCTGTGTCCTGCTCGGCGTTTCGGCGATCTTCGCGATCGTGGTGTTCAAGCAGGTCGCGATCGACGGCCAGGTCCGGGTGACCGAGTTGTTCACCTGGATCGATTCCGGCGCCTTTGAAATTTCCTGGGCGATCAAGCTGGACACCCTGAGCGCGGTCATGCTGGTGGTGGTCACCGTGGTGTCGTGGCTGATCCACGTCTACTCGATTGGCTACATGGCCCACGACAAGTCGGTGCCGCGC
>Ga0255056_10000137_pt1 | contig 18752 bp, 18 predicted proteins | sample Cases_109_1_MG_FD_183639 | JGI IMG/M metagenome (GOLD analysis project Ga0255056, IMG submission 183639) | Seawater microbial communities from Amundsen Gulf, Northwest Territories, Canada - Cases_109_1 | ecosystem: Environmental > Aquatic > Marine > Gulf | place: Canada: Northwest Territories... | reverse complement strand
CCTACTGTCACGGTCGCTTGCACGGCGCGGTCTGGCCAATTAAGGGCGTGAACACGGCCGGTTACCAGCATGATTGGGAAGATTCGGGTCCGGTGCCTGTCATGTTTTGGGGTTCCGTCGCGCCTCCCGACGCAAGTGTTCCCGCCAAGGACCAGCATCGTGCCTCGCGTGCCATATTGCTCGGGATGACATTTGAAGATTTCGAACGTGAAGTGCGGACGGTACTCGACGGTATGCTCGGCTCTGCTGGCTTCGACGTGCAAGAAGACATCCTCGCCATCACCGTTAACCGCTGGCCGCACGGCTATTCATACGACTATCTCGACCTTTGGGATCCCCAATGGCCGCCAGGTGAGGCTCCCCACGAGTTGGCTCGTCGACCTTTCGGTAACATCTCTATAGCCAACTCTGACGCCGGCGCCAATGCCTTAACAAATGTCGCAATTGACGAAGCGTGGCGGGCAGTGACGGATCTGACCAGCTAACTTTTCTTTTTCTTCCTGGGTTTCGGCACCGGCAGTTCCGCCGCGGTTACCGTCAGCAATTTCGTTAACCACTCGCCGTTCTCTATTTGATCTTCTATCAGGAACGAGTTCTTTGCCCCGGCGTAGGCTGGCGCTTCAACGACATTAGCGATGAATTCCCGGCCCGCTTTCGTCGGTTTGACGAACAACTGGTCGTCGCAAATAAGTGCCACGACTTTGCCGTCCAGGTAGAGCGTGCAACCACCGAACATCATCCGGTGCGTCAGGTTGCAGCTGTCGTCGACCTGGTCAGTGACGTACTCAACAAACTCCAAACCCTGTGCCACTCTGGTTCTCCGGCCTTATTTCCTGCTGCATATCGCCGCACGGGTGGTCGCGGCTGTGTACGAGCGGGCCCCAGCCCGCGATCGCGCCGTGGGCGGCGCTCCTACAAATCGAAGTTGATCCCCTGCGCCAGGGGCAGGTCTTTTCCCCAGTTGATGGTGTTGGTCTGGCGACGCATGTAGGTCTTCCACGAATCCGAGCCGGCTTCACGGCCGCCGCCTGTTTCCTTCTCACCGCCAAATGCGCCACCAATCTCGGCGCCTGAGGTCCCGATATTGACGTTGGCGATACCGCAATCCGACCCGCCAAAGGACAGGAAGTATTCGGCGTTCTGCAAATTTTCGGTGAAAATCGATGACGACAGTCCCTGAACCACGCCGTTTTGCATCGCGATCGCGTCATCAAGCGTGTCAAAAGGAATGAGGTAGAGGATGGGTCCAAAGGTTTCTGTTTGCACAATGTCCCAGTCGTTTTCAGCGACGGCAATCGCTGGCGTGATGTAATTTCCTTCACCTTCAATACGTTCACCGCCACACAGCACTTCACCGCCCGCATCGCTGACCGCGGCAAGGGCGTTTTCTACACGTTCCATCGACGATTCGTCGATGACCGGTCCCATCAATGTGCCTTCGGCCAGTGGATCGCCAATGCGAACCTGACCGTAGGCGTTCACCAATGAATTCTTCAACTCATCAAAGCGTGAGCGGTGCACGAGGATGCGTCGCGTCGAGGTGCAACGTTGTCCGGCTGTTCCGACCGAGCCGAATACAATTCCGGGAACCGCGAGATCGAGATTCGCGTGTTCATCGACGATTATCGCGTTGTTGCCGCCAAGCTCGAGCAACGATCGGCCCATACGGGCGGCGACACGCGCGCCGACTTGCTTGCCAACCGCACAGGAGCCGGTGAAGGAGAGAAGGTCAATACGCCGGTCGTCGACGAACTGCTGCGCAAGTTCGTTGGTACCGTCGTTTATGAGAAAGAAGGCCGGTGGCAGATCCTCATTGGCGAGCGCCTCGTTGATAATTTTTTGCACAGCCACTCCGCAAAGCGCGGTTTTTGGCGATGGCTTCCAAATATTGACGTTGCCACATATCGCAGCGATGAACGCATTCCAGGAATACACTGCGACGGGAAAGTTGAATGCCGAAATCGTGCCGACAATCCCGAGCGGATGCCATTGCTCGTACATGCGATGTTGCGGCCGTTCGGAATGCATGGTGTTGCCGTACAACATGCGCGACTGGCCGACAGCGAAATCGGCGATATCGATCATCTCTTGTACTTCGCCGACGCCTTCAGCCTTTATCTTGCCCATTTCGAGCGTGACGAGACTGCCGAGCGCGTCGCAGTGCTCGCGTAATGCATTACCGATCAATCGAACGGCGTTACCGCGAACCGGCGCCGGAATTTTGCGCCACTCGAAAAAAGATGCGCGTGCGGCCGCAATTACTTTTTCGTATTCCGCCGGAGTTGTCGACCGAACGCTGGCGATCACCTCACCCGTAGCGGGATTGATGGACTCAATGATGCTGCCGCTGCTGTCTTCGGAACTCTCAGCGCCCATCCATGTGCCGTGATTCAGGGCCTCAAGGCCCAGGGAGTCGAGTATTTGTTTCATGTCTGTTCTCCAGCGCTCACTCGTTGATGCCCTGTCTTGCCACTGGCGACGAGTTCGGCTGATTCGAGGTTGGTTCCGCCGTGGGCGTAATACCTGCCAAAGCGATTATTGAGGATGTCGCCCAGGAGAAATTGTTCCTGTGCAATGAATCCGGAGTATTTGTCGGGCTCCGACATCACCAGGTCAATGACGCTGCAAATGCCAGCGGCCGTCGTCACTTGAATGGCCGACCATAAGCGACCGGCAACAACTTGCGGGTAGACCTTGTTGACGTAATTTTCTTCGCGCAGTTCGCCATCCTGAAAACCGGTCACGGCAGCGTAAATGAGAACAACGTCCTGGAGCGTTTGCGGCACCGAGTTTTCGAGAATTCGTTTTAGCGTGTCGCGATCGTTATTGAGTTTCAGGCCATTCATTAGCAGGCGCATCTGTTCACAGTGGCCCGGATAGCGAATAGTCTTGTAATTCATGTTTACAACCTGATCGCCGTAGGTCTCAGTCAGTGAGCCGAGGCCTCCCGAGGTATTGAAAGCCTCGTAGTGCTCGCCGTCGATCGCAATTTCCTCAAGCCCTTCGAGCGGCAACACGTCGACTTCGTCGCCGTCGACAATCGCCTTGCAAAGATTGCCGTATTCGTTGATGACACCGTCAGTGGACCAGGTCAGCGAATACTTGAGTACATTGTTCGGGTGTTGGGGCAGGGCGCCAACACGCAACTTCACTGACTTCAGTGAATCGAAGTGTTTGATTAATTCGTTCGCTGCAATACTGATAAAGCCAGGTGCGAGCCCGCACTGCGGCGCAAACACCTTCTCGGAGCCCGCAGCAATCTCGCGCACGGCCTGCGTGACGGCAACGTCTTCCGTGAGATCGAAATAATGCAGTCCTGCATCGCGTGCTACTTCGGCGACGGCGACATTGCAGAAGTACGGCAGACCCGAAACCACAGCAATCGGCTTATTCTTGGCGACATGAGCGGCAAGCCTGTCTTTGTCACTGGCGTCCAGATCGAATGGAACGATATTGTCCAGGCCGTGCGCGTTGGCAACGTCATCAGCCGCGCCAGCGCGGGAATCGGCGAGCTGAACGCGATAGTCGCCCGACTCGGCGAGCAAGCCCGAAACCAGAGCGCCGATCTTGCCGGCGCCGAGAACCAGAATGTCCTTCATGAAAACCTCAATCTATTAATCCTGACAGCGAAATCCGCCAGCGGACGGCGGATTCGGGTGGCGGGCATTGTGCCAAAGAATTAGCGAAAAAAGTAACCACTTATAAACGACTGATTACATGAGAAACTTTTGCGCCATTGCGGAGCTACATGGCATAGTCCGCGTTTTCAGGGGCGCGATTGCGTTCCTTTTGACGCCTTTTGAGGATGATCGTGAGCAGAAATGTCGCCGGAGCCGATTGGCACCCCGCCAGTTGGCAAAAACTCAACGCCGCACAGCAACCCACTTACCCCAATAAGGCGGAGCTGGACCGAGTCGTTGCGGATCTCAGCCGTCTGCCGCCGATCGTCACGTCCTGGGAAGTGGATGCGCTGAAAGAGCAGGTTGCCAAGGCGCAGCGCGGCGAAGCGTTCGTGCTGCAGGGCGGTGACTGCGCTGAAACCTTCGATGAGTGTACCTCCGAAAATATCGTCGCCAAGCTCAAGATCCTGCTGCAAATGAGCGTTGTCATGCTGTATGGCCTCAAAAAGCCCGTGGTTCGAATCGGGCGCATGGCTGGCCAGTACGCAAAGCCTCGCTCGGCCGACTCGGAGACTCGCGACGGCAAGACATTGCCAAGTTTCCGCGGCGATCTTGTCAATCGCAGCGCGTTCACGGATGAGGACCGAATTCCGGAGCCAAAGCTGATCCTGCGTGGTTACGAACGGTCGGCCCTGACGCTGAATTTCGTGCGGTCGCTGATTGATGGCGGCTTCGCCGACCTGCACCACCCGGAATACTGGGATCTCGACTGGGTCGGTCATTCGCCGATGGCGGATGAGTATCGCGATATCGTCACTTCGATTTCGAATTCACTCGATTTTCTCGAGTCCGTACTCGGTCGTGAGCTGCATCGCGCGCAAAGAGCCGATATTTACGCGGCACATGAAGGATTGCATCTCTTGTACGAGCAGTCGCAGACCCGCTATCTGGACAGGCGCGAACGCTGGTACAACCTGACGACGCATTTTCCGTGGGTGGGCATGCGCACGGCGGCGACCGACGGTGCTCATATCGAGTACTTCCGCGGCATCGCTAATCCGGTTGGCATCAAGGTCGGTCCGGGAATGACGCGCGAGTGGCTACAAGACCTGATTCGAATCGTGAACCCGAATAACGAGCCCGGCCGATTGACCCTGATCCATCGATTCGGCGCCAAATCGATCGAAGAACACCTGCCGGATCTCATTTCAGCCGTGAAGGAGACCGGCTCACCGGTTCTTTGGGTATGCGACCCAATGCACGGCAATACCGAAAGTACCGCAGATGGTACGAAGACCCGACGCTTCGATAACGTTGTATCGGAACTGGAATCGGCTTTTCGCGTCCATCAGTCGATGGGCAGCTACCTTGGCGGCGTGCATCTTGAATTAACCGGCGAAAACGTCACCGAGTGTACCGGCGGCGCCCGCGGTTTGACGGACAAGGATCTTGCCCGTGCCTACAAGTCGACGGTCGATCCTCGGCTTAATTACGAACAGGCCATGGAAGTGGCGATGCGAATCGCCGGGCTTCGTAACACCAAATAGAGCGACTCAAATCACTGTTTGCGCCGCTGCAAAGCAGCCCAGGCGTCGGCGTTCGACATTTCGCGGCTCTCTCCGGACTGCAGCTTGCCCAGTTTCCAGGGGCCGATACCGCCACGTATCAGTCGCAGTGTCGGCAATCCAACGGCAGCCGTCATGCGGCGCACCTGCCGGTTTCGACCCTCATCGATGCGAATCTCGAGCCAACTATCCAGTACCTTGTCCCGTCGACGAATTGGAGGTGTCCTCGACCACAATCCGGGAGGCTCACCGATGCGTTTCGCCTGTAGCGCGCGGGCCGGCCCGTCTTTGAGTTTGACGCCCGCGATGAGTTTGACGATTTTTTCCTCGCTGGCGACGCCCTCGACCTGCGCCCAGTAGGTCTTGACGACTTTTGAGCTCGGCTGCGAAATCCGCGCCTGCAGGCGGCCGTCATCGGTCAACAGGATCAGACCCTCGCTATCCGCATCGAGCCGGCCTGCCGCGTACACGTCGCTCCTATTGACGTAGTCTGCCAGGGTCGGGCGCCCGTCAGCATCCGTGAACTGGCTCAGGACGCGATAGGGTTTGTTGAGCAGGACAAGCGGCATCAGCGCATTGTAACGGGCATTTTTGGACCTCAGCGTCGCGGTCGGTACAATGCACGCCGTTTTCGTCGAGAATGGCTATGCAATACGAACATATTAAGGTACCCGCCGATGGCGAGGCGATTCGCGCTAATTCTGATGGTTCCATCAGCGTCCCGGACAAACCGGTCATTCCCTACATCGAAGGCGACGGCATTGGCATCGACGTCACGCCCGTAATGCTGAATGTTGTGAATGCGGCCGTGAAGAAAGCCTACGGCAGCCAGCGTGAAATCAAGTGGATGCAGGTTTATGCGGGCGCAAAGGCCACCGAAATCTATGGCGACGACGGTTTCCTGCCCGACGAAACACTGCATGCCTTTGAGGAATACATCGTATCCATCAAGGGTCCGCTCTCGACGCCGACCGGCGGCGGCATCCGTTCGCTTAACGTGGCGATACGGCAAAAACTCGATCTTTATGCCTGCGTCCGCCCGATCCAGTATTTTCCCGGCGTGCAAACGCCGATGCGGGATTCTGATCTCGTCGATATGACGGTGTTTCGTGAGAACACCGAGGACATCTACGCGGGCATCGAATTTCCGGCCGATTCTGATGACGTTCAAAAGCTGATTGGCTTTTTGCAAAACGAGCTCGGCGTTACCCAAATTCGCTTCCCGCTGAGTTCGGGAATTGGTGTCAAGCCTGTGTCGCGCGAGGGATCGAAACGCCTGATACGCAAAGCGATTCAGCATTGCGTCGATCGTGATATGCGGTCGGTTACGCTGGTACACAAAGGCAATATCATGAAGTTCACTGAAGGCGCGTTTTGCCAATGGGGCTACGAAGTTGCGCGAAATGAGTTCGGTGCCGTTGAGAAAGACGGCGGCCCATGGCTTGCGTTCTCTAACCCGAACACGGGGCGGGAGATCATTATCAAGGACGTCATCGCCGATAACTTCCTGCAACAAATCCTGATGCGTCCGGAGGAATATGACGTTATCGCGACGCTCAATCTCAATGGCGACTACATATCAGACGCACTGGCTGCGCAGGTCGGCGGTATTGGCATCGCGCCAGGCGCCAACATCGGCGACGCGGTCGCTGTCTTTGAAGCGACGCATGGCACGGCACCGGGATTCGCCGGTAAAGATCGCGTCAATCCGGGATCGTTGATTTTATCCGCCGCCATGATGTTGCGTTACATCGGCTGGAATGAGGCGGTTGAGCTGGTATTAAAAGGCGTGCGCAACACGATCGCAAGCGGTGAGCTTACATTCGATCTGGCGCGGTTGCGGGAAGCGATTCATCAGCCGATTCGCAAAGAGCGTCCGCAGGGCCAGAAGGACGTTGAACAGGAACTTGATCATCTTGTTCCCGGTGCGAAGCTTCTGGGAACACGGGGTTTCGGCGAGGCGATTATTCGCCACATGGACGACCCGGACAGCTGAGGCTTGAATAAGAGCATCTTCGATCTGGAGTGTCGCGATTGTCCGCGGCTTGCGGGATTTCTTGACGAAGTCCAGGAACGCTATCCAGGCTACCACTGCCGGCCCGTGCCGCCGTTCGGCGACGAGGTCGCGCGTTTTCTTATTGTCGGTCTCGCCCCTGGCATGCACGGTGCCAATGCGACCGGACGACCGTTCACCGGAGATCATGCCGGCATTCTTCTTTATCAGATGCTGCACCGGTTTGGCTTTGCTACGCATCCGGAGTCGGTAGCCGCTGATGACAATCTCGAGTTGACGAATTGTCGCATCACGAATGCCGTCAAATGCCTGCCGCCTGATAACAAGCCGGTCGGGGCCGAGATCAACACCTGTAATCACTACCTTGCGAATGAGCTGGGCGCCTTGCCGAAAGACTCTGTCGTCCTTGCGCTGGGCGGGATCGCTCATCGGGCTGTTGTCAAAGCCCTTGGCTACCGTCAGGCCGAGTTCAAGTTCGGCCATGAGTCCGTTTATGATCTCGGAGACGTCTTGCTACTCGATTCATACCACTGCAGCCGCTACAACACGAACACCCGGCGACTTACGCCCGAGATGTTTGCTAGCGTTTTCTCCAAGGCAAAAGCACTATTGGAGAAGTGAGCGACGACACCGCATTTGATTCGAAATCCTTCCTGCGCAGCCTGACGCACCGGCCTGGCGTGTATCGCATGCTAGATGCGAAACACAAGGTGATTTACGTCGGCAAAGCCCGGGATCTCAAGAAACGGGTGGCCAGTTATTTTCATCGCACGCAAAGCGTGCCGAAAACGGCGGCGATGATGGATAAGGTGGCTCGCGTTGAGGTCACGGTAACAAATACCGAAGCCGAAGCACTGCTGCTCGAATACAATCTGATCAAGCAGCATAAGCCGTACTTCAACGTCATTCTCAGAGACGACAAGAGTTACCCCTATATCTATGCGTCGACGGATCACGCGTTCCCACGATTACGATTTCATCGTGGCCCAAGAAAGGGAAAAGGGCGCTATTTCGGCCCTTATCCAGGCACGCGGGCAGTTCGCAAGACACTCAATGAGCTGCAAAAGCTCTTTATGATTCGAAATTGTCAGGACAATTTTTTTGCGAATCGTACGCGACCTTGTTTGCAGTACCAGATAAAGCGTTGCACGGCGCCTTGCGTTGATCTGATTTCAGCAGAGCAATACCGAAAGGATATTAACGCTGCTATTCAATTTCTTGACGGACGTAATCGATCTGTCATCGACACGTTCGTTGCACGAATGGACGAAGCCGCTGCTGCACGACAATACGAACAGGCGGCCAGATTTCGTGACCAAATTGCGAAGCTCAAGGAAGTCGAAGCACGACAATTGGTCTCACGTAGCGCGAATCAGGATCTCGACATCATTGGATTCGCGTCGAACGGTGCCATCCACTGTGTGACGATTCTCTTCATTCGCAACGGCTCTGTAATCGGGAGTCACGATCACTTCCCAAAATCGCCCGGCCAAACGGAGCGCAGTATATTGTTGAATAGTTTCGTTGCGCAGTACTACCTCGGCCGCGATGCCCCGCGTGAAATCATCATCGAGGACGACATTGAGGACGGCAGTATTTTGCAAGCGACCTTGTCGAACCGCTGCGGCCATAAAGTCGAAATTCGATACCGCGTCAGGGGCGACCGGCAACGGTGGCTGGAAATGGCGAATACCAATGCGCAACAGGGCCTGAATTTGAAAGTTGCGAGCAATGCGACGATCAGACGGCAGTTCAAGGCGCTCGGCGAAGCGCTCGGCCTCGACGAAACGCCGGCACGATTGGAGTGCTTCGATGTCAGTCATACTTCCGGCGAAGCGACGGTCGCTTCCTGTGTTGTTTTCAATACGGCCGGAGCGATGAAAAGCGACTATCGTCGATTCAATCTGACTCCGGCGGCGGGCGGAGACGATTACGGGGCAATGCGAGAAGCGCTTCGACGACGCTACGCGCGCGTCAAAAAAGGCGAGGTCCCAACACCTGACGTTCTGTTTGTCGACGGCGGTAAGGGACAACTCGCGGAGGCCATGACGGTTCTCGACGAACTCGAACTCAATTGGCTGCAGGTCGTGGCCGTGGCCAAGGGGCGGGCACGCAGGGTCGGCGCGGAACAGTTGTTTGTGCCCGGCGAAAAGAAACCGCTGCAGTTGCCTGCTGATTCGGCGGCGCTGCTGCTTATCCAGCAAATTCGGGATGAAGCGCATCGCTTTGCCATAAGCGGACATCGTCAAAGGCGTGCGAAAGCGCGCAAGACGTCGGCGCTGGAAAGCATTCGCGGGCTGGGGCCGAAAAAGCGCCGCGAGCTTTTGCGGCAATTCGGGGGGCTGCAGGGAGTCATTGCAGCCGGAGTCGATGACCTTGTAAAAGTTCGTGGCATCGGCCGAACGCTGGCTGAAACCATATACAATGACCTCCACATCGACCAAGTGACCTGAGAGACTCGTTCTTGAGACTCAATCTAGCCAACATGCTGACACTGTTTCGCATGGCCGCGATTCCGGTCGTCGTCGTTTGTTTCTATGCACCGATTCCTCACGCTCGGCCAATCGCAGCCATCGTCTTCGGTATCGCGGCCGTTACCGATTTTATTGACGGCTGGGTTGCACGCCGCTTTAACCAGCAATCGCGTTTTGGCGAGTTTCTGGACCCGGTCGCCGACAAATTGATGGTATCGATCGTGCTGGTTATGCTCGCAGCGGCCCAATCGGGCTGGTTCGAAGACATCATCGCGATGATAATTATCGGCCGCGAAATTACGATATCGGCGTTGCGCGAGTGGATGGCGACTATTGGCGAGCGCGCCAATGTAAAGGTCTCGATGGTCGGAAAGGTCAAGACCACGCTGCAAATGTTCGGCATTGCATTCATGGTTTACGAGAACGCAATATTCGGCATCGACATTTACGCGGTCGGTTTCGTCCTGCTGGTCGCTGCCGCCGTACTGACAATCTGGTCGATGATCACCTATCTGCGGGCGGCCTGGCCATTCATCATCAGTGACGCGGACTCGACCGGAACCATCGAATAAGGGTGAATATGCCTTGACAGTCGAGCATTAGAGGCTAAAATCTCGGCCCTCTTGCGGGAATAGCTCAGTTGGTAGAGCGCAACCTTGCCAAGGTTGAGGTCGCCAGTTCGAACCTGGTTTCCCGCTCCAATATTCAACGACTTACGCCACCTAACAGGGTGGCGTTCTTCGTTGTACGGAAGTCGTACGGAAAAGTGCTGAAAAATAATGAGTGTCTGGGGGAGGGCGAGCAAGTTAAGCTTTGCCGTGTTCGCGTCATCATTCGTGCAAATTAGGGGATTCTTTTCCGGTCTGCTATGTCCCTCCCAAACTGGCGATAATGGCGATGAATTCTGTTTTTTCGTCGTCGCCTATGTTCAACTCGTCCAAGGTTTCCCCCATGTATTCCAGAACTGATTGCCAATTTTCGTCGGTAATCCCAATCCTCTTATGGGTCATCTTCACATCACCACCGGTGTAAAAACACGGCCCCCCGGTAAGTTCACACAAAAGATCCAGCGCGAGCTCACGACCTTTCTTTCCCATTTCCTCATCTATGTCTGTAAGAAATAGACTGAGTTCCGGATCGTCGAATACACGGGGTCCAAAGTCATCTAAGATAGCTGCAACTACGTCATAGCCTCCGAGACGCTGATAAAGAGTTTTTTGCTTACTATCGGCTTCTGGCTCTAGTGCTGACAGAGCAAGGTTGCTGTTCCAGGTGACGTGCTGTAATTGCCATTTACCGTCGCCATGTCGCCAGATCCTGACGTATTTACCCTCATCGATGGTGCCATCGTGGTCGGTAACGGCGTAGCTCCCAATCTCGTAAGCAACATCACCATGCGCATACAGGTTTGTGGTCTTTGCGACTCCTAAATCGATGCCACTAGCGAGGACCTCCCGCCAAAAGTCCTCGATGGCTGCCTGGCCAGTCACCGTTTCGCTGTTGGGCGACATCACGGCACCGTCTTCTGCATAGATTGCTGCAATTGCGGCCGGATCTCCGGCTTCAAATGCCGACTGCGAGACATCTATCGTGGCTTTGAGTCCTTCCAGATCCGTCTGCGGGGCCTGCATACAACCCGCCATTAACAGGACAAACGCCGAGATCATTAACTTCTTCATGGAAATTCTCTGATTTTTCTACTGTGCACCTAATTATAGAAGAATCAGATTAGACTGCTGGTTGTAGGAATACAGATGTCTCCTTCGGCTCATTTGCGGACATTCAGCTGTTTGCGCAAATGGCGCAGGGTCAGCGGCGAGTGACGCCAAACAGAGACAGTCCGCTACACGAAGAAACTCACCATAAAACAAGCCGATAGGTCGCTTGTTGCGAATCTGCCACGGTATTCCCGAATCTGATTGGACAGGCACGCAAAGCGGCGGTTAATCTCCGCGCCGTTTCGCGGCGAACTCAATTCGTCGTCTATAGGGTAAGCAACAATCTGGAGAGTTTGATGAAGACGCTATTTCTTTTGGCAGGGCTGCTTGTTCATGGTGTTGCTTTTGCACAAACGGCCGAGAAAAAGACGGTCGATCTTAGTTATTCTTACGCCGAGCTACGTTTCGTCGACGTCGATTTCAGAGGCGGCAACGGACTTCGATTTAATGGCTCATATGACCTGAATAATAACTGGCTGATCGTAGGCGGCCTGACATCGCTTGGCTTTGACAACAACGTTGACACACTCGATTTGCAGCTCGGTGCGGGCTACGTCTGGAATTATTCAGAAGACTTCGACCTGGTAAGCTCGCTCCGCCTGGTTTGGGCCGAAGTTGACTCCGGGGGCACCGACACCGACGAAACAGGTTTCGCATTGTCGGCAGGTACTCGCGGCCTGTTGGCGCCGCAGTTCGAGATTCGCGGATTTATTCACCACATTAATCTTGACAACAGAGACACGTATCTGGAGCTCGCAGGCGACTACTACTTCACTAAGCAGTTTTCTGCAGGATTGAGCCTGGAATTCGCGGGCGATTTCGACGTCATCACGCTCGGTGCACGTTGGTTCTTCAAGTAAGTGTAGTCAAATAGTCTTTTAATCGCCGGGAGTGACCCATTGCGTCACCCCCGCGTCCGTCTGATTATTCCTTAAACGAAATCTCCTGGCCCGCGTTGTTTGCCGGGCCGGAAATAATACAGCGGTCTAAGGTTTCTGCCGAATTGCGACTATAATTATCAGTCTGATCAGACCGAACAAGAGGACATAGTCGTCATGATTTCGATACCCGCAATTTCAAAAACAGTACCCGGCATCATCGCCGCATTGGTGATGATGGCTCCAGCGACTTCGGCGGCCGAACTCGCGGCGGGTTTTGATGAGGCGTTAAGTGCTGATGGCAGGCCGGCTGAGGACAAGGTTCGGGATGCCGCACGTCAGCCCCGAGCCGTTCTGGAATTCCTCGGTATAGGCTCAGGCATGACCGTACTGGACGTGTTGGCATCGACTGGCTGGTACACAGAGGTCTTGTCCGCGGCAGTCGGCGTCGATGGCGTGGTTATCGCATTTAACACGGTCGGCCGCCGGGATCGGTCCGAAGCCGCTATAACGGCACGAGCCGAGCGCCTCGGAAATATCGAACCGGTGTTCGCGGAAGTTGGCAGCCTCGACGTCGGCACGGAAGTCGATGCCGCGATCACGGCGTTGAATCTTCACGATCTCAATAACCGTGGGGGTGAGGCCGTCCAGCTATTTCTGGGTGACGTCATGAAGGCGCTAAAGCCAGGCGGTGTGTTCGGCGTCATCGACCACGAGGGAATTGACGGTCAGGACAACCAGGCCTTGCATCGCATGGAAGTGGCTGCGGCCGTAGAGGCACTCGAAATGGCGGGATTCGTCGTTGAGGAGGTATCGAATGTTCTCGATAACCCGTCTGATGACCACACACTTCAAATTTGGAATGAGGCGCTGGGCCGCAACACCGACCGTTTCCTGATCCGGGCTCGAAAACCCGAGTAAACTTTTTGCGCCGTGAAGGCATCCAGTGTTCTTTCTTGGCTATTCTGATTCGCTGCTGGACGATGATGATCTAAGCAAGCTCACGGCGACGGACAAGACCTGGTTTATGAAGATTGGATACGCCTGGATGCCGTAGGCAGATTGCGACTAAGGCTCAACCGAACGGGTTTCGAATGGCATGCGCACGCTGACGAGGCTTGTCACGCCGTCGTAGGCATCGGTCCAGACGAAAACAAGGCTGTTAGCAACACGCGTCATTTGCGGAACAGAGCGCATATAGTTGGTTCTGCCAACGATGAGCTCTTCTCCAGCCGTACCGTCAATGGCAATCGGCACCAGCTTTACGTCACTCTCTTTGACCAGCGCACGACTGCCTTTTTCTATCCAGCTGACGGCCACCGCTGTCTCATCGAGTATTTCGATGTCGACCTGTCCTTTTGGACTCAATCCTGAGATCAAAATCCGCTCGCCGAAGCTCGCGCCGGAATCCGTCGAAATTCGCGCGTGGACCCGCGGTTCATCATCGGCTGCCGTGAACCAGGCAACCGCAACCAGATCGCCTTGCGCCGCGATTGCCGGCCCATTGACGGGGCAGCCGGCAATTTCCCAGCCGTCGTCGGATAGCGGCACACCGCTTTGCCACATACCATCAATGCGTCGAGCGACATAAATGTCGCGAATCTCCTGGTCGGTTCGATCGCGATAAACAGCAATTTGGCCGGTCGATGCGTCGGCCATGTCCGTTCGGCAGCAATCGCAAACGAAATCATCGATTAATTGTTCCTCACTGACGGATCCATCGATATCGATGCTTGCCGCGCGCAAGGTCATGCTCGTGTCGATGGAACGTTCGGTCGCCTCATTCGCGCTCTTGCGGCCATCAAGCCAGATAAGGTGAGTGCCTTTGCCCGTCTCGCTAATGGACACGAAGCCGTGCTCAGTCGGCGTACCGTCATGGTGCGGTAATGCAGGCTCTGACCAAGTGGCGCCGCCGTCCGTTGAATGACTGACTTTCACATCGTAGGCGTAGGTCGAAGCCGCACTCTTGCTCAACCAATGGGCCAGCCAGTTGTGGTCAGACAAAGGCACCACCGATGGAACGTCGGCCCAGTTGACGAACATGCCTGTATCCGTAACGACGTCAGCCGCGGCCTGCCATTCGTCATCCTGAAAACTCGTGTAACGCAAGGTGCCGCCTTGCTCACCGCGTTCCATCCAGCTCAACGCCAATTGGCCGTCCAAACCGGCCGACAGCCGTGGCCCCTCGCTGGCGGGACCCGATGGCAAGGTCAGCGGCTCGGGCTCGGCAAATTTGAGCGGTATGGGCGGCTCAGCGCAGCCTGCAAATAGCAGCGTGAGAGGCAGGGCGAGCAGGGCATGAGCAATCGGTGATCGCGACTTGTTAGAGGCCATCCCACCATTATGCAAACTGCAACTCCGAATGTCTCAAAATCCTTCGGTTCAAATTGACCCGCGTATGCAGGACGGTATACTGCGACGCCTGCGCGGCTAGGTGGCAGAGTGGTTATGCAGCGGACTGCAACTCCGTGTACGCCGGTTCGATTCCGACCCTAGCCTCCATTTGTTTGTTTTAGAACATCCAATAAGGTTCAAGAAAGTACAATAACATACTGAAAAATCACAAAAAACCGTTCTAAGAGATTCGATCGCTTCCGTTGACAGCGCGGCGTGTTTGGGGGTAGATTTAGGGGTAACCGATCATTCCCAAATTACATACCCCCACTCGGAATCGAACCCATTCCCACGCTGACCGATACCAAGATTCGAGCGCTCAGACCGCGTGAAAAGCCATTTAAGACCTTTGATGGCGGTGGTCTGTATCTGCACATCACGCCGCAGGGCGGACGCTGGTGGCGACTGAAGTACCGTTATGTCGGACGCGAGAAACTCCTGTCGCTGGGCACCTATCCTGATACCTCGCTAAAACTTGCCAGAACCAAGCGAGACGACGCGCGCACACTGCTGGCCCAAAATATCGACCCCAGTAGCCGCCGCAGGGAGGAAAAGGCAGCTTGCGCAAATACGCTGAACGCCATTGCGGATGAGTGGGTCGAGGCTGGTTGTCCCGGAGGCAAGAACAAGCAACTCAAGACAGTGACGGTTGCCCAACTCCAGCACAGGTTCGACAAGCACTTGAAGCCCAAGCTGGGCAAGATGCCTGTTGCCTCAATCGCGGTTCGTGATCTGCGATCGGTGCTGCTGAAGATTCAGGAGGCCGGCAACCAGGAAACGGCACACCGTGTGAGGGCGCTCGCGGAGCGGATATTTCGGTTTGCGATCGCAACCGGGCGCGCAGAACGGAACATCGCCGCTGACCTTCGAGGCACATTGACGGCGGTTGCGACCACCCATTTCGCAGCAATTACAGATCCGGAGGCAATCGGGCAATTATTGCGGGCGATTGATGGGTACCAAGGACAACCGTCTGTCATGGACGCGCTGCGACTGGCCCCCCACGTCTTTGTCAGACCCGGAGAGTTACGCGCGGCCCGGTGGTCGGAATTTGATCTGAAAGCGGCCACCTGGGTGATTCCGGAACATCGGATGAAAATGGGTAGGCTGCATACGGTGCCACTGTCGACTCAGGCGCTTACGATCCTCCGAGAATTGAAGGAAATCACCGGGGAGGGCGAATTGCTGTTTCCCGGTCTTCGGTCAAGGGACCGTCCAATCAGTGACAACAGTCTGAATGCGGCGCTACGGCGGCTTGGTTACGCCAAGGATGAAATGACGACACACGGCTTTAGAACGATTGCATCGACCCGCTTACATGACTTGGGGTTTGACTCGGGCGACATTGAACTGCAGTTGGCACATCTCGATCGAAATCAGATTCGTGCGACCTACAACAAGGCCGAACGGCTCACTTATCGCCGCCAAATGATGCAGGCATGGTCTGATTACCTTGACGGACTTCGATCGGATTAAAAGAGCCGGATTGCGGCAGTAAGACACAACCACGGATGACCTGGCCGGGTTCAAAGCTGGTGCCTCAGGCTAGTAGGGTGTTGATTTGCACCGAAATTTGAGCCAGAAACAGTATATGTTTGCATCTGAGATTGACTGTGCAAGATCAGGGTCAATATTGGATGTAAATAAACAGGTCACGGTTTATGCATTTAATACTGGCTACGAACCGAGCGGTCGGGAGTTCGAATCTCTCCGGGCGCGCCATCTCCGCCTCACGGGCCATGTGGTCCGTGAGGGCGGGAGACCACTCCGTAGTGCTCCTAAATCATCTCCCGATCCGCCCCTCTCACGGCGGTAACACCGGTTCGAATCCGGTAGGGAGTACCAATTAAATCAACGGGTTAGAGAATTCTATTGCTACCCGTTTTTGGTTTAACCAACCGATTAACCAACTGAGAACTGACCTTCTCGGAACTGATTATTACTCGGAGAGAGTATAGTTCGCTGAAGTTCCGAAATTCGTAGGTTTAGGCTGTGGGCAATTCAAATATGGAGTCGGGCAACCTTAAAAGTGTTCTCTATTGAATACCTTGGGGAAAATCAATGGCAAATAAACGCAATCCAGAAGTTAGAAAGAAATTCCTAGCAAAGCAGGGGCGACAAAGGGCTCCGGCGGGGTATGAAGTTGACCACATCGTTGCGTTGGAGGACGGTGGACGGGATTCCATGGCCAATATGCAATTGCTAACGAAGAAGAAACACCAAGCGAAGACCAACCGCGAAAATCGAGCGCGCACGAAAAAGAAGTAGTTGAGCGCTAAATCGCCGGAAATAACCGACTCGCCAGCAGTATCCCCGGCGAATTGGCGAACGTCCGCTCTTCCAGAAAGCGGTCATTCAGATCACCGAAATTTGAGCGACATGAGGGGCCGCTTTCGGCCAATAGCGGCCAGTCGATAACTGAATAATCAGGTCCGGTGACAGGCATAAACGCTGAGGCCCACGGGCGTCTGTGGTTGCTGCTCTTGAGCACTGCCTCCCGAAGGCATTCGGGCATTTATAAACGGTCAGACGATCTTCTTAATTGAGACCAACTCTGCGCTCCATTGGCTCGCCGAGAGCACCTCGAGCCAGCAGTCATTCCATTCCACCGTGTCCCCTTGTACCGGAATCCGTCCGAGCAGCTCCGTGACTAACCCGCCAAGCCTCGTTACATCCGTGTCAGCCGGCAACCTGATTTCCAGCTGTTGGCACAACTTTCGAAGCTCAATCGACGCCAGCGCATGGACTGACCCGTCTTCCCGTAGCCACAATTCCTCTACTGGCCGGTCACTTTCATCAACGATGTCACCAACGATTTCCTCCAGCACGTCTTCGAGCGTGACAATGCCCTGAACGTCCCCGTATTCATCAACGACAATTGCCAGATGCCGTCGGGCCTCCTGGAAAGTCCGCAGTAGCGAATCGAGGGTTGCGGTTTCCGGCACCATGATCGGCTCATAAACCAGGCATGACCAATCAATCGTCTCATCGGAGTTTTCCTGCAACTGGAATAGTAATTCCTTCGCCATCACGACGCCGGAAACCTGATCCAACTGATCTGTCGTTGAGAATGGAAAACGGCTGTACCGAGACTGATTCAGTGTATTCAACACCTGTTGCCGGCTGCTGGTGGCCGACAAGTAAACGACCTGTTTCCGGGGCAGCATCACGTCCGATGCACTCAGCTTGCGCAGGCCTGATGCCCCCGCGATGATCCCCGCGGTTTGCGCGCCGACCACTCCCTCGGTACGTCCAAGCGCGGCCAGCAGCCGAATCTCTTCAACCGAGGTCACCGGTACGTCTTTCCCTCCCCTCAGCGATCGGGAAATGCCCCCGCTCAAGAGAACAAGCGGGCGTAATGCGACAGCCAGTGTGTGAATACCATAGGCGACCGGCTTGGCTAATCTCGCCGCATGCGTGACTCCGAGAGTCTTCGGAATGATCTCTGTGAAAAGCAGGATGGCTGTCGTAAATACGATCGTGAAAATCCACAGCGTTTCCGAGCTGAAAGCGTCCTCATAGGTCGCACCTGCTACCGCGGTGCCAATCGTATGCGCGATGGTATTGGTGATGAGAATGGCGGCGATTGGCATGTCGATCCGGCGCTTGAACTCCTTCAGTAGCTGCCCGGACCGTGTGCCCTGCTGGGCGAGCGACTCAACCTGTGCGTGATTGATGGATAGCAGAACTGACTCAAATATCGAACACAGAAATGACACGATGAGCGCCACGGATACCGCGGCAATGAAAACCTGCATGACCTCCTCCAAAACGGACCACCGAATCTAGATATCGTAGAGCAGCGGCAGCACAACCGAAAAACCGACCCACATAATGATCGCAAGCGGAATGCCAACCTTAAGGAAATCGGTAAACTTGTAACCGCCGGCACTCAGAATGAGCAAGTTTGTCTGATAACCAAGACGAACGCATTTGCCGGAATAGTGCCGGGATTTCGGCATTTTTGTGCACTTATTTAATGTCCGCTTTGGGTCATAAGCAATGGGATGGACTCCTCCTCACCTTACGGCATCGCAATGTGCCAGACTGAAAGAAGCGTATTTTTTCAGTGACAGGAAGAGAAGGAGT
>Ga0255056_10000136_pt1 | contig 18824 bp, 19 predicted proteins | sample Cases_109_1_MG_FD_183639 | JGI IMG/M metagenome (GOLD analysis project Ga0255056, IMG submission 183639) | Seawater microbial communities from Amundsen Gulf, Northwest Territories, Canada - Cases_109_1 | ecosystem: Environmental > Aquatic > Marine > Gulf | place: Canada: Northwest Territories... | reverse complement strand
GGCGTCGGGGTGGATGCCTCGTGTCACCATCTCCGGAAGAATTTCGGCCGCGTTGCCGAGCAAACCGACTGACAGCGGCTTGCGATCGTCCACGGATTTATTGATCAATGCCATGGCTTCATCAAGCGTTTCAGCCCGTGAATCCAGGTAGCCGGTTTCGATGCGCTTGTCGATGCGATCGCTTTGGCACTCGATCGCGAGCATGGACGCGCCGGCCATGGTCGCGGCCAGCGGTTGCGCGCCGCCCATGCCGCCAAGTCCCGCGGTCAGAATCCAGCGTCCCGCGAGTTCGCCGCCGTAGTGTTGCCGACCCATCTCGACAAAGGTCTCGTAGGTGCCCTGGACGATACCCTGGCTTCCGATGTAGATCCACGAACCGGCCGTCATCTGACCGAACATCATCAGGCCTTTACGATCCAGTTCGCGGAAATGCTCCCAATTGGCCCAGGCCGGCACGAGATTGGAATTCGCGATCAGTACCCTCGGTGCGTCTTCATGGGTACGAAATACGCCGACCGGTTTGCCCGATTGCACGAGCAAGGTCTCGTTGTCTTCCAGATTTCTCAGCGTTTCGACGATCGCGTCGAATGCCTCCCAATTGCGGGCGGCCTTACCGATGCCGCCGTAAACAACAAGATCCTCGGGTCGCTCCGCAACATCGGGATCAAGGTTATTCATCAACATTCTTAGCGGCGCTTCGGTCAGCCAGCTTTTCGCAGAAAGCTTTGTACCTGTTGGCGATTTGATGACGCGTTCTTTGGTCATGGCTTCAGTGTCTCCAGCTGCACGACATCAGCCGATGTCGATTTGCGTGTTCCCGGTGGCGCGTAGTGCCCCGTCAATTCGTAGCGACGGCCCGGATGGTGCAGTCGCGCAAAGGTTACTGGCCGCCCTTTGGACCAGGTGCGACGAATGACGACCAGCGACGGTTCGTCGTCGTCCATTTGCAGACGCTCGCGTACGGCCGCATTAGGCACCTGCGCGCGGACGACCTGCTCTGCCTCCTGTAATGGCGAAACGGACGTCAGGTAGGCGCTTGGCGTGATGTTTTGGAAGTCCTGCTCCATACAATCAGGCGCAAAACTCGCAACAACATGCCGGTCTTCAATTTGAATCGGCGAACCGTTTTCGAAATGCACCAGCAATAAATGAAATACGTCGGTGCCCTGCTCAACATGCAGGGCTTTGGCGATCTCGCCACGCGCGTGTTGACGCGACTGGCGCAGTACTTCGGAGGTGTGGGTGCGGCCACGACCCGTGATCTCGTCCGCAATGTTCTGCACCTCGAGAACGTGTGACTGCGAGCGAAAGTCGGATACGAACGTGCCGCGACCAGCAATGCGTTTGACGTAGCCCTCGTCATTTAGCTCGCGCATCGCGCGGTTCGCTGTCATGCGCGACACACTCTGCGCCTCGACAAGCTCGTTTTCCGAAGGCACGCGATCGTTCGGTCGCAATTCGCCCGTTGAGATGCGCTGAATGATCAGGTCTTTGAGTTGCTGGTACCGGGGCTTCACTTGCAGATTCATGCGCCACCTCCGACAGCTTCCAGTTCGCGCACAACATGGCCGTAGGCCTCGCGTGCCTCATCGCGAATTTTGTGCTCGCCCATGCTGACGACCCACTCGCCTGAGACCATCACGGCCTCAATCGGCAGGCGGTAGCCCGAGAACACCAGCGCATCCAGACGCGAAGCGTGGCTGTGACCCACGAGCATCGGATCCTCTCCGTACAAGCTCACGAGATCGGCGACCGCGCCTTCCCTGATTCCAGACTGATTGAGCCCACAGGCTTGAGCGCCGCCTTCGACCGAGCGTTCGAACAGCTCGCGACCGACGTGTACATGGCGGCGCGACGCGACATTGCGGGTCTGGGTTGCCAGGCGTTGTCCATACTCAAGCCAACGCAGTTCTTCGAACGGATTGATCGAGACGTGACTATCGGAGCCAATCGCGATGCTGCCTTCGTGCTGCAGATAGGCTGCCAGTGGAAACAGACCATCACCGAGGTTGGCCTCGGTACTCGGGCACAAGCTGACCACGGCGCCGCTCATCGCGAGTTGCTCAACTTCGTCTTCGTCCATATGCGTTGCGTGAACAAGACACCAAGCGGCGTCCACATCGTAGTTTTCAAGCAACCAGCGAACGGGCCGGCGCTCATAATGTGCGATGCACTGATTGACCTCCCGTTGTTGCTCGGCGATGTGCAGGTGCATCGGGCAATTGTTTTTCTTCGCTGTCGTGGCGATTGCCGCAAGCGACTCCGGGCTAACGGCGCGAATACTGTGCGCGCCGATGCCGATCGATACGCGCTCGTCGGCCTGGCTACTCACGCGCTCGTGGTGTTCGAGAAAGCGATCCAGATCGAGCGCGAACAGCCGCTGTGATCCGACGGGATCGGGCTGATCGAAGCCGGCGCGCTCATAAAGGACCGGCACATAGCTTAGACGGATGCCGCTGTCCCTCGCCGCCACGCGGATCGCGTCGAACATGACGTCGCTGTCTTTCTCAATGCCCGGTTCGCGGTGCAAGTAATGAAATTCCGCCACCGTCGTATAGCCGCTGCTCAGCATTTCGACATAGGCCTGCCGTGCTATCACGGCGAGCCTTTCGGCGCTCATGGCGCCGGCAAGTTCGTACATGCGTTCACGCCAGGTCCAGAAATTGTCCTTCCCGTCGGGCGAGCGCTGCTCCGTTCGACCCGCCAGCGCACGCTGAAAGGCGTGGCTGTGTGAGTTGCACAGGCCCGGGATCAGGCAGTCTGTGCGGATGTCATCGTCGCTCGCCGTTACGCCCTGCTCGATCGACGATATGCGGCCGGCGGCGATCGAAAGTCGCAGGTTTTCGGCCCAGCCCGCCGGCAGTAGCGCTTTTTGAGCAAATATCGTCGTCATGGTCGTGTTGGTCTAGGTTGTATATACAGGTTAGACTACGGCCGGAGGCAATGCAATCGGCTAAGGGCAATACAATCGGACAAGCGCAAAACAATCTGGCCTTGGGCAAGGAGTAACACCGATGGCGGACTGGGACCTGTTTCTGACCGATGCTCGCATCGCAACGATGCGTGCGGATGAGCCGGACTATGGCGTCATCGAAGATGCTGCCATCGGCATTGCCGACGGCGAAATCGCCTGGCTCGGCGCCGCCCCGGACAAACCCGGGCACAACGCAACCGAGACGCGCTCGCTCGGGAATCGCTGGATCACGCCAGCGCTGATCGATTGTCACACGCATCTCGTTTTCGGCGGCGATCGCGCCGAGGAATACGAAATGCGACTCGCCGGCGTCAGCTACGAAGAAATCGCCCGCCAGGGCGGCGGCATTCTCTCGACCGTCCGGGCCACGCGCGACGCGGAGATCGACAGCCTCTACGACTCCGCGCTGCGGCGAATTCACCAGCTCGCCTCGACCGGCGTCGCGACCGTGGAAATAAAGTCAGGCTATGGCCTCGACGTCAGCAGCGAACTGAAAATGCTCGCAATTGCGCGAAATCTCGGCGATTCATCGGGCGTCTCGATTCAGACAACGCTGCTAGCGGCCCATACGATACCGCCGGAATTTTCTGCCAGAGCGGATGACTATATTGATCTCATTTGTGAGGAGATGTTGCCCGACGTCGTCGATCGCCATTTAGCGGATGCCGTTGATGGCTATTGCGAGAGCATTGCGTTCGACGCACCCCAGATTGCGAAACTGTTTCGTGCGGCGAAAGCGGCGGAGTTGCCCGTGAAACTTCATGCCGACCAGCTCGGCGACGGTGGCGGTGCGGAACTCGCCGCCCATTTCAACGCGCTTTCCGCGGACCACCTGGAGTACACGTCTGCGACCGGCGTTCGGGCAATGGCCAATGCCGGCACGACCGCCGTGTTATTGCCGGGCGCATTCCTGACACTGAATGAGAAACAAAAACCGCCCGTCGATGCATTGCGTGAAAACGGCGTCGCAATTGCGTTGGCGACCGATTGCAATCCGGGCACATCACCGCTGTGTTCGATCCCATACGCGATGGCTCTCGGTAGCCGGCTCTTCGGGCTGACGCCGGAGGAATGCCTCGCCGGTGTCACCCGCGAAGCCGCGCGTGCGCTCGGACTCGAGTATGATCGCGGAACACTCGAGGTTGGCAAACGCGCCGATGTAGCCATCTGGGACGTCAACCACCCTCGTGATCTTGCCTACTGGATGGGAACCAATCCGCTTAATACCCTGCTCATTGGCGGACTCGACTTCAAACTTTGATGAAACCTGGCTTCGTTATCACGCTGGGGCTGCTGACCGCAGTCGCAGCTCTTACGGTTGACCTCAGCCTCCCCGCGATTCCCGCGATGGCCGAGGCGCTCGGCACGAGCCTGTCGCGCGGCCAGCAGATTGTCGGCGTCTTCATGGCCGGCATGGCATTCGGGCAAATTCCTGCCGGCTTACTCGCCGATCGCAATGGTCGCCTGCCGATTCTGTATGTCGGTCTGGCTATATTTACGGCGGCCGCGACCGTTGCAGCGACAACAAGCACGATCGACACGATGCTGATGGCGCGATTCGTGCAAGGATTCGGCGCAGCTTTCTCGATAGTTTTGTCACGCGCGATCGTGCGGGATGTCGCATCCGGCAGGGAAGCCGCGAGGCTCATGTCGCTCATGACAATGATATTCACCGCGGCGCCCGTGATCGCGCCGAGTATTGGTGCGTTGTTGTTGACTCTTTGGGACTGGCGCATGCCGTTCATTGTCATCGCCGGCTGCGGTCTGATCATGATGGGCGCGACACGGGTCTTTCTCGTGGAAACGCACACACCGAATGTCGACGGCCACCCGATTCGGCAACTGCGCTCCAGTTTTGCGGAGTTTTTCTCGCATCGGCAAAGCGTATTCGGCCTGTTGTTGTTGACGCTGCCGTCGGCAGGATTCATGTCCGTTATCGCCATCTCGTCAGCGCTGGCCATTGATATTTACGATTATTCAGTACAGCAGTACGGACTCATCTTTGCATTCGCCGGGCTGTCGATCCTAATTGGCTCCGCGTTAAATCGCTATCTCGTCACGCGCTTCGAGATCATGACGTGTATCAAGATTGGCGTTGTCCTCATGGCAACATCGGGTGTTCAGTTGTTGATCATGGCCTGGTTGGACGCGGCACCCTTCTGGTGGCTATGGTCAAGCGTATGTCTGTTCATGTTCACGATCGCGATTCTCATGGCGAACTCGACTGTTCTGGCTCTCGACCCGCTACCCAAAATCGCAGGCGTTGCCTCGTCGATCATCGGAACGTTTAGCAATGTTGCCGGAGCGGCCGGGGCATCGCTCGGCGCCGTAATTTATAACGGCAGCGTAAGAAATTCGGTGATCATCATGGGTGTCGTGGGAATCACAGTCGCCCTGATCTACCTCGCGAAGCCACTCATCTGCCCGGCCCCACTCGTGCATCACCCCGACGAGTTGGCAAGAGGCTGAGACAAGGATTTGATGCCGCCGACGGGGAGTGTCTTCATCGTCATGGCTCGCTACGCTGCGCTTTACTTCCGATGAAGACACTCCCCGTCCACGGCATCTGAACATCGTAGATCTGTCCGATCTTGCGGCGACTCGGTTGGTTACGGGGTGGCTATCGACCGAAGTAAAGCGCAGCGTAGCGAGCCATGAGGGAGAGAGCTACCCCGTGATCGACCGAGTGTGATCACGATAGCTCCGTCATAACCTGACCAAGATCCGTACGGGATTGGGAGGGAGTAACTTTTGGGTAGCCATACCAGATCAGGCCAACGACGAATTCGGTAGTGTCATTGAAGCCGATGATCTCGGCGAATCGTTCATCGCGCGTGATGTCGCCCGTTGTCCATTTCGAGCCAACACCGGCTTTCCGCAAGTACAACATGAAGTTCTGCACTGCCGCGGCGCAGGCGGCGTAGTCCTCACGCTGACGAATTTCCTCTTCTGTTTTTTTGCAGGTCACGAGCAGCCAGCCCGGCTTTTGCGACCAACTCTGTGCTTTGAATGCGCCGGCGTCCGGACCTTTCTTTGAGGTGACAATGTCCCGCACGAGGTCGAGGCACTGGCTTATCGTCGCTGGCCCAAGTAGATAGAAATGCCAGGGCTCCGTGACATGGTGATTCGGTGCCCATGTTGCTACTTCAATCGCTTCACGGACAAGTTCACCTGGCACCGGTGTTTGCAGGAAAAGTTCTATAGTCCGCCGCCCACGCAATACTTCCGCGAACTCGCGCAGTTCCTGTGTTTCGTAAGCTGGTGTCGACTTCTTCAATGTCGATGCTCGCTCAGACCCTTTCGATGATCATGGCGATGCCCTGGCCAACGCCAATGCACATGGTGCACAGAGCGTAGCGGCCGCCGTCGCGGCGCAACTGGTATGCGGCCGTTGTTACCAATCTTGCTCCCGACATACCGAGCGGGTGACCGAGCGCAATTGCGCCGCCATTGCGATTGACGTGCTCGGCGTCGTCAGCGACACCGAGCTCTCGTAGTGTAGCGAGTCCCTGTGCGGCGAAGGCTTCGTTTAGCTCGATGACGTCCATATCGCCAATGTCAAGACCCGCCATTTGCAGCACCTTCTTCGATGCGGGCGTCGGTCCTATGCCCATGATGCGCGGCTCAACGCCCGCCGCGCCCCAGGCCACGACGCGTGCAATTGGCGCAAGGCGGTTTGCGCTAGCCGACGATTCCGATGCAAGCAACAAAGCGCAGGCGCCGTCATTGATACCGGATGCATTGCCCGCCGTGATCGTGCCATCGGCACGAACGATCGGCCGAAGTTTTGTCAGCCCTTCAATTGTCGAGCCCGCACGCGGGTGTTCGTCCTGCTCAACGACCAGGTCATCTCCGCGTCGCTGCGGAACGACGACGGGCACGATTTCGTCGGCAAATACGCCATTGGCAATCGCCGCCTCCGCGCGCAACTGACTTCGCAGAGCCAGGGCATCCTGATCGTCTCGCGATATCGCGAAATCGTCGGCGACATTTTCGGCGGTCTCGGCCATGGAATCGATGCCGTATTGTTTTTCCAGCGCTTTGTTGACGAAGCGCCAACCGAGCGTCGTGTCGTACATGTGCGTGTCACGACCGAATGCCGCACTCTGCTTTCCCATGACGAAGGGCGCGCGCGACATCGACTCGACCCCGCCTGCAATTCCGATACTGATGCCGCCGGCGGCAATGCCGTCAGCAATGTTTCCGACCGCGTTCATGCCGGAACCGCAGAGCCGGTTGACGGTTACAGCCGGTACGCCCACCGGCATGCCGGCCAGCAACGCCGACATGCGCGCGACATTGCGATTGTCTTCGCCGGCCTGATTGGCGCAGCCGTAGACGAGATCATCGATCGTTTCGGTATTCAGTTGCGGGTTGCGCTCGACGAGTGCACGAATCGGAATCGCACCGAGGTCATCGGTGCGAACCGATGAAAGACTGCCGCCATAACGCCCAATCGGCGTACGAACGGCATCACATATGAACGCATCAGTCATAGCTCAGATCAGTTCTGTGTTCCGATTGTCATTCTGTGAAGAACATCGTTCTTCGCAATGAAGTGATTGTACAAAGAGGCCAGTATGTGCAGAACGAGCAGTGCCGCCAGCGGCTTCCAGGCAAACTCGTGAATCCCTTCCCAGAATTCATGCGTATCATGATTTTCTGCAATCGGCACAGGAATTTTCATGCCGAAAAATGGCAAGCCGTTGCCATTGGTCGCGACCGTCATTGCCCCGGCCGACAATTGCAGGAATACAGCGACATAAATCGCCCAGTGGGTGATGGTCGCGCCCATCCGTTGCCAGCCTGGCATGCCATCCGGGTGTGCCGGAGTCTCGTTCATGAACTTCCAGACGATTCGTATCGTCATCAGCGTCAACATGAGCAGGGCCCAGGACGCGTGCGTTGCGCGTATCGCGCTTTTCGCCTCACCACGTTCCATACCGGCTTGTTCGAGCCCGAGATAGATTAACCAGAAAATGCCGACCGCGACCAGCCAGTGCAGTGCTTTTGCAAGCGATCCGTACTGGCTTGATGTATTACTCAGTGCCATGTTCAATGGTCTCCGTTTTTGATTGTTTTTCGAATAAGCCGCCGAGATACGCTCCCACAATCGCCCAGATCACGGCAACACCAGCTCCGACGATAGCTATTCCGACGAGCGAGAGCTTGAACACGGCTCCAAGCGCTGTATAGAACCATGCGGTCGCGACATCACCGCCTCGATATACGACGGTATCGATCACGGGTTTGGATTTGAAACGCGTTTCGTTGTCCACGACGGTAAACAGGATCTCACGCCCGGGGCGTGTGATCGCGTAGTTTCCCGCGCGGCGGATCACTTGCACGACGTAAATGGTAATCGCGATCGGGCTTATCGCGACGGCCACCCAGCCGAGCGCCATGATAATCGGAACCAGCGCCAGGGTTTTGGGCATCCCGACTTTGGTCGTCAGGCGACCGGTCGCAAACAAAGCCGTAAATACCGCCAGAAGATTTACCGCGAGGTCGATACGCGACCATACTTGCATTCGCTGTTCGCGTTCAAGGTGCTCGGTTGCATTGCCAATTTCCATATACAGAAAAGTGTTCATCGTTACGTACAGAACAATGAAGCCGCCAATCCAGAGCAGGTAGGGATTACCGACAAAATCCACGAAGCCTGAAAACGGGTTCGCGCCGAGATGATGTTGGCGCAGCAAGTCAGCTTGCGCATCCGGATTGCCCAGTTCGCCCGAGCGCAGATGATCAAGCCAGCCGTAGATGGGTATCGGAGCGAAAAGCAGCGTTGCACTGATCAGCAGCATGTTCAGATTGCCGATATCATCGGCGAACAGGCTTACGAACGCCGGACCGACGATACCGCCGGCCGTCGCGCCTACGGTAATGACGCCAAACAGGCGCTTCGCCTGCTCCTTGTTATACAGCCCCGACATTACCGTCCAGAACACCGACAAATGAAACAAGCCGAACACGCTTGCCCAAACGTAATATATTCGGTTCAAAATGTCGTTCACATCGGCCCCCGGACCGAACATCGCTGCCAATCCGTAATTGAGGCGCAATACGAGCCCGTCGTCCTGAAGCGTCACTTTCGCAACAAAAAAACCGAGAAAAGAAAGAGCGAAAAAACCGTAAACACCAGGCACGATGGTCCGGAAGCGAATACGTGAAATGACAGCACCGTAAATGCTGACGGCGATGGCGCTGAAGAAAAATGTCGAAGTCCACAACCAACTGCGTTCTGCGGGCGTCCAGTCCGATGACATCGCATCACGGACCGGCCGGAGGATGAACCACGCCGTCATGATCAGGAACACGAACAGGAACGAAAGCAGTGTTGCCTTGAGTTCGTTAGGCTCTACCTTGATTGCCGCCTGCAACAGGCGCGCTGGCGAAAATTTACGCTCAGTCGAGGCCAAGCTCGAACCCTGCTTCCAGCTCCTGCCTGGAATAGGCGCGAAACGCAATCATCGTTTCGGTCGCGACGATGCCGTCCAGATGACGCATTTTGTCGCTGATCACATCCGCCAGTTCTTCGTTCTTCGATACTTTGACGATCGCGATAAGGTCGTGCCGGCCGGCAACCGAAAACACTTCCTGCACCCCTGTCATGTCGGCGATCTTCTCCGCCAGATCGGTTATGCGGTTTGTCTCCGCGCTAATCAGAACAATTGCCGTAACCATTGCTTGTAATCCTTCGCAGCCAGTTGCTCGGCGCAGGTTCGCCGGGAAACCGAGCGTACCATCACCTGACGTGTAGCTGCACGAATTACGGCTAGCGGCTTAGCATTGTTTTGGCGACCTCGAGCAACTCATCCGCGGGAAGTCGAACTCTGAAATTGGGATTCGCGTAGGCGAAGCTAATGTCGCCATCGGCATCGATCGCGAAAACGGCTGGCACGGCAAGAACGTCGTGATTGAGCATCGAGGAGCCCTCGATGTCGTCACCTTTTTCCTTGCGGCGGTTTAGCGTCCGCTCCGACGGCCGAAACGCTATTCCCAGAGCGACGGCGGCATGGGCGTCAGCGTCTGAATAAATTGCGTAGTCGAGATTCTCAATATCGACCTGCGTCTCGGCCTTGAGGCTCTCGTACAACAGCTCGGGACGATCGCCGCTGAGAAACAGCACATCGATTCCCAGCTCACTGATTTCGGGAATAACATGCCGCAGCTCCGACAGATGCATATTGCAGAACGGACACCAGCCGCCACGAAACGTGATGATGATAGCGGGTCGTTCCAGCCCGCGAGGGTCAAAATCGAAATTGTCTCCGGCAACGCTCCGCACAATGAATCGCGGCGCGCGGTCGCCCGGGCCCAGCGGCGTGATTTGCTCCGCCGTGTCCGCGATCGGCGCATCGGCATGGCCGTATTGGATGGACATGCTATAGACGAGACTTAGCAACATCATGCCCCATAGCGCGATGAGAATCATCGAGCGAGGATTAGCATGTGCTTTGGCGGCGGTGATCATTTGCGGCGGTTCCGAACGGGTTCCCTTAACAGACCGGCAGGGGTTCGGCTTTATTACTGGTATTAGATCGCTTTTTCGAGCAGATCCGTGGCGCCAGTATCGTCCGCATCACGGCTTCGGGCTTTAGCGCGGTACATGGCCTGATCGGCCTCTCTGAGCAGCCCCGTCAGCGTGTTGGCGTGCTCCGGGTAGAGTGCCAGACCAATGCTGGCTGCGCACTTCAGTGTTTCGGAGCCGATCATGTAGGGCTCCTCAAGTGCCGAGGTAAGACGCAGCGCGAGCTTATCAGCCACTTTGCCTGACACGTCCGGCACCAGTGCGACAAATTCGTCCCCGCCTGGCCGACCGATAATGTCGCAGGAACGCAGACTCTTACGCAGCCTTTCGGCGGCAATGGTCAGCAACTGATCGCCGACTTCGTGGCCGCAACGGTCATTGATCTGTTTGAAATCATTCAGGTCGATGAACAGCAAAGCGCCCGTCGCATCGTCGGCGCTATCCGTCAGCCGCCTGGCGGCATTGCGCTCGAAGCCGCGACGATTCAGGACGCCCGTCAATGGATCAGACCAGGCGATGGATTCCATCTGCCGTTCTTTGGCTTTTCCAGCCGTAACGTCCACCAGGGTCAACGCAATATCGTCGCCCATCGGCTCGCAAATCATTTGCAGCCAGCGACCTGGGCCGCCCTTGCGATGCCTGACTTCCGTCTCCAGGCTGTCCCCCGACTCGATCGCTTCGCAATATTGCTCGAGAATAATGTCGGCGTCATCTACTTCCATGCCCGTGGTTGCAAGTTTGACGATCTCGTCGCCCTCGAGGTCGACCAGATCATCCACGTTGGCGGACAGGAAACGTCCTGCCGCTGCATTCGCAAAGATGCACCGCAAGGCTTTGCGGCCGAGCTCGTCATCCTGAACCCAGCGAAATCGAATTATGCCGTTCACTGAATGATCGATCAGTGTGCGCAGCAGCTTCTCGCTCTTGCGGACCTCGTTTTGCGCTCGTTCTACGTCGCTCACATCGCGGAACATCAATACCTGGCCACCGCGCATCAAACTGCCGGTCGAATTGATTGGTGACACCTGAACGTGCAGGAAACGACCCGTGTCGGTCATCATTTTCTGCGGTTTGCCGCTTTCGAGCACCTCGAAAACACAGGTAGAGCCGTCACCGAAAACGGCATCCAGTGGCGCACGCAGCGCGTCGTCTTCCTTTATGTCCAGAAGGTTTTCAGCGCCGTGATTGATTCCGATGATGCGGAGTTGCTCATCAACGACGACTACCGGGTCCTGCATGTTCTGAAAAACGGTTTCGTACGCCAACGGCGTGAATTCAACGAGTTTCTCTCCAACAATCAACCAGCCGTAAATCGGCAACATGACGGCGAATACGATCGGCACATAAGAAATCGTGTTTGGCCCAACGCCGAGGTCATAGGCCATCGAGGCCCCAAGCGGCGCCATGCAGGCGGCGACGAGCAGAAACAGTCCACGACGATGCGCCGGGGCGACCTCGGAGCTGTGGCCCGTGAGGGTAAGCAGCGCAAAACCGATAACGGCGTAGCTATACGGTGCATGGACAAAGAGAAAATAGGGACCCCACTCGACGGGCCTCGTCAAGAATTCACCGAGTTCGTTTGTCGCTGGCAGGTACCACATGAATTCGTGAAACTGGTTTGTGGCAGCAAGCGTGACCGACACGACGGGAATAATCAGCAACAAGACGATTGTGCGCGTCGGTGTTGCGACGCCCGTGTATTCCCGGAAACAGACCAGCGCAACGATGGGAACCAGGGCCGTGCCGAAGAAGTGGCCTGTGCGTCCGACGGAAAAAGCGGTGAAGGTCGTCGACACCAGCTCGACAGCGCCGCCCATCACCCAGAAACTGATAACGACAAAAAGAGCACCAATCGGTACGCTACCGACTTCCCGACGTGACTCGATCAGGCGCGCTCCGAGCAACAGATAGCACGCGGCGCTTAGCGTCAACAGGGTGGACAGTAACGTGTCCATGTTCATGGGCTGGCAACTCAATTGAACAAAATCTGGCCCTTGAGTTTACTGAGCCTAAGCCGTTGATTCCCGGAACTGTTTCTCAGCTTGCGCGCGTCGTTTTCGCTGCTTGTGGTCGAAAATGCTCAAAACCGCCCTACAGGGCCTTTTTCACCGCCTCGAGAAAGGTTTTTCTGCCGATTTTGTCCAGCCGCGAGAGAAAAATCTGCGCGCCCGATTCACTGGCGAGCGTCGCCTGGCGGTAGGCGTCAGCTTCACTTCGGGCAGACAAGCGCCAGCGCATGATAGCCACCGTTGGCGCTCACTGACGAGTCGCGTCAAGTGGCTTTGCTGTCATACGGCGTACTGTATAGTTTCAAATCGCAGCCAGCAGAAGAAGAGGGATAGCCGGATGCCACTGGAAATCACATTTACGCTGAGTGACAACGACCTCGAGCGATTTCAAGCCGTCGTTGACGAAGCGCGGGCTGCGATGGAAAAGCAGCAAACCGAAGATGAGATTGAGGCAGCGGCCAGGCATCTTATTCGAGCAAGCCGAAGTGATGCGCTGCCGGAATTCGTCGCCGAGCGATTGCGGAAACTCGATATCGTGATCAATATGATTAACGACGACGAATGGGCGCTGAGCAAAACGGAACGGCACCAGGTACTCGGAGCGCTCGCATACCTGTGCAATCCACAGGACCTGATTCCGGATGATATTCCCGGTCTCGGTTATCTCGACGATGCGATCTACGCCGAAATCGTACTTGGCGAATTGCACAACGAGATTTCCCTGTATCAGGAATTCTGCGACTTTCGAGTGGCCGAGGAAGCTCGCCGTGAAAAGCGCGGCGATGATATAAAAATAGGCCGCGAAGAGTGGCTGGCAGACAAACGCGTTGCCCTTCAAGCCAAGATGCGCAAGCGCCGCTTGCGGCCCGGAGGCCATGGCAACTGGCGAATGCGCCTCTGGTAGAGCCCATAATTGGGACCCAGTTCTCATAATTGGCACCCGATCCTGACCGAGTTAAACATAATCGGTCAAAATCGGGAGGCCTATGAAGCGCTTGTCAAAAATTGCCCAATCAGCGACACCGTCGACTGGGATTCAGTTTCGTGCATCGGCCTACGGGGTCGCTGGCGCGCGTGAATTCCTGCGCGACGTCCTCGCAATCGCGAACGCGTCGGTCGACGGTGCGCGATATATTATAGTTGGCGCCGCGATCGACGCAGATGGCCGCAAGAAAGTGCACGCCATTGACCCCGATGACTTCTCCGGTAAGCCGTCGTACCAGGCGCTGGCCAACGAATTCATCGAACCACCCATCCGCATCAAGTACCAGCCCGCTATTATCGACGGCCACCGTATTGGCGTTTATGAAATCGCCGATTGCCAGGATCGCCCGTACATGATGCGGATTGACCATTCGGAGTCACTGCGCCGCGGTGACGCGTACCAGCGCTTGAACGACACAGCAATCAAGCTCGGACGTCGTCAACTTCAGACAATGTTTGAGGCGAAATTTCGCGAGTCTGTTTCGGCCGCCAACATCGAGATTGGCTTCCCGGGTGAAATCATTCACAAGGACCATCGAGTGGAAGTTTGTGATCTGTCGGATCTTCCCTCGGCAATCGCCGGCTCCAAGCTCCGACAATTGATCGAGATCAAGAACGGTATTAGCAAAGGAATGAAAAATGGCGCCAAGACAAGTGGCTCCACGACGATGGTGGCGAGGCTGACGCATGCGCGCCTGTTTGGTAGCGACAGTCCCTATGAGGATCGATCGCGGGAAGAGCTGCTCGATGAGATGCATCAGATTGAACGTCAATACCAGAATCACGATGAACATTTCCTGTTCGAGCAACACGGGAAGATGATTCAGCTCATCGTCTACAATCAGGGCGAGGAGACGATTCGCGACGCTTCACTGTCAATCGTGATGCCGAATCACGCTCAGTTCCATATCGCCAGTAACCTGCCGAAGATTCCGAACGACAAGGAATTCGTGGAGCGTAGTCCCGTCGAGCAGGCCGAGTATCCTTCGGTCAGTCTCAGCGATGATGCCGTACAGGTATCTGGCCAGCTTGGCGATATCCCGCCGGGCGAATTCATTGATGCCTTTGACACGCCGCTGCGACTTTGCGTCGGGGACGCACTCAAGGGCAAGCGCTTCGGCATGCAGTATTCATTGTTCGCGAAGAACCTGCGCGCGCCCGCGAAGGGCAAACTCAGGTTGTTGTTTTAGCCCGCCATCGCGGCGTGGGCGCCGCTCGTACCCGCCTGCAATCGCGGCGTGGGCGCCGCTCGAACTACAGCCACTTCTCCACGCGCGGCGCTGTGTAGCGCTCGAATTGCTGCACGAGTCCGGCGGGGTCCGCGTCCTGCAATAACATCTCGCGATTCTCCGGCTTTAGAAACCCCTCCGTTACGGCGTGATCCAGGTAGCTGAGCAAGTGGTCGAAGTAATTTCGAATGTTCAGCACTCCAACGGGTTTGTCATGGAATTGCAGCTGGCCCCAGGTCACGATTTCAATGAGCTCCTCGAGCGTGCCGAAGCCTCCGGGCATCGCGATGAATCCGTCGGAGAGCAACGCCATCATCGATTTGCGTTCGTGCATGGATTTAACCACGTGCAATTCTGTCAGGCCCGAGTGCGCGATTTCTTTCTTTTCGAGCAGCTTTGGGATAACGCCGTGGACCTTGCCGCCCTGTGCAATTACCCGGTCCGCGATGACACCCATGATGCCCGCGGACGCGCCACCGTAAACGAGCTCCAGCTCGTGCCGCACCAGCACATCAGCGAGTTCCTCGGCCGCGTCCGCGTAGTCCGGTCGGGCGCCGCGATTGGAGCCGCAGTAGACGCAGATTCTCTGCATTCGCGTGCCGGCCTCAGGCCTAGGCGGCAGGCGATTTCGCAGACTCGATGATCGCCGCGATGCCCGGACGTACACTGCGCAGCTCGTCAGGCGTCAGCGCATCGAGTTCGTGTGGGAAGACCAGCCACTCCGCCGTCTCGCGGATGAAATAGTCGGGAATGAGGTCGGTTTCGTTACGGCTCGGCTTGAACCACGGCACGGCGATACGAACGTCCTCGGGCATATTGTCGCGAGCCCGGCGCGACAGTTCCTCGATAACAGTCTTGATCGTGTTGCCGGTATCGAAGACGTCATCCACGATCAGGACTCGATCGTCGTGACAGATCTTCTTGATGATGTAGTTAAGTCCGTGCACGGCAACGGCGCCACGCTCATCGACACCCACGTACGACGAGGTCCGAATGGCGATATGGTCGGACTCCAGGCCCGCATAGGACAGGATTTCCTGCATGGCCATGCCCACCGGAGTACCGCCGCGCCAGATAGCGATAATCATTGTCGGGCGAAATCCGCTTTCAAGGACTCGAAGCCCCAGGCGAAACGAATCTTCGAGCAGGTCCTGAGCGGAAAGAACGGTCTTGTCCATATTGCTTGCCTTATAATGAGCGCACGGAATTCTACCGCACCGCAGCCACGGACTAATAATGGAAAAACAATATATCGCCGCGGATGATCTATTACGCGACTCATTTCAGCTGGCAGTGAATATCTTTGATGCCGGTTTCAAACCCGACTTTTTGGTCGGCTTGTGGCGCGGCGGCAGCGCCGTTGGCATCGCCGTTCAGGAGGGTCTTGAGCATCTCGGGGTAAAAACCGACCACATTGCGATTCGCACTTCTTACACGGGTGCGCCGCGCTATTCGGAGATGGTCAGCAAGGCAGACGCCATCCGCGTCCATGGCCTTCAGTATCTGCTTGAGAACCTGTCGTCGCACCACTCAATGCTGATCGTCGACGACGTTTACAGCACCGGCTCAAGCGTTGCGGCCGTTATTAATCAATTGGCGCGAAAGACACGACGCAACTTGCCAAAGGACATTCGCATTGCGACGGTCTGGTACCGGCCAAGTGACAAGACGATGCGCACACCCGATTATTTCGTACACGAAACGGACCAATGGCTGGCATTGCCTTACGAGTTGACGGGAATGTCGCCCGAGGAACTCGTCGAGAATCGACCGGAGCTCGCACCCATCATCGAACGACTGAAGTTGTTCATGCAGTCGAACGACCGGATGAGTTGAAACACGGCTGCCCCTGCAGGTAGGTCGCATGGATGTGGCGTTCATCGGCGAGCATTGTTAATGCAAATAGCACTTCGTCTGGCGCTTGAGTATCGGTGAGGCGGCGTGCACTCAGGTCGGTGGCGCGGGGATCAAGAATGATGAAATCGGCTTCCTTGCCGGGTTCCAGGTTGCCGATGCGGTCTTCCAGGCGTAACGCCTCCGCAGCACCTAATGTTGCGAGATATAAGGCCCTCGAGGCGGGCAGGCTCTGATGCTGCAGCTGCAGGACTTTGTAGGCCTCGCCCATCGTTCGCAGCATTGACAGGCTGGTGCCGCCACCGACGTCGGTGGCAAGACCCGTGCGCAGTTTAGCGTCGGTCATCGCACGCAGATCGTAAAGCCCGCTGCCGAGAAACAGGTTTGACGTAGGGCAAAACGCGGCCGCCCCTCCCTGCTCGCGCATGCGCTTGCGATCGTCGTCGCCAAGATGAAGGCAGTGCGCAAAAATCGAGCGCTCGCGCAGCAGTCCGAAGTGGTCATAGACATCCAGGTAACTCTTACTCCATGAAAACTGTTCGGCGACCTCGTCGATCTCCGCATGATTTTCGGCGAGATGTGTTTGCACCCAGGTGTCCGGGTACTCGCTGGCCAGACGGCCGGCGGCGGCAAGTTGTTCTTCACTCGACGTCAACGCGAACCGCGGCGTAATAGCATAGGCAAGCCGCCCCTTGCCGTGCCAGCGTTCTATAAGATTTTTGCTGTCCTCGTAAGCGGATTCAGGTGTATCACGAAGGCTGTCGGGGCAGTTTCGGTCCATCAGGACCTTGCCGGCGATCAGGCGCATGTTGCGAACGTCAGCCGCTTTGAAAATCGCATCGGCGGACTGCGGGTGCACTGTCGCGAAGACCGCCGCCGTTGTCGTACCGTTCTTGAGTAGCTCATCGAGGAAGAATTCGGCGGCTGCATCCGCATAATCGCCATCGGCGTAGCGCATTTCGGCCGGATACGCGTAGCGATTTAACCAGTCCAGCAGTTGCTCGCCGAACGAGGCGATAATGTCGACCTGCGGAAAATGAACATGGCAATCGATGAGGCCCGGCACGATGAGCATGTTCGGAAACTCGTCGACTTCAATATAGGGATGCGCTGTCAGCACGTCGGCCGCATCACCCAGCGCTGTTATCACGCCGTCGTCGGTGACCAGCAAACCGTCTTCGAAATATTGAGTCGCGGTCGCGTCGCCCGATTCGCCCGGGTCGGCGAGACAATGAAAGATCGCGGCGCGAAACCCTTTTTTCATCGGCTGGCGGGTGCTTGCAACATGACGGACTCGTCAAAATTGTGTTCATCGCAGTTGGGGCCGTCACCGGCTCGATCAATGATGAGAAAGCGATGTCCCGACTCGAACGCGATCAGCGGCATGTGCCAGGTACCGCGGCGGTAGTTGATGCCCTGTTTGCCGTTGGTTTCGAATGCGCGCAGGTCTGCCGCGACAACCGATTCGGCCGGCGGCGCCACGACAATGATCATTTTGCAGGGCTCCAAAGGAACGAATGCCTGACTGCCGAGCGGGTGCCGTTCAACCATGTCGATGCGGTAGGGTAATACGCTCGCCGTTCGGCTGCGGGCGATACTCACCGAAACCTGACCATCGATGATCTCGACGTCGCAGAGGTCGTCAAATCGATCGAAGCGCGCATCGTTCATGCCGCTGCCTTGCAGCGTCGAGGCTTCAATCACTTCGCCATACGGCATGAATCGTTCACGCGTTAACGGCACGGCCTGCAAAACGATTTCCGCCACAGCTAGTCGCCTCCTGATGCCAGGCCGAACAATCGCAATCGACTTACTCCGCCATCCGGATAGATGGACATGCGCGCATGGGTGGCGGGCTGCGCGTTCTGTAATTCCGCCTCAAAAAAATGCTGCTGATCCATTGCCAGCTTCGACTCGGGCAATAGCGTTTTCCAGCTCTTGCTGTCGTTATTCGCCTCTTCATTGCTTGCGAAAGTCGCCGTCTCGATCGACACGCGGTCGGGGTAGTTGCCCTTGAAGTGGGCTGTATCGACTTCGACGCGCGATATCGTTCCAGGCTGACCGAGCGCGAGAATGACCCAGTCATTGCCGGGACCGCGACGCCGCGCCGTCTCCCAGCCGTCGCCCATGTTAATGCCGCGGCCGGGCAGATTGAGGTTGTGCATGCTGCCGTAGTGTTCGTCGCTGCAAGACAGCGCCCGGCCTCCATGACGCAACGCAACCAGGTCCGATACGCCTTC
>Ga0255056_10000134_pt1 | contig 18889 bp, 22 predicted proteins | sample Cases_109_1_MG_FD_183639 | JGI IMG/M metagenome (GOLD analysis project Ga0255056, IMG submission 183639) | Seawater microbial communities from Amundsen Gulf, Northwest Territories, Canada - Cases_109_1 | ecosystem: Environmental > Aquatic > Marine > Gulf | place: Canada: Northwest Territories... | reverse complement strand
CACAAAATTATTGCGATCAATTGTGCGCACTTCAATTTTTGCAATGTCACGAAGGGTTATGGCTTTTCCGTCACGCCACTCTAGGGTGAGTTCGCCTAATTGTTGTGGTGTAAGTGCGCCGGTATAGCGTAATGTATAACGACGTTTACCTACATTAGCGCTCCCTCCGGAAACATCCTCATTGCTGCCTGCAAGTCTTACGGCGTTTGGTAAATTCACACCTAGCCCTGCCGCTTTATAAGGATCTACAGTAATGCGCACCTGATATTCTTCTCCGCCACGTACTTCTGAAAGGGCCACGCCTTGCACCCGTTCAAAACGTGTTTGCACCACTTCTTCTACAAAGTCTCTGTAGGTTTCAATTGGCCGGGTGTTGCCCTCGTTAGTTTTAATAATGAACCATGCAATCGGTCGTCCTCTTCCACCCGCAAGGCTTAGCACGGGTTCATCGGTATCTTCTGGGTAACTAGACACGCGGTTAAGACGGTTAAGCACTTCAATAAGGGCACGATTTAAATCAAAGTCGACTTCGAAAGTAATGGTGATTTTGCCTCTGCCTCTACTCGCTTCTGAAAGCAACTCTTTCATACCCGATAAACCGCGCAACTGTTTTTCTTGCGGTTCAATTATTTCAGATTCGACTTCCTCAGGTGCTGCTGCTCGCCAATTTGTAGTAATGACAATTTCAGGTTGTTCAACTTCAGGGGTTAGTTGAATAGGAAGTTGTCCAAGGGTGATGGCACCAAAAATGCTTACCAATAGGCAAGCAACTAAAGTTGCAACTGGATTATCAAGCGCAGGTCGGAGAAAAGTCACAAGAGTAATTAGTTTATGAGCCCGCTTGTAGCGGTTTTACAGTAACTGTCATGCCGGGGCGAAGATTTTCACCACCACGCGTGACGACTAAATCATCTGCTTGAATTCCACCAATTACCTCAATACGTTTTAAATCAGCTATACCCGTATCGACTTGAATACGCTCAGCGACAGAACCTTCATTAACACGAAATACGTATATCCCTTCTCTGCGTAATACCAGTGCATCGCGAGGTACTAGAATAGCCTCACGTTCATGCTCAGTTGGAATAGCTACACGTAATAATTTGCCTGCAACCAGTGATGCATCATCCGTCGTAATACGTAGTTCATATAAGCGTGAGATATCACCACCAATCGGTACGAGTGCCCGAACTTTGCCGATGCCGCTGTTTGAGCCATTTAGATAATCAAGAGACTTCCCGATCGTAATAAAGCGCAAACTACTAGCTGGTATGTGAGTTTGAATTTCAAGATTACTCGCACTTACCAAGCGCACCACTGTAGTCCCGTTATTAGCCCATTCTCCAGTTTGAAGTAGTCGTTCAGATACCACACCATCAAATGGTGCGACGATACTGGTGCGACGTAAGCGTTCCTCGGCTTGCGCAAGTCGGGCTCTTGCAGAAGCCATGTTGCTACGTGTAACTGCTTGATCCGAAATTGCTTGGTCTAGTTGACTACGTGCCACATTATTTTGTTCAAGTAATTCATTAAAACGTTTTACTTCTTTAGAGTGTAAATCAAACTTAGCTTTTTCGCTTTGAATGATAGATTGTTCTTCAATGACTTGTTGTTTAATGAATATGTCATCGAGTTTTACAATCGGATCACCTGCTTTCATTTGATCACCGACTTCAGCAACCCAGGTGATACGCCCGGCAAGCTCTGCAGATAAATTAGCATCGTCACGACTGATAACTGTGGCGCTATATAAAGCGGTGGGTGCAATATTCTGCTGTATGGCTTTTTCAGCGACTACATTTGCTGGAGGCGGGCCTTTTTGTTGCTGGCCAGTTTTCCCTTCGGGTTTTTCGGCAAACGTTGTTGATAGGCACAGTGATGCAAATAAGATAAATAGTAAACGTGTCATAAGCACGATTGTATACGAAGACATACTCTTATTTCAGAGTATGTTGCGTTTAAATGCGTTAAGAAATGTAAGGGAAATTAGCACTGAACTAATTCAGTGCGCCACCACAACTACTACCTTGCCCCGCTGTACAACCGTAGCAATGGTCAGCAACCGTAATTTCATTTTGTTCGAGATTAATATTCATAATCTCAGATAAGTGTGTGCGAATTTGGTCATTGTGTGACAATGACATACCCAGCATCTGGTTAAAATCACAGTCATATACATATCCCTGCCAATCCACACTGAGCATAGTGCGGCACATGACGGATTGTATATTTTCAGCACTATAAGCATCACGCAATAATTGCATATACTCTTCGAATTTGCCTTTGCTGACTAACATGCTGCCAAATCTTTTTATTGGCATATTGGTAATGGTAAATAAATGATCAAAGCTGATATCATATTTTTCTGCCAGAAATTTTGTATAGTCTTTTTGTAAAGATTCTTGCGAGGGCGGCAACTGTGGACCTTGTGGGTTGGACACTAAGGTAAGCTTTAAATTTTTATCACCTTTACCATAACCTAGGCTATTAAGTAATTGCAGGCCTCTAATGCTTTTACCAAATACACCTTTACCACGCTGCTTGTCGACATTTTCTTCTAAATAGCAGGGAAGAGAGGCAACTACTTCTACTTTATGTTGGGCTAAGAATTCTACTAGGTCTTCTTGATGGGGTTCTTCAAGAATGGTTAGGTTACAACGATCGATAACATGGCGTGATTTACTATGTGCTATTTTTACCAGTTCTCTGAATTGTGAATGCAGTTCGGGTGCGCCACCAGTAAGATCCAATATACCGATATCTTGAGCTTGCATGTAGTCGACCACTACATCAATATTTTCTGCTGACATCATCTCTTTGCGATTGGGTCCAGCATCTACATGACAATGAGTGCAGCTTTGGTTGCATTGGTAGCCTAAATTAACTTGCAGCGTTTCTACTTTACTGCGAGTGATGTTTGGAAAATCCGTTTTTTCTAGCAGGTGAATGGTTTCGTGCATTGTAGTTCTTTAGAAATTGTATTTATGTACGCATGTAGGCATGAAATTTTTCGATCCATCTCAATAAGCGTTCTGGAGTATGGGTGCGTTTCCATTCGCCAGCAGCATATTTATTTGCTTCAGCAAGTGTTGGATAAATATGAATAGTGCCGAGTATCTTATTTAATCCAAGATTATGTTTCATCGCAAAAACGTATTCACTAATTAAATCTCCAGCATGATCGCCCACTATGGTAACACCTAAGATTTTATCTTTTCCAGGCTTGGTAAGCACTTTAACCACACCGTGAGCTTCTCCGTCTGCAATTGCGCGATCTAAATCTGCAATATTAAATCGGGTAACTTCATATTCAATATTTTTATCTTTTGCCTGTTGTTCATTGAGTCCCACATGAGCGACTTCAGGTTCAGTGAAAGTGCACCACGGAATTACAGAATAGTCGACACGAAACTTTTTAAATGAACCAAATAAGGAATTTACACTTGTGTACCACGCTTGATGTGCCGCAGTGTGCGTAAGCTGATAGGGTCCTGTTACATCACCACATGCGTAAATATTTGGATAGCTGGTTTGTAAAAATTCATTAACCTCCAACGTTCCATTTTTACGCTGTTCAATGTTTAAACAATCATTCCAAACATCACTGCCTCTGGCTTTGCGTCCCACTGCTACCAATAAAACATCGAATGGAAGCAGAAGCTCTTCCCCTTCATTCGTGCATACAAGTGTATTTACACCTTCATTTTTTCTTACTTCGCTAGCAGTATGATTCGTTAAAAGATTTACACTGTCTTTAATCAGGCTTTCTTCAACCATGGCAGCTATTTCTGTGTCTTCCATTAACATTATCCTGGGTGCCATTTCAACCAGGTTAACTTGTGCACCCAAGCGCGCGAAACATTGTGCCAATTCACAGCCGATCGGTCCGCCCCCTAGTACTGTCATATTTTTAGGCAGCTCTTGTAAATTCCAAATAGTGTCGGAAGTGTAATAGCTGACTTTATCTAAACCCGGGATATTGGGGACAAATGGTTCAGCGCCAGTAGCTAAAACAATATTTTTACTTGTAAACGTTTTGCCGCAGACTTCTATGGTCCAAGGGTCTTTTAGCTTTGCTTCTCCTTGCACGCACTCCACACCTAAGCTCGTATAACGTCCTATAGAGTCATGCGGCTCTATGTCTTTAATTACATTTTGCACACGGCTCATAATATCTTTGAAATCAAAATCAACTTTTGCAGTTTTACAGCCATACTTTTCGGCATGATTAACCTGTGAAATAAATTTAGCTGAACGTATTAATGCTTTAGAGGGCACGCAACCTGTATTCAAACAATCACCACCCATTTTATGTTTCTCGATGAGCACTACTTTGGCTTTTACTGCAGCCGCAATGTAAGAAGAAACTAAGCCAGCTGAACCTGCTCCAATAACAGCCAAGTTGTAGTCAAAACTTTTTGGTTTGTTGAAGCCTGCATAGATGCGTTGATGTTTAATAGTGTTGATAATAAATTTAGCTACCCATGGAAATATGGCAAGCAGTATAAATGCTCCCCAGATTTTAGGAGTTAATATACCGCTTACAGATTCAAGACTGGCAAGCTGTGTACCAACGTTTACAAAAACCACAGTTCCAGCAAGCATCCCAAAAAAACTAGTTACTACATAGGTGATTGTGCGTATGGGTGTGAGCCCCATTAAGACGTTGATTATGAAGTATGGAAAGATGGGAATAAGTCGTAGTGTTAGTAAATAAAACGCACCATCTTTTTCTACCCCTGCGTTAATCGTTTTTAGTTTGTCTGCGTAACGTTCCTGTATACCATTGCCCAGCAAATAACGCGCTAACCAAAAAGCTATTGTTGCACCAATTGTCGCGGCTACTAGCACAATAAGACTACCAAGTGTTAAGCCAAATATCGCGCCTGCTAGTAATGATAAAATAATAGCACCAGGAATAGAGAAACTTGTAGATAAGACATAAATTAAAAAGAATATTAAAATCGTTTGCAACGCATGGGCTTGGTAGTAATCAGCAATAGATTGTTGTTTTGATTTGATATATGAAAAGTCTAAATATTGATGTAAATCAAAAATGAAGATACAGGCTACTAAGATAACAATCGCTAAAAGAATTAATATTTTTTTCATTTTTTTATAAGTTGGGATAAATTTATTGCTAGTTCGAATTTACAGTTACGGCTACAATATATTTATTTAAACAATCCTTTCTAGAGTTAAAAAATGCGTATCGCCACATGTAAATACAATAATCAAGTGCATCTTGCAGTAGTGCAAGATAATTCTGTGTTTTTCCCTGTAATGAGTAATGATTGGTCAAGCGAGATTAACAGTATGCTACAGCTGATCGATTCTGGTGCGGAATCCTTACAGACCTTGCAAAAGATAGTTGCCCAGGCAGGGTCAGATCAGTGGGTCTCTCTCTCTCAAGTTGAACTTATGTCGCCTATACCAAGGCCTAGACAAAATATTATGTGTCTAGGCTGGAACTATGTCGAGCACGTGGAAGAGACTGTGGGTAAAGCATTAGAGGCACCAAAATTACCTAAATATCCAATTGTATTCACCAAAGCTGCTTCGAGCATGAATGGCCCATATGCTGAGATACCGGTAGATTTAGAAGTGTCGGATAAGATGGATTGGGAAGTTGAATTAGCCGTCATCATTGGCAAATCAGGTCAAGCTATTACAAAAGAAAAAGCGTTAGATTATGTATTTGGCTACAGTATTATTAATGATGTCTCGGCCCGCGATATCCAAAAAAGGCATAAGCAATTTTTTATTGGTAAAAGCTTCCTTGGAGCGTGTCCAATGGGCCCGTGGATAGTGACTGCCGACGAAATTGCTGATCCGCAAGTTCTAGATTTGAAAAGTCGCGTAAATAACGAACTCAAGCAAGATTCAAATACAAAATTTCAAATCTTTGATGTAGCCAGTGTGATTGAAACTTTATCAAAAGGTATGATGCTTGAAGCTGGAGATATTATTGCAACGGGGACACCAAGTGGTGTGGGTTATGTGCGCAATCCCCCAGAGTATTTAATGCCTGGTGATGTGGTCGAATGTGAAATTGAGCGGATTGGAAAAATATCTAATCCTATTGTGGCAAAATAAAGCTACAGCATTTCTTGCAATGCACGTTGTAGCCCACTTATATATTGTTGTTTAGAAAGTAAAAAACCACTGCCGTGCCCGCCGCGTAATTCTATAAACTGTTTTGGTTCATTGGCTGCAGCATAGTTGCGTTGACTATGTTCGTAAGGAATAACCTCGTCATTTTTACTGTGTGCAAACACTATAGGGCAGTGTATATCTTTGAGTTTTAAGATTGTTTCGTATTCATGCTTTACAATCAAACCTGTTGGCATGAATGGGTAGTGTTTTGCGGACACCTCGGTCATGGATGTAAATGTAGATTCCATAACTAACATTGCCGGCCGTACTTTTTTTGCTAGTTCGGCAGCAATACCCCCGCCTAAAGAACGACCTGAAATTATTATCTCTTGTGGCTCTAATTTCCGTTCTTCAATTAAATACTGCCAGACCGAATCCGCATCTAGATAAGTTCCTTTTTCAGTTGGTTTGCCTGTACTTATTCCATAACCTCGATAATCAAAAATTAAAAAGTTTAGTCCTAGTTTGTTATAGATTTTAATTGTTTCTAAACGATGTGAAATGTTGCCCGCATTGCCGTGAAAGAAAAGCATTGTTTTAATTGATTCTGTATTCGATTTATTTGCAGGAATATACCAAGCATTAATCCTTTCGTTGTCTACCGTTTTTAAAGTTAGGTTTTCATACTCAAGGCCAATATCTGTCGGTGTTGCAACTAATTCTCGTGTTGGTATTTGTGGCGCATAGATAAATAGCGCCTGTGCAAAATAAATTGCTATCATGGCGGCTATATAAAAGAATGCAATTGCTAGTAAAACTTTAATAAACATAAAATTATAAACAAGTGCTTTCTTATCGTGTACAAAATGATTTGCATACTATTTTACTGATTGGCGGCATGGCGATGTCCCCAAGGCTGATTATATTTGTTATTTGGAACGATCGGCTTAGTCATAATGGTTTTAGGCCGTGTATTGTTTGTTTCTTCGTGATCATGTGCAACACAAAAATTAGTATTGAGAATATATAAAACTAAACCTATTGCATTAGAAGAAGATACACAATTATTTAGTATTGTTGAAGAACTTAGTGAGCATGCTGGTTTAATACATATTCAAAAACTTTACTATATTTCAAGTCAGATAATTTACGCGTTTCTTCTGGCACAAGAGATAACGCCTTGATAAGGTATATTAAAAAATAATGACATCAAGAGTGATGAGTATGGCAAATACAATTATACGCGTTTCTCACTTTTATCTGGAATAGGATAAATGTTATTGTTGTTAAAAATAACCGTTTATATTTATTGACAAAAGTAACATTTCATTGGTTAATGAGTACCCTATTTATTTATGCGCCTAATATAACTGCATTAAAGCAGCTCGGTTTATCACGTGCAAGAGAGTATGATGCTGATGTTGAAGACGTAGATTTAACGAAGGACCTTTATTCATTAGTCACTGCTTTGCAAAAGTTAGAAAAACTGCATGCGTGGTTGTTACAAAAGTCATATTACCTGGACGTAAGCTTCCCGAGCCTTCATTATTAATGAACACACCCACATACCCATAAAAGTCTAGAACGCCTTAAGAGTATGGCAAGAGAATTACAGCGAGAACGGGCAATAACTTTCAATGATTCTTGGCAAGTAAGTTGGATATTTATCTAGCATTGAGTTAATTGGGCCTTGCTAGCATCCTAATGGTCTATGGTTTTAATACTTACTATTATTAATTTTGAACTTTATGGATATCAAGCAACGCGTTAACGAAATATTTTCTGAAGAGGCAAATGCAATTTCCTCAATACCTGTAAATGATGAATTTGAGCGTGCGGTGAAATTATTGCAGGCCTGTAAAGGTAAAGTTCTAACTACCGGTATGGGGAAAGCCGGCCATATTGCACATAAGTTTTCGGCAACATTGTGTTCGACTGGTACTCCTGCTTCATTTGTCCACCCTGGTGAAGCAGCACATGGGGATCTTGGCATCATTGAAGAAAACGATGCCATCGTTGCATTTTCTACTAGCGGTAAAACCAAGGAAGTACTAGATACTTTGGCAGGTGGTCGAAAGTTAGGTCTGCATACTGTAATTGGTATCACTTCACATCCCGATTCAGAGTTACGTGAGTTAAGTGATGTAGTATTAGATATGGGTACTATTAAAGAAGCATGTACCTTTGAGCTAACCCCCACTTCGAGTATGGCGGTTATGCTTGCTATAAGCGATGCACTAGCATTGTTATTAATGGAGCTAAAAGGCTTTACAACTGAAGACTTTGGTAAACGCCATCATGGTGGATACTTGGGTAAAAAAGCGCGAAATTCTAGCTAGCTGTAAAAAACTAAAAGTTAGAAATATTCGTGCTACGATATTCCTATCTAATGCAAAGCAGGTAGTTATGTCATGCCCATAAATTAATCTTTTTGTCGGCGCCATTACTTGCATTCTGTTTTTCTATATCACTTGCTGATAGTTCTGGGTAATTAGTTATTGCATCAACTGCGACTTGTTTTATTAAGGTTACAATTAAATGGCTATGGCGATAGAAAAAAGTTCTTTATTAAACTTTATGTTGTAACGCTTTGCACGCAAGAAAAATAAGTGGTATAGGTCAATTACTCAATATGTAGCGGGCTCTGTATATGCGTTTGAATATTACTTCTTCAAAAATTACTTCCGAGAAAATGATAAAAGCAACGCGAGAAGGCTTTGAAAAATCAACTGACGGAAATATCGTGCTTATCGGAGAGGAAGTCGAAAAAATTTATCTTGGCTTAAACAATCTATTAAAATGAGCGGCGTATTTGAATTTGCGCTTCTGCCTCACAATGAAATCCAAATTTCTAAAAATGATGCATCTTTGGGTGCTGCAGAAAATAAAGACTTCTCAGCTGCATTATTTGGTATTTGGTTTGGGGTGTATGCCTGCTCAACAAGACGTAAAAAGATAAACTTTTAGGTAAGTGAATAATGAGACGTAAGCTGACACTTGTACGCCATGCTAAATCTAGTTGGACTGAAACAGGCCTTACTGATATCGACCGCCCTCTAAATGATCGAGGACTTAAAAACGCTCCGGAAATGGGCAAACGCCTTGCTAAGGTAAACTTTACTGTTGATACTATAATTTCCAGCCCTGCGGTGAGAGCAATTACCACTGCAAAAATTATTGCTGAAGAAATTGGTTTTGATGTTAAGCAGATCATTCAGAATGAACATATTTATGGTGCAAGTGTAAATGTATTGCTGGATCTAGTAAGAAGTTTAGATGCGCATGTTAATAAGGCTATGTTAGTAGGACATAACCCTAGTTTTACAGTTTTATGTAACTACCTTAGTAATGTAAGAATAGATAACATGCCGACTTGTTCGATTGCTCAAATCCAATTTAATGTAAACTCTTGGGAAGCTATTACCAAGCATTCGGGCGAACTGATAGACTTTGACTACCCCAAAAATATATAAGTTAGTCATATCGCTAAAATAATAAAATGTACTTTAATAATGTCTCGATCAATAAAGCCAAAATTTACTGAATTTGATTTACCTGCTGGACGCATCATTGCTAATAAGTATGAAATACTTTCAAAGCTTGGTGGTGGTTTTGAGGGTGAAGTTTATAAGATTCGTGAAATTAGTACTGGGATCGAGCGTGCGGCAAAACTCTTTTATCCAAATCGCAATGAAAAAGACCGAGCAGTTAAATTTAACGCGCAAAAATTACATAAACTTAGACAGTGCCAAATACTTATTCAGTACCACACAAAAGAGGGCTTTGTATTTAAAAGAACTCCCGTAACGGTATTAATTTCAGAATATGTAGAAGGGCAATTACTTTCAAAATTTATTAAGTCGTTTCCTGGCAAGCGTCTAACCCCATACCAAGCCTTACATTTGCTATATGCGCTTACTAAGGGTATTGAGTGCATACACAGCTTGAATGAGTATCATGGGGACCTACATTCCGACAATATTATCGTCAATAAATTCGGCTTGGAATTTGATCTTAAGCTAGTTGATCTATTTGCTGCTAAAGAATCTAAACACGAAAGTCGTAGGTTTGATATTTTGACCCTAATACAAGTGTTTCATGAATCACTAGGCGGCGCAAAGCATTACGCAAAGCAACCTGTTGCCATTAAATATATTTGCTGTGGTTTAAAATCAAATTTAATTTTGAAAAAATTTAAAACGGCAGGCCAACTTCGTCGGCATATTGAAGGAATGGATTGGTGAGTATATGAATGTACGAATAAGAGTCGCATCATCGATTGTTGCAAACAAGAATTAATAAATCATATCTAACAATGTTTTAAACGCGTTTTGGTATCCTGAAAGAATGACCAAGGCCGCTGTATCATGGGAATTTGAAAGTGAGGATAGAGACAAATATATCTTCATGCAGGTGTCATTGCGGTTCGCAGACCACATCGAAACCAATATCTTCGGATTGAAAAATAACAAGTCGCCAGAGAGCAATAAGCCATCGCCGGTATGAAAAGTTGTCTCCGCTTGTACTGCATAATTACGTACATTCCCAGGCCGAGCGGCTCGTTAAATTTCTCATTCAGCTGCTGGTGCTACCACATTATTTGCCGTAATAGGATGGGCCATCCCTATGCGCGTTGAGCTAATTTTGTGCGTACATATTAATATTGATTAACACGCTAGTCATATTAGGAGTTGCCTTGCAATTCAAGGTATTGTTTAGTTAGAGGCGATATCCTCGCAGTTTGGCAAAACTTACTTCGTCTTAACAAGACTACTAATTTAGATAGCCCGTTGCGAATAAATCTCATAAGACTAAAAGAACTACCAGTAATTCTCTGTTGTAATTTGACCAGGGCTACGTCGTAAGTTTTTCTTCAATCCTTTTTCTTTTAGTGTTTTGCGAGTACCCACTAACATGTCGGGGTTGCCACATATCATTACCTGAGAATGTTCAGCTGTGAATTGCATATTTGCTTTTTCTTCAAGTTGTCCATTTTCAATAGCAGCAGGGATGCGGCCTGTTAGTGCAAAGTCAGTTTTTTCGCGACTTACAAAAGGGATCATCTGAAAACGTTGTTTAAACGTATCTTTTAATTTAGTCGCGGTGTTTTGATAGGTCAGTTCGTTTTTAAATCGTACTGCATGCACTAGTACTATATTTTCAAAACGTTGCCAGACCTCTTTTGAATTTAGAATTGATAAAAAAGGCCCAAGTGCTGTACCGGTTGCGAGCATCCACATGTCACGACCTTCGGGAACTTCATTCAAAGTAAAAAACCCATTTACACGTTTATCAATATAAATAGAATCACCAACATTCAACTTTGACAGTCTTGGTGAAAGTGGGCCTTCAGAAACCGTGATGGAATAAAATTCAAGTAATGGTTCATGTGGGGCGTTTACAAATGAATAAGGTCTACCAACAATCTGGTCATCGATTTTAAGACCAAGACGTCCATACTGACCCGCTAAAAATGGATCAATGTCTGCTTCAATACGAAGGGAATAAAGCAATTCAGTCCAATGCTTATTCTCTACTACTTTTCCTTCTACCCAATTACTCATTTATGACTCAGTAAATTAATGTGTGTTCGCAACATAGAGGTGAGGTTGATAAAAAGCAACTACCTATCTCTAGGTGTAGCTAGCTTCTAGCCTAGCTATGCGAGACGTACCTAGCGCAATAAATGTAGCGCTAGATATAAATATGAAGATTATTTTCTTACCGGTAGATTTTTGTCAGATGCATTATCTGGTTTACCACTATATAGAGTAATAAAGAATTGCAGCACGCGTATGACGCCACGCCAAAGTTTAGGCATTAACCAAATCATTAATAAAATGAAAACGATAAGTAATCCAACGAATGCATAAGGGTGGGCAATGGCAGCCCATAAGCCTGCGAATACCGCAATGTCTTCTGTTATTGACGCAGCCCAATTTGAAACGGGTTCTGGTGAAGTATTTATCAACACGCGACTACCCGCTTTTGTAAAATGTGTACCAGCTGCAAGACTTCCGCCGACAATTGCTGCGGCTATTTCTGCTGCAGGTGTGACGTCTCCAATGGCGGCCGCTGCGAGTAGTGCACCCGCTGGTATTCTTACAAAAGTATGCAATGTGTCCCAGCCAGTATCTATTCCTGGTACTTTGTCGGCAAAAAATTCTACCCCATACATCAACGCCACAGCGGCAATGACTAATGGGTCACCAACAACCTGTAAATCTACAGGTAAATCTACATAACCCGTATTCGACATAATTCCTAATGCGAGCAAGGTGCCATATAGATTTATACCACTTGCCCAGGCAACGCCCATGGTCAATGCAATGGTTTGTATTAGTGTTGAATATTCTTCCACAGTTAACCCTTACTCGTTCAAGGTATTAATAAGACTGTATAAATAGTATTTAGTGCCTTGAAAAATAGCAGATTAACGTAAAATAGTGTGGCTAAAAAAGGTAAATTTTATAAGGTTAATCTTGAATTTCATTTACACTGTCCCTATATAGCGGTTTTTTGTATTTAAATTACTTTGTGGGTTTGAGAGAAACTTCTATACGATTGTTTTGGATACGAACTTCATAACGTTGTAATGCTTTTGTAGCAGGTTCTTCCACTGGTTCACCGGTTCGAACGTTGAAGCGGCTGCCGTGCAAGGTGCAACTAACGAGTTCGCCTTTAAGACAACCTAATGATAATGAGGAGTCTTCATGTGTACACATATCATCAACGGCATATACTTCACCATCAACATTGGCCAATAAGATGTCACCATTATCGGTTGTAAATTTTTTTGTTTTCCCTGAGGGAAGGTCATAGACTGAAGTGACATCAATGAAATTAGTTTCTTTTTCCATGTTTAAAGTTTTATCAGAGATACCTAAAAGATAGTTAAATCATGCCGTACTTTATATATAAAATCACTTCGGGTTCTGCAGGGGCAATAAAAGGCCTTGAGTGTCTCGATAAATTTGACGAGTTTAAGCAGGCGAAACAGCATATTCGAGAAAAGCGCATCGATTTTGAAAATGAAGATCGCATTGCTTTGAAAATGATTTTTGCTGAAAACGAATTTGAAGCTGAACAGCGTCTCAGTGCGCCGCGTGACGCACCTATTCTCCGTGAATGGGAAAAATAACTTGTAACTGTAAATAGCATTTAGTTATGGACGAGAAGCACTATAAAAAAACCTATTCTACTGTAAACCCAAATCGCTGTGTGTTTGAGAAATCCATCAACTCACGTGTATGTAACTGTACTAAATCGCAACGTTTTAATTTAGCAGATCGTGAAGGTGTTGCGTGCACTTCAAAATCAAGCCTTAATCGTTGTGAACAGCTAAAATGTCATTTGCATAATAATGCGCGCTTTGCTTTGCAGCGGCTTGATGTTAATGAATTGGGGCATGCGCAGGAAATTAAAATTCAAAATGGTGGTTTATTGGGCCTGTATAAACAACTTGATGATAATGAAAGTAACATAGTTGAAGACATAGATGCGATCATCACACATGCTGAAAATAAATTTAATCATATTGAAAACTTCCCTTTCTCAAAAATTATGCAAGTCGTTAGCGCATATCGGATTCGCCCTAAACGAACACGCATAAAAAAGGACTAGCTAAGATTTCATCTCGTGGTCGTGGGTACCAAATTAGATCAGCTAATGACTGAAGTACGGTCTTGTCGTGTATGTGAAACAGAACTACCTCTAGGCCCTAACCCTATTTTGCGCGCAAAACGCAGTGCAAAAATATTGATTATCGGACAAGCTCCAGGTACTAAGGTACATAAAAGTGGAATTCCTTGGAATGATCCTAGTGGTAAGCGCTTGCGAGAATGGATGAGTATTGATGATGAAATATTTTATAATCCGAGAAAGATTGCAATTATTCCTATGGGATTTTGTTACCCAGGTAAAGGTAAATCGGGCGATCTGCCGCCAAGGATAGAATGTGCAGAGCTATGGCATAGAAAACTATTAATGCATATGACAAATATAAAGCTAACATTACTTATTGGGAAGTATGCGCAAGACTATTATTTAAGTGATTCTAAACACTACAGTGGTGGTACGGTTTCAGAGACGGTTAACAATTGGAAAAAATTTGGACCAAATTATTTTCCGTTGCCACATCCTTCACCAAGAAATACATTGTGGCTTAGAAAAAATAGTTGGTTTAAAAGTAAAACAATTCCACAGTTGCGCAAAAAAGTGCGCAATGCATTAAGAAATTAATTTTTGATCCAGGAGTGAGCTATGGTAGAGAGCGAAACGCAAACCGAGCATACGCAGATCCTTAGCACAGGAGTTGAAAATTATGAAAATTTAAAAGACATCACTACTTTGGTATATCTTTTACAAGCAATCGCTTTTGTTGGTTTTACGCCAGTGATAGGAGTGATTATTAATTACTTTAAAAGAAGTGATGTAGAAGGCTCTATTTTTGAGAGCCACTTTCGCTGGCAAATACGGACATTTTGGTGGGGCTTATTTTGGTATGCGCTGAGTAGTGTTCTGATTTTTACTTGGATTGGAGCACTCATTGGCTTTCCTATACTGGGGATTATAACGGTGTGGTGGATCTATCGCTTTGTGAGGGGGTGGTTAAGGTTGAACAAAAGTCTATTGATGTATGTGTCTTAGCAGGCATACCGTCTGTCAGAGTGATAGGTAGAATAATGATATTAAACAGTAAGTTATATTATAATTAAGAATCTATCTATATTGGAATATTATAAAAAACTAATATACTATGTAGCATTCCCCTCAATAAAGATATAAACCATTTTTGAGGACCATATTATGGAAAACTTTTTTAGTAAAATAAACAAAGCAGGAACCAATTCTACTTATCACAACCCATATAAGTTTTTAACCACAGAAAATTATATTGGTAGAAAATCTAGAAGGATGGGTGACTTCGTTACTACACTATGGCTAGAAACAGCTGGTTTTACCGTTTTTATGTCATTAGTTGTGCTAGTACCGATTTTTTTGTTCTAGATTAAATTTCAAGTAGTAATGTATCTCTGGACTAAGAGTTTTATTTAAGGAAGAAACTACAAACACGGAGAGTTTCTAAAGCCGGCTGTGATGTTTAATCATAGCCGGCTTTTTTATGCTCGTGTTATAAATTACCTATAGTTTGGTAAAGTTCTCGTTGAGAACTTGCTTGGCTAGAATTACTCAAAGTAATCAACCCAGAATAATTGTAATCCTTGTCATAACTTATGAAGCAGCGTTTAACTCATCTTTACTTACTAACTTTTTTTGCATTATTTACTATGCCGTCGGTTGTTCATGCAGATACTGTTTTATTGTTACATGGATATTTGAGTTCCAGTCAAGAATGGCATCGTTCTGGCATTGTAGGCCAGCTTGAATCAGTAGGTTGGAATGATGCTGGTGTTTTAGAAACTGTAGACGATAGGGTTCAGTCAAGTAAACAAAATCCATTCTATACACGACGTTTATATAGTGTAGAACTACCTAGCGAGAAGCCGATTGATAAACAAGCAAAGCGACTTGATCAATATGTAAAGTATGTGCGGAACAAGCATGCTGACGAGCAGATTATTCTTGTAGGTCATTCAGCAGGTGGAATAGTTGCGCGCTTATACATGGTACAAAAACCACAATCTGATCTTACTGCTTTAGTTACTATAGCTAGTCCGCATCAGGGAGCTAAAAATGCTGAATTGGCACAGGTAGTTTCAGAAAATGTATTAGTTTGGTTAGATGGAATACCAGGGGTTGAGAAAATTTATCGCTCACAAGGCTTGTTTTTTGATTTGAGTCCTAATCGTACGGATAATTTAATTGGATGGATTAATTATCAAGAACATCCTCAAGCACGTTATTACTCTATTGTGCGCGAAGACTCTAATGATCATCTTCATGATTATGTTGTGCCTAGTTGGAGCCAAGATATGAATAACGTCTATGCTTTGCGAGGCAGAAGCAATACATATCAGATTAAAAGTCTACATGGATTAAGTACGAAAGATGGTGAGATATTGAAAACAATATTAATTGACTTGTATACAATCTAATGCTGAGCATAGCGCAGCTTTTAAAGCTATATATGCCTATTTCGATTTTAATTTTTAGTGTTAGTTGTTCATCACAAACTGCTTTCGTGACACAAAAAAATAGCAAAACATCTATATCTACTAATAAGTCCGTTAAAAGTACAGGTTTTCATAATCAGTTTCTAAATCAAGTTAATATAGTTCGTGCAAAGAGTAGGCAGTGCGGCAAAAAGCTTTTCCCTGCTGTGCCACCATTGAGTTTGCATAGTGACTTAATTCAAGCTGCCTATAAGCATTCTCAAGACATGTTTAAGCATCAGTTTTTAGGGCACACTAGTTCAAATGGCGACACCTTGGCGGAGCGAATGGGGAAAGTGAAATATTCTTGGCAAGTAGTAGGGGAGAATATTGCGCATAACCAAAACAGTATAAGGCAGGTCATTGCAGCTTGGTTGAGTAGCCCAGGGCATTGTAGCAATATGATGTCTGCCGATTACACTCAAACTGGTGTTGCAAATGTAAACAAATACTGGACGCAAGTTTATGCTGCACCCAAATAAAAAATTACTTCTGGATAGATATGGGAATTGAAGGGCCGTTAAAATTTAGTGTCGTCACTAATGATGATTCGCTGGATTGAGAGATTCATGTTGATTTTAAAGAAGAATTTCAAAACATAGAATTACAAGAACAGGCGAGTGCATTTGAACATCATATTACCTTACTTCAACCTCAAGCTAGTGCATTAGAAGAAGAGAATTAAGAGAGACAAGGTATGCTGATGGCGTTGCAATTTATAGAAGAATTAGCGCCACATATTCAGGCAGGTGAAATCCCACTTAATGAAACCAATGTTGTAAAGGTACAGGCAGAATCGCCATTAAATGAATTAATCTCAGGCTTAAAACTAGACTAGGGGTATTGCGTTGAGAAAGAATTGCTTCTGATCTCAACGCAATAGATGCATTTAATTAGTCTCGTGCGCGCCCCATCGCATCTTTAGCAATATCGTTTGCGTAAAATTCACGAATTTGTGCAACCGGCTCAATGCGGTTTGCACCTGACCCAGTTAAGCATTGGTCTTTTCTATCAACTGCCCACATTACATAAGCGGTGAAGCCCACAAAGTCTTCAGGAAACTGGCCTTTGTGAGGGATGCCTGTGTGCTCAACACGATCACCTTTAAGCTCCTTTTTAATGCGAGCTAATTCTTTCATGAGATCATTTACGTCTTCACCATCCCACTGACCAACAACTTCGCCTTTTTTGCTTGTTATATCGTTTGACATAGAAATTCCCTTTGGTTAAGAATTTAGATAATTAAATTTTGAGCTATGCAACAAACCATTTCAAGCTCCAATAAGTATTATGGTTAATGCCGCAGTAATTAAATCAATTACTAAGCTATTCAATTGGATTCATATGCTCGAGTAACAGAAATAATATTATGACTCACTTAGATCGTATGTGCACGGAGTAGCTAATGGTATGTTTGAGAAAATAGAAAATGCATTGGCAAGCACTGGTGAAGGTAGAAATGAGTCACTAGAAGAATTAGTCAAACAACGTATTGCAGGCACTGAGTACCCTTTGTCACTTGTCCAGAAAAATGTATCTGTAAAAAAAGGCGAAATATCCACAATATATTTCGCGATAAAACTAGTCTTTGAAAAAAGCGATCAACGGATTATTCAGTCATTTTATAAACAGTGGCCGGTTACCTTTTTCGCGCAATGGCCTGATGCAATTACTTAAGTAGCGAAAACACAAGATGTTTCGTTAAACAGCATTCAATTGCTAACTGATATTTCCTTGGAGGAGAGCCAGATAGTAAAGATGAAAAGCCATATGATGGATGCTGTGGCTCCTGAGATGAATTATCGAGAAAGTTATAATCGAGGCGCAAAAATTTGGCTCATTGTTTAGAATTCATCACCTTATGGTTTCGTCGAATTCAGGGTGTGTATTTAAATAAGATATTTAGTGCCTTAAAATACAGAAGAACTTAACTCATTCACTGCAGTAAGCATTTCCGCATCATCAGTTAAGGCTTGTGAAATGCAACTTGAACAAGCAGTCACTGGGTTGATACCGGTAACAATTAATTTGCCTGCATGCACTAATAAGCGTGTGCTCGCACCTTCATCTAATCCACTGCCTTTAAGATTGCGAGTCATTTGTGCAAACTTAACTAATTGTTTTGCTGTGTTGGTATCAACACCGGTTTCTTTTTCAACAATTTTTTGTTCTATGCCTGCATCGGGGTAGTCGAACTCTAGTGCTACAAAACGTTGTCGGGTACTTTGTTTCAAGTCTTTAAGTACGCTTTGATAACCAGGGTTATAAGAAATTGCCATACAAAATTCATTCGGTGCTTCTAAAAGCTCGCCGAGTTTTTCCATTGGTAAGATACGTCGGTCATCACAGAGTGGATGAATGACAACGGTTGTGTCTTTTCGTGCTTCGACTATTTCGTCTAGATAACAGATGCTCCCCACACGAACGGAGCGTGCTAAGGGTCCATCTACCCAAACGGTTTCTCCACCCGTGACAAGATATCGTCCCACAAGATCCGATGCGGTTAAGTCATCATGGCAAGAAACAGTGATGAGAGGTCGTTTGAGTTTCCAACCCATGTATTCCATGAAGCGGGTTTTGCCGCAGCCGGTGGGGCCTTTTAGTAAAACCGGTAGCTGGTTTGAATAGGCAGCCTGAAAAACATCAATTTCATCGCCAACGGGTTCGTAGTAGGGCTC
>Ga0255056_10000133_pt1 | contig 18927 bp, 16 predicted proteins | sample Cases_109_1_MG_FD_183639 | JGI IMG/M metagenome (GOLD analysis project Ga0255056, IMG submission 183639) | Seawater microbial communities from Amundsen Gulf, Northwest Territories, Canada - Cases_109_1 | ecosystem: Environmental > Aquatic > Marine > Gulf | place: Canada: Northwest Territories... | reverse complement strand
AATAGCGTCCGCAAATCTTTTCGCCTGCTTGAGATCGGGTTTCGACGTTTCGCACCAGATCATGTCAGCGTACGGTGCGTAAGCAAGCCCGCGCGCGATCGCCTGATCGAGCCCTGCCCGCGTACAGAAAAATCCTTCCGAGGTGCGTTCGCCGGTAATGAATTCCTGATCGCGTTCGTCATTGTCTGAAGTAATCAGATTCGCGGCGTCGGCATCTGTACGGGCGATGAGTACTGTCGGTACACCGAGCACGTCCGCGGCGAGCCGAGCCGCCGTCAACTTGCCAACCGCTTCATTTGTCGGCACGAGAACTTTGCCACCCATGTGCCCGCATTTCTTTGCCGACGAAAGCTGATCTTCGTAGTGCACGCCGGCGGCGCCAGCGCGGATCATGTGCTTCATGAGTTCAAAAGCGTTCAGATTGCCGCCAAAACCTGCCTCGGCATCGGCAATAATCGGCGCAAACCAGTCGATACTGTCGTCGCCGTTCAATGCGTAAATTTCATCGGTCCGCATGAAGGCGTTATTGATGCGCTCGACCATTTTTGGGACAGAGTCCACTGGATACAGGCTCTGATCGGGGTACATCTGCCCGGAGCTGTTGCCGTCGCCCGCAACCTGCCACCCGGAGCAGTAAATGGCCTTGAGACCGGCCTGAACCTCCTGAATCGCCTGATTGCCGGTCAGCGCACCCAGTGCGCACAGCGGCACATCCTGATTGACGAGGTCCCACAGCTTCTCTGAGCCGCGCCTCGCCAGGGTATGTTCAACAAGCACTGATCCGCGTAGTTTGACGACATCCTCGGCGCTGTAATCTCGCCGCGTGTCTTGCCATCTCGGGCTGTTTGCCCATTCTGCATCCATTTGGTCTATCGCATCTTGTCGTTGCATGTCGGCCTCCAAGCCTTTGGACAAACAGTGAATTCCGCCCACAGCGTAAATAGGAGCTGCAGTTTATCGGCGATAGGCTTATAATTTCACAATAAAAATTTCACAGTGTTAATTTCACAAAGAGACGAAAATGGGCACATTACCGGGACTCCTTCGAAAGACCCATTTTCTGGGCACAAAAATCAAATCGCTGCGCAAGCGCAACAACCTGACGCTGGAGGACCTGTCCGTGCGCTGTATGCAACTGGATCTCAACACGGCGCCCTCGGTGTCCTATCTCTCGATGATCGAGAATGGAAAAAGAGTGCCGTCCGAGGCGCTTATGTCAGTGATTTCCACGATATTTCAAAAAGAACTGAATTGGTTTTTCGACGAAACGCTGGAAGTTGAGGCCATCGAACAAGCACCCAAAACCGGTGGTATCGATGGCATGCCGCTGGAGCCCGGTTTTCTGTTTTCAAATGAGTTGTTGCAGACGGCTATTCCGGAGTTGCTGTCGCAGACCGGCACAACCGGGCGGCAGTTCGCCCATCTCCTGATCAGGGCGTATCAGGAGTCCAATCAGAATCGATTTCCGGATCTCGAGCGGGCTGCGGAATCGATTGGCCAGAAGCAGTTTCCGTTGAGTACGGATGACATGTTCGACATTGCGAAAAAACAGGGTATCTCGATCAAGTGGTTTGATCACAATTCATTCAAGGACAAAGGCGACACGGACATGCCGCTGGACACGCTGGTGCGGTCTTTTTTTGAGTCGCCAAACAATGTTTACCTCAACGAACAATTGAAAGAAACGCCCGCGCGCCTGAAATACGATCTCGCGAATCACATTGCACACGTCGTCCTGCATGGGGGCGATGGCGCCAGGGCACCGCAGATATCCGGTGGTCGCGTGTCCGGCCGGCGCCACGATGCCGAGTCGCCGAACATGGACGCAAAAGACATACTGTTTGCCTGGCGAGATTTTGAATGCAGTTATTTTGCAGCTGCGCTGCTGGGGCCGAAAACGGCATTCCGTCAGTTTCTTGCGAAGCATGCCTACGCAATAAATGTTGGCGACACGGTTGATCTCACGACCACTTTGGTGATGCGTCGAATGTCCAGCGTCTCGCCCTACCCGCATTGGCATTATTTCGATGCTTACCCGCCGGGCAATCTTCGGGCGGTGTATCGGGGCAACGGTATTCCTCTGCCATGGGGCAACATGACCATGGTGCTGGACCCGTGTCAGCACTGGGCGGTGTTCAGAATGCTCAATAGCAGGTCAATCAACCCATCGGCACAAATCTCTGTGCTCAGAAATGGCGACGACAAGCGCCTGTACTGTTGTCAGTCGATTCGAAGCAAAGACGCTGCCGGCAATGCGCATGTCATGTGCGCAGGCATTGATCTTGCGCCTGCGCTGCTCGCGCAAGGCTTCAACGCCAGCGACACCATCGACCAGATCGAAGCCAGTTGCAATCAGTCAGGGAATGGCGGCGGCATTCCAAAAGAAGCACGCCGGCGGCTCGAAAGCATCAGCAAGATCCTCAATATTGGCTGGATCGCAGAGGGCGCCGGCAAAGACGCCAGCATCATTTGCCCGAGGAGTTCCACCTGCCCGCGTGACAAGCATTGCCTGGGCAAAGCCGCAAAGCGCCGGCTGGCGCCGGAAATCGACCGGATACGGGAGACCGTCCTGACAGCTTCAAGCGGTCAGAGCCCGGGATACTGAGTCGAATTTACCTAGGCCGGAAAGAAGTCGATCGGCTTCGTGGTCGTAATCGCTTCCACATCCCTGGCTTCGAATCGGAACATTCGTACGCGTTGCACCAGCCTGCGCTCAAGTTCCGAATCCTCAAGCTCGCTGGAGACAACTTCACAGAACGTCACTTCACCGGTTGGCGCGATCGTAAGTCGTAGTACCAGTTTGCCTTCCAGCGTTGGATCCTGGCGCAACGCGCGATTGTACATGGCAAAAATCGCGCCCTTGTTCTTGTCGAATACCAGTTCGATTTCTTCCCTGCTTCGCGATGCCTTGCCGCTTATACCGGTTCGTCGTGCACCGCCGGCCGATTCAGCAATGGCTTTGACCGGGCTCTCAACGGCTGTTGTCGAGCGTGCAACCAGTCCGCTGCCACCCGTATTCCGACTCATGCTGGCAGTGTTGATGCCGCCACTGGCGACGCCAACCTTGGATGTGATCATGGACCGCTCATTGCGCGTGGCCTCGCCTACTGACGACGTCAGTGTCCGCTCCTGTGTTACCTGATCGACCAGATCGTTATCACGAAGGTCTGCCAGATCATCTGTAAAAGGTAGCAATGCAGCTTGCGCCTGTTCTCGCGCAACCTGCTGCAGATCCGGCTCCGGCTCGGGAATCGGTTCCGGCTCGGGCTCAGGTTCTTTCTCCGCCACTTTTTCAGGCTCAGGCTCATCGATCGGATCGGGTTCCTCCGGTTCCGGCTCCTGCGGTTTCGGCGGCGGCGGCGGTTTCTGCTCCAGCAGCAACTTGGCTATTCGCGGCGGAATTTCATCCACGGCGTTGGGGTCGACCTCGGGCGTGGGAATGAAGGGCCATACGATTCCCAACACGAAAACGACGCCGAAAATCTGCAAGAGGAGACGGCGAAATCGTTGCTCCTGCCCGGACGAGTTTGTCCATGGCAGGTCATATTCTCTGTAGTAAGGAATGTCCAATCCGTAGCTCCTAACCTGTGTTCCTTTTCAAACCGGCTACCTGGCCGCTGCGAGCTGATCGATCTTGTCCGAGCTCTTTTGCAGAACCGCGAGCGAAATTTGCCCGTAGTCGGATTTAGTGCAAGTCGCCATTACCTTTTTCAAAAGGCGGTATGGAATATCCCGATCTCCCATGATCGTGACTTCGCGACCGGCGATATCGTCCTGCGCCGCTTTTCGCAACACCCTGTCATTTTGTGCAAGCAACGCCTGACGTAGTTCAGGAATATCGTTTCCTTTTCGACTCATTACGTCCGCAACCCGCACTACAGGCACTCCCTGGACAATGATGTCGTCGTCGCCGATCAAAATTACAACGGATTCCTTGGCCTTCTCTTCGGCGATGGATTCCGGTAGTTGAATATCTTTCGCATTCGGCAGAACTTCCACATCCGATGAATTCACCAGCAGGAAGAACACCAGGATCGTAAAAATATCCATTAGTGAGACGAGGTTCAGGGCCATGCCGCGCTTCCCGCGCTCATGACGCTTTTCCATACGTGTTGCGCGCTGTGACTTACGCATCGTTCAAGCCCCCCCGCCGACGACCGGGGCATCACCGATCGATATATCCGGAAATAAATCTGTGCGAACAACGGATTCTTTTTCGACCACTTCCGCCACTCGTACACGATCCATAACCTGTATCAGCGTGTCGTACGCGATATCGGCTTCAAGCAATATGGCGGCATCGGTTTTTTCCGGGTACTTTCTTTTCAGCTCCGACAATTTCGCGCTCAGGGCGTCAAAGTCGTAGCTGCTTTCTTTGGTATTCTTATAAATACCCAATGCGCCAACCGTACGATCGCCGACCTCAATTTGTCCCTTCCTGATAATGATTTCAAGCTGGAACGTCAGTTCCTGCGGATCCGCGGGCTCGCTTGAGGAGCCTGGCAGATTCAATTCAATAATCGCCAGTCGCGAGAACACGGCAGTAATCAACAGGAACGGAACCAGAATCACCATCAGGTTCATGAACGCCGTAATATTGAGTTCGGCCGGGTCAACAGATCGACGACGGCCGCCTTTGCGGCTAAGTAACATATCAGGCTCCGGCTGGCTTCAGCTGGCGTTCCGTAATAGCGTTCAGAAATTTCACGCTGGCCATTTCCAGGCTGTCGACAATCTGATTGGTCTTTGTCTGCAGCATCACATGAATCAGCAGCAGCGGAATTGCCACCATCAGGCCAAACGCCGTGGTGTTCATCGCGACCGAGATACTGGCTGAAAGCATGTCAGCCTTGTCGGCAGGATTCGCGTTCGACACGGCCGTAAACGCATTGATCAGACCGATAATAGTTCCAAGAAGACCAAGCAGCGTCGCAATATTTGCGAGCGTGCCAAGGTAGTGCGTTCGCTTTTCAAGACGCGGCAACACTTCCATCAGGCTTTCTTCCATGGCTTTTTCGACGTCATCGCGCCGGCGCGCAGATTTCACCCGATAAAGGCCGTAGGTCAGAATTGAGCCAATAGCAGCTTTCGACTTGCCGGTGACGGCTGCTGCTTCCTGGAAATTGCCCGACTTTAGATACGGTACAATCTTTTTCCAGAGCGCGCGATTACTCGCGCCAGACAATGTCAGATACGTCCAACGCTCGACGGCAATTGCCAGCCCCAGCGCGAACACGATCAGGATTGGGTACATGAAAATACCGCCCTGTTGAAAAAAACGCACCATGGCGCCTAAAGCATCCATTTGACTACTCCTCTTCTAAATCAAACAGTGTCCAAAACCAAAACTACTCTTGTTCTTCTTGATGCAAGTCACCGTAGTAGTCGACCTGCCTCATAAATTCTGATCTATCGATCGGTGCCATCACTTCGTCCAGCAGTGTATTCACGGGTCGCCCCATGAGATCGCCGGGATCCGATTTTCGCCAAGGCACGATATACAGCACCTTCGGCAGTTCCTGGTTGCCCGTAATCTCCGTTAGTCCCAGGTCCAGCGTGTCCATTACTTCGTTGCCGGCGGCGGTTCTTCGTACGTCGGCGGCCAGGACCGCTGTCGGTACAGCGGGATTGATCTCGTCGCGAGCGGTGGCCAGATCGTCTGGCGTGGCGCTCGGCTCCATTGATTCAATCTCGGCCGCCTGCTCTGTCGCCAGAGCCGCCGCTTCGGACGCGATCTCCGTGTCCGCAGCCTGATCCTGAGCCAGTCCGACTAGCGGGCTAATCAGGAACAGGAAACATAATCGCTTTAATTGCAAGTCCATGCCCGTTACTCCGTCACATTTGCGGTTCTTTGATCGGCGCCTATGCGCCTTTTGAGATCCACAATCCACTTTTCCACCTGCTTGTCGTCGCCGTTCAACGCCTGATATTGCTCGTAGTGCTGCAGCGCAATATCGAGATCCTGTAAATACAGTTCATGGAGTACGCCGAGGTTGTAATGCGCCAGGGAGTATTGGGGATCTGCTGTAATGGCCTTGGCGTAGGCGAATTTAGCTTCCGGAAACTTACCCTGCCGCCGCAACAGCATGCCGAGTTGGTTCAGTGCCGCCGGATGCTCCGGGTCGATCATCAGCGCATCGGTAAGGCTGTTTTCCGTACCGTGATCGTCGCCATTGGCCGAATAGATAATGGCAAGATTAACGTGCGCCCCCGGGTATGTCGGGTAATGCAACAGAAATTCCTGAAATCGCAGCTGCGCTTCGAGAAAGTCTCCGGAAGCCATGACAGCTACAGCCTGCTCATACATCAATTGAGCCTGCGGAGGTATTGCGCGTTCGGCGATCGGCTGGCCATCGGGCCCGAGCAGAACGTCCTCATCGTTGTTGGCGTGCTTCGGTGTCGATCCGCAACCGACAATAATCGTTGCGCAAATCAAAATTTGCACAACTACTCGCACGCCGGCCAGTGGCCCCGGTTTTTTAATAAAGCGCTGTAACAACATTTTCGCTTCGCTCCAATTTCGCGTATCGCGCTGGCATCAAATCCGCCAGCGCCTCAAAACTATTTTTGACCCATTCGTCATAAACACCATCGGCGGCACGTGCGGCATTCGCCTGGTACAACTCGATAGCTTTTTCCTCGAACGGGAACGTTTGCTCTTCCAGCAGCATTTCGTACTGCTCCAGCGCCATCTCGTCGAGATTCTGCGGCCGTTCCGACTGCATCAAGTCCCGACTGAACTGCTGATAAGCCTCGCCAAGTCTGAAGGTTGCCGCAGTGGTAACTTCCGCGACGCCGTAAGCCGCCGCCTTACCGTAAGCATCAAGCACATCTTCCATTAACGATTTCTTGAGTTTCAGGCTGTCGGCCAACGGTTGTTTCACTTTCATGACCATAAAGACCTGTCGCACGGGCTCGGCAAGTTCCAGCGATGCTTTCGCTGCCAGGTATTTTGTTCGATCGCTACGCTGCGAACCGGCGGTCGCGTCCACGTAAACGAGATCCGCAAGCCTTTGGTCACGAAGCGACCCGTTGCCGTTTTCTCTGGCGATCTCGAGCAGACGAGCACGGGCTTCGATCGACTCGGACAACGGATCGGGGAATTGTTGAATTATGTCAACCAGGACGCGTTCCTCGGAGGTCACGGCGTTTGCGGATTCATAAAGCTCCGCAGCCTTCCACAGTGCCTCCCGGCGAATGTCGTCGCTGCCGCCTGGCGCCGCGGCAATGGTTTCGAATTCGGCGGCAGCGTCAGCACTGCGGCCGGTTTCCTGGTACGAGACAGCCAGTTTTTGCGTTATCTCGTTCGAAAAGTCGCTGTCCGGATATTGGCGTCGAAACGATTCGAGAACCGACGTCGCACGGCCCCAGGCCGCCATCGTGATAAGGACTGCGGCTGCGTCATAGTCAGCCGTCGCTCGAATGTCAGAATCCGGCACAACCTCGCCAAGCCGGGTAAAATGCGCTACAGCCGCTTCGAGTTCGCCTCTGTCGCGGGCCAGTTCGCCCTGCTTGTAAATTGACGATGCAATGCGGTCCTTGATCTCCTGTTGCGCCACTTTGTCATCCGCAGGAGTAAGCGGCCGCAGTCTGTAATATGCCGATTCCGCTTCGACGAATTTTTGCGTATCGAAGTATGAATGTGCGATGACGGTCCAGGCTGTACGTGCCAAAGGTTCTGACACGGGTGGCTCTTTGCTTACCACCAGCTGACCGACGGCAATCGCCAGATCAAATTGATTCTGGGCAAACAGATCCTCTGCGACGGTTGTCAACACTGCCGCCGATTCAGGATGCTCAGGAAACGTATCTGCGAACTTGAGTCCGCTATCGAGATAGTCCTGATGCCAGTCGGATTTCTCGACGCCCTTAAGTGTAGCTTCATGCGAGCGATAAGACAGGATTGCCGCGTAGGCCGCTTCCGCCGATTTCTCGTGTTGCGGATACTCGTATGCCGTACGCTCGTACTCCGCTGTAGCCAGCCCAAAATCTTCGCTTTCGAATAATATTTCGGCGAGCAGGAAATTGGTGTTCGCGCTGTCCGCCTCACCAGGAAAATAATTCAGGTACTTGCGGTACCAGGTTGCTGCTTCCTGATAGTCGCTGCGCTTGCCATCCTTCTGCGCCTCGGCGTGATAGTACTGTGCGAGGTCCGTCAGATTATCTTTGAGATGGGCCGCGACTGCCGAATTGGTCTCACGAGGATTTCTAACCCAGAATTCGGTATCCATTCCGTAATGTGCGACAAAGCCCTTTTTTCCATCGAGGACCAGTGACGGGAATCCACCGCGTTTGTAGGCCTCGATTACTTCGACCTGAAGTAACGGAGCCTTCGGATGATTCGGGTCTCGATTTACGAATGCGTGGTAAGTCTCGGCCGCATCCACGAAGCGCTCTTTTTCAAGATATAAATCGCCCAGGTTCATATATATGACGTAAGCGAATTCCGGGTGTCCACGATCATCGAGAAATTTGTCGATGCTTTTCGCGCCTTCTATGTAGGAGAAACTGATACTCAAGACGCGGAACGTGTCCTCGACGAGCTCTCGCTCCGCGCGACTCAGGTCTTCGAGACGGTTCTCGCCCTGCTTGATTTCAACACCTGTCACTTTGCGGTCCAACAGATCGAAAAACGGAATCAGGCTTTCCTCGTGCATCGCCAGCTTGAACTGCGACCAACCGAGTTTGTAAAGTGACTGTTCGTAGAATCGCGAACTTTCGCCGTAGGAAACGACGGCCTGATAGGCCTTTTCTGCGTCAAAATAATTTTTGCGCGGGAACAGCATCTCCCCGCGTCGAAACTGAATTTCGTCGATCAGCTCGGTATTCGGATATCGTGTGACAAGTTCATCGAGCGTGCTCAGCGCTTCGTCGGACTTGCCCGCAACCTCATAGGCGCGCCCAAGCTGATAAAGGACTGTATCGTTCCGGCGATAGTCCGGATAAGTTTCCAGTAACTGGTGAAAAAGTGACACGGCGCCGTCGTATCCGGCGTGATTGAGCGCGTCTACATTATCAACCAGCTCTTGAGCTTCAGTTGCCTCAAGTTCCAGGTCACCCAGTCTGCGCATCGCTTCAGCGCGCAACTGGGGATCGATAGAGACAAGATCCAGAAACGAACGATAATTGTCGCGCGCTTTGTCTGTGCTGTTGACGATCAGCTTGCCGGGCCGAAGCTGATACGTTTTCTTTTCCAGGCTCTTGATCGTGTCTTTCTTTTTGATTTCGGCATGCACCGGCAGCGCCAGCATTGAAGCCACGGCAACCAGGAAAACGAGTTTGATGTGCGGGGACATCACTGCGATGCGTCCCCGACCGTCGCTGACCGATCGTAGATGGCGGCAAGGGCAAAACGTGCCTGGACCGTATAGGTGTCGAGTCGCGTTTTCTGAGCTCGCAATTCGTCGATAGCCGTTCGTTGCAAGAATGCCCGTTGAGTTGTCATTGCGCCGTCGAGTCTGAGCCTCATTGCGTCGATTTGAGGACTAAGCCCATTCACGCGTTCATTCAAAGACGCAAACAGCAGCGGCTCCGCACGCATGGATTCGTCGACCTGGCGGCGTGAGCGCTGGGTCTCTACGAGAATCTCGCCGGTCTCCCTGAGATTTCTGCGAATCCTCCAGAGGCGATCCTTGAAATCCTTGTCCAGGTTCCATCGCAGCGCGCCCTTCAGGAGCGCAAGCTTGTCACGCACTTCCTGTGCTTCCGGAATGTTGGCACTGAGCGCAGGATGACGTTCAATCGCGGTGATCTCGCCCCACATCGCGAATTCCGCAGCTGTGGCGAGGGCCAGGGAATCACTGCTCTGTTCGATGCTGTTAAGCCGTGCGTCGAATTCCAGCTTGCGACTGACCATGCCCTCCAGATCGGCCTCTTCGAGACTCTGTTGCACTCTCGGCAATCGCTGGTTGTAGGCCAGTTCACGTGTTTCAAGCATATTGCGGTACACGTCGATACTCTCCTGCCACTCGTCGAGATTGTTCGATAAATAGGCAAGATCGCGGTAGTTTTTCAGGCCTTCCTGAAATTCATGCTTGGCCAACAGGTGAAACAGGTAGCGGGACTCCGGCCCCTCCGGCAGTTGTGCAAGTTTCCAGAACCAGCCGGCACTTGAATTCGAATCCTGCCTCAGGAACTCGTCGAACAGAGCTCCCGATTCAATCTTGCCGATGGTCTCATCGATACGATTGGTTTCCTCGTAGAACGCTTCGACCGCGTTCAGGTAGTGATCGGCAGCCTGACTGATGGATTCCAGCTTCGCCATTGCATAGGGAATAGCGAGCATGGATTCCTGCACCGCCGGATCCAGAAGATCGCGACTTCGCAATTCCATCCACGGCACCAGTGCCCGTTGATAATTGTCATTTTCAGCGTCGGCCCAGCCGACGCCGAGCAATGCCTTGTTTGAGAACGGCCCTTCGAGACGAACCCGCTGCAAAGGAGGCTTTGCCGCCAGCGGCTGACCATCCTGCAAATACGCGTAGCCCAGAGCCAGGTTCGCCTTGTCCCGGAGTGACGCCAGTTCCTCGTTATGCGGATCGGAATTGCCGAGTGTCTCAAGGATTCTCACTGCGGAGTCCACCTGGCCGTTCCTGACCATCGCTACGCCAAGATTGAATTTTGCGTAGCTCGCCCACTCGCTTTTGCCGCGCCAGTCCTGTAGCAATTCAATCGCACGATCATGCTCTCCACGATTGACGAAAAGTTGCGCCTGCATCATGAAGCGCTCGGCTTCCATATTTTTCGGCAGCTCACCCTGTATGTTGTCCAGCGCCTTCTGCGACTCGGCCGAATAGCCGCGTTGCAGCCAGATTTTGGCCAGGAAAAACCAGGTTCTGTCACGAACTTCGTCGTCGACGTGATCTGACAGTAATCGTTCGAATATCTCGGCCGATCTCAAATGATGGCCATAAGAGAGGTACAAACCACCGAGCAGTAAATCAGACTCGTCTATGTGATCTGGCATTTGCTCCTGTTTCTGGGCTGCCAGTAACTTCACGATGGCCGGAAAATAGTCTTCCTGATAGAAGTAAAAAAGCACCTCGCCATAGTGAGCATTTTGAACGATTGTTGGCTCAGGTTTTTCTGCCGCCTGAGTGCGGCCTGCCAGCCCAATCAGGAACAGGGCAATCAGGCAAAACGAAATATTGGGGCCGCGAGCGATCAATGATCACTCCCATTCTTTGATAATGAATTCCGGCTGCTGTTTTGTCGAGCGGTCGCTAATTTTCAGCTCGAGGTATTTGGCGCCGATGCCCTTGTTGAAATTAAGTGTTGCACCGCGGCGATAGTCTCGAATATGCGGTCCTTCGCCAGTGAATACCGCTACCAACTCATGGTCTCCAACTTTTAGATTGCCCATGTGTACGCGGTGTACCCCTCCTCGCAGAAGAGCTTTGACCTCGCGATCGGTGTACAGGTAATTTGAGACGTCTTTGCCGTCTATTTTCAGACTTACTGAATCCAGTTCGAAGTATTCACCAACATCCATAGAGATAAAAAACGCGACTTGGGAGTTGGCAGGAAAGAGTAGTTCTTCTTCCAACAGAAACAGATCCCGATTCAGATCGAGCACATCTTTTTTCAGGGATTGCACGTCCTCATCGAGGCTTCTGAAATCGGCGCGCGATTTCGCGTCATCCATTTCCAGCGCCTGCGAATCCGCAAGCGCAGCGTCAGCATCGAGCGGCGTAGCGCCCTGTGCATTTGCGGCGATGAAGCCGGCAAACCCAGCCACCGTAAGTGCTGCAAAGCAGACTGTTAGTTTTCTGAACACTGTCTCTCTCCTGCTGTCGCTTGCCAGGCGGCGCGTTAGTTACTCTCGCAATAGCTCACGAATCTCGGTCAGGTATTTGTCTTCATATCCCGGCTTGTAGCCATGATGAATGTGGCGGACAGTACCTTCACGATCAACGATGATCGTTACTGGCATAGCCTCTACTTCGTAGAGTTTGCTGACGCTTTTGTCTTCGTCGAAAAGAACCGGGAATGAGACACCCAGATCCTGAATCATTTGCATGGCACGGCGGGAGTCGTCATCGATATTGACGCCGAGCAAGCTGAATCCAACTCGCTGATATCGCGAATGCAGCGCGTCGAGCAACGGCATTTCCTGACGGCACGGTCCGCACCAGGTCGCCCAGAAATTGATCATGACAACGTCGCCGCGATATTCGCTTAGCCGCAGATTTTCACCGCTGGCGCTTTTAAGTACGAAATCGGGTGCTACCTGGCCGGCGAGTCCGGACGACGCCACACTGGTGGCAGTGATTATGGTGAACAGTGCTCCTAGCACAATACTTCGTAGTCCCTTCATAGTCCCTTTTCCTTATTGTCCGAAAAAGCCCGCAGCGCCCGCGCGCAACGTCGCCGTTTCGGTTCATCCAAAAACGGTCTTCACCTGACGTCATTGCCTGCGCAATATATTGTTTGGAAAAATCCGGCCACAGTTAAGAAACGCCGGGCATTTCGACGAAACTCTTCATGCGACGGATGACGCCAATCTCCGTGCAAGTATGGTGACAGCCTGGGCCTGGTTAGGGCCGTGATGATCGTCACAAATGGCCGGTCCGGTCTAAACATAAGTTCTGCCGTCTTTCTTGTTATTCTGGCGAGGATTGGCGCTTCGAGACCGAATCAGGCCTTTCCCGGGTATTACATAAGACCGCAATACCCGCGCAGGTCAAATTCGAAATCGGAGGCACCAATGCCCTCGACCAGATCCTCTCCTGAACGAACTATAATAGACGTATATTTATGAATTTAAAGGGAAAAAGCGTCGCCTTTCGGCGACAGGGATGGTCGTAAATCAGCCACAAAACAGAAAAACTTTTTTATTAATCAGGCTGTTCCGGCTGGTTTTCCGGGGTCTCGGGCGGGCGTAATCCGTCAGAATAGTACATGCGTCCTGTGGCATCGATAACGATGCCTTCGTAATCCGGCAGTGTCGAAATCAGCGTGAGGCCGTCGTCAACCCCCATGACGAAAACCGACGTGGACAGCGCGTCAGTTATGACCGCATCGGGCCCTACAATCGTGGCACTGTGCACGCCCTCCGCCGGTGTGCCGGTGTCGGGTTGGATTATGTGGTGATAGCGAATGCCGTCTTCATCGAAATAGCGCTCGTAATCACCGGACGTCGATATCGCCTCATCCTCCAGCGGGATTCTAACGGCAACTTCACCTTCCTCGCGCGGATTCCGAACACCGACAATCCACGGTTTTCCGCGCCGGTCTCCGAGTAATCTGGAATCGCCGCCGGCAGTGACAATGGCATTTCGAATTCCGAGGTCCCTGAGAATTGTGACGCACCGTTCCACGGTGTAGCCCTTGGCAATTCCGCCAAGGTTGATTCGAACGCCGTCTTTCGCGAACTCAACGGTTTGTGCATTCGCATCGAGCTTCACGAGGCGATAGTCGATTCTGTCAAGGTCCGACTCTATCGTCTCCTGATCCGGCCTGAGATGCTCTCGGAAATCGTAATACTGGCCGACGCTGTCATAGGTGATGTCAAATGCACCGAGCGTCAGAATCGAAATATCCAGCGAGCGCAGAATTAATTGGAACAGTTCATCGCCAGCGGCGACCGGCCCGCTTGCTGCTTCTGCATTTATTTTTGAAATGGTGCTGTCTTCTTTATAGGTACTCATCAACGCGTCAATACGTTCAACTTCCGCAAACACCTGTGCGATGGCCTCGGTGCCCTTGGCTACGTCGTCATACCAGAGGTATACACTGACCTCCGTGCCCATCAGTGGCCTGCGCTCGCTAAGCCATTCGGCGTGCGAAGGGCTTGAATTCGCTAATAATGCTGCCATAACTGACGCTAGTGTTAACGCCAGCCAGGGTTTATCCTTACTGCTACGCCTAGACACCGGGGAGGTGGAATGTGACGTCATTTTTGATATTCCTTGCCATAATCGTTGGGCTGATTGCTTACGCAATCGGCATTTACAATACTCTCGTCAACCAGCGCAATCGAGTGAAGAATGCATTCGCGCAGATCGATGTTCAATTGACTCGGCGCTACGACCTGATTCCAAACCTGATCGAGGCCGTCAAAGGCTACATGTCTCACGAACGTGAGACTCTCGAAGCCGTTATCAAAGCCCGAAACGCAGCCTCATCCAGCCTCGATGCGGCAAAGCTGGATCCGTCAAACGCCGACGCCATTAAAAGTCTCGGGATATCGGAAGGCCTGCTTGGAAACGCTCTGGGACGCATGTTCGCACTTTCCGAAGCTTATCCTGATCTAAAAGCAAATCAAAATATGATGCAGTTTCAGGAGGAGCTTTCCAGCACCGAAAACAAGGTTGCATTTTCGCGCCAGGCATTCAATGACTCAGTGCTGAGTTACAACAATGCCGCTGAAAACTTTCCGAACAGCGTCATCGCAGGGGCATTCAACTTCCAGTCGGGGAGCTTCCTTGAGATCGATTCGGAGGAAAAGCGCGACGTTCCCGAAGTTTCGTTTAGCTGAATTCTGCTGATCGCGGGCGCCGGCCCGCGATGTTCCTGACGATAGCTCCATGAATTTCTTTGATGCACAGGACAAAGCGAGGCGGGCAACGCGACGCCTCGTTGTCGTGTATGTCGTGGCAACCATACTGATTGTGGCCGGCGTCACGGCGATTGTTGGCGCGTCCCTGTATGCGATGGATCAAAGCGGTGCTGCAGTTCAGCCGGACCTGCTCATCGGTACGGCAATACTGGCGACGTTGTTCATTGTTGGCTCGACTTTGTACAAAACCGCCCGCCTCTCATCTGGAGGCGGCCGAGTGGCGCAGGACATGGGTGGCACGCTGGTTTCGCCCGATGCACAAGACCCGCTGCGTCGTCGCCTGCGAAACGTCGTTGAGGAAATAGCGATCGCATCGGGGGTGCCGGTACCCGAAATTTACGTACTCGAAGAAGAGAACGGAATCAACGCGTTTGCCGCAGGATTTACTCCGGGCGACGCGGCTGTTGCGGTAACACGAGGCTGTCTGGATTTACTTGATCGTGACGAACTGCAGGGCGTTATCGCCCATGAATTCAGTCATATCCTCAATGGCGACATGCGCCTCAACATACGCATGATGGGGGTCCTTTTCGGCATCATGGTGCTGGGAATAATCGGCCGATTCGTTCTTCGCGGCAGCTATCACAGCGGAGGGTTGTCCGGGCGGCGAAACAAGAGTGCGCCGGTCATACTGATTATCGGGATTGGATTGACGTTGCTGGGCTGGATTGGCGTATTCTTTGCCCGACTAATCAAAGCCGCCGTGTCGCGGCAACGGGAATTTCTGGCAGATGCTTCGGCGGTTCAATTTACCCGGCAGACTGACGGCATCGCCAATGCCCTCAAGAAGATTGGCGGCTACAGCGAAAAGTCGTACATCAAGAACGTCGATCCCGAAGAAGTCAGCCACATGCTGTTCGCCGGCGGTATTGCGCGGCTAACGTCTTTGTTTGCGACACACCCGCCGCTGGGTGATCGCATCAGGGCACTGGACGCCAGTTTCACCGAAAGTGACTATCCGGCAGTCGAATTGATATCCCGTCCAATGGCGACAGAGGCCGATCCGGTTTCCGGATTCAGCCAAACCGAAAGCGCGGCACTCACCGACCCCGGAAGACGCAGGGTCGCCGAGTCCGTCGTTGATGTGGTTGGGCAACCGGAGTCGCAGCACTTTCTTTTCGCTCAAAAACTACGCTCTTCAATTCATCCGAATCTTTACAATGCAGCACATGCGCCCGACGAATCGCTGCTATTGGCAATCGCACTCTCGTTGAGTTCAAAAAAAGATCATGCCGATCGGCAGCTGCATGTCATCGAAGAACAAATCGGCGCGGAGCGCGCCGACATCATTCGCCGGTTATACAAACTGATTGCTTCCTCCGGACCTGCGTTTCGCCTGCCCTTGCTTGAGATCGCATTTCCGTCAATCAAAAACCGTCCGGTACAGCAGATAGAGTTTTTGCTGAACCTGGTTGAAAAATTGATACAGCTCGATGGAGAAGTAGACATCGGTGAATATTGCTTCTATCGAGTTCTGAGCAGCCACCTCAAGCAGGCTGTTCAACCCACAATATCGCAGACCGGTAATCGGGTTGCGAGAAAGGCGGCTCGACTGGCGGCAGTCAATCTGATCAGGATAGTGGCTGATCAGGGCAACGAGCACGACGTCGCACGCCAGCGGGCATTTGAAGCGGGCGTTGCGCCTTTCGGCGGTTGGGCAAGCGAATCGAGTGAGCCCGCCGAGAAAGGCGATACGGTAGCCCTGCTGGACCGGAGCCTCGATGTTCTGAGCAAGCTCAATTCGGCCGGCCAACAGAGCCTGCTTCGCGCGGTCAGCGAGACAATTACACACGATGGAAAACTCACCATTCGCGAGGCTGAGCTGTTGCGCGCTATCTGCGCCTCACTGAATTGTCCCCTCCCGCCAATTCTGCAAACGAAACCGGTTGCAAACGGCTAGTGAGACACCTGCGAAATTGGCGTATCATTGAAGCCGTCAGGCAATTTTGTACCTGTTCGCAATTTGACCGTTTGTGTGACAGTCAATCGCCGAGACATCGCCAGGGCTCTCGAAAATCTGAATTTATTGGAATAGAATCATGCGTTTACGCTTAACAACCTCACTCATATTGCTTTCGCTTCTGGTAGCAATGTCTGCGTCCGCCGCCACCAAGCAGGAAAAGAAAGTCGCTGACGCGACCGATGTGGTTGACCAGTTCCTTAGAATTCCCGAGCAGTCGATCCCACCCGCGCTGCTGGCGCGCGCTTATGCAATCGCCGTTATCCCGAATGTCGTGAAGATTGGCTTCGGGATTGGAGCACGCCGCGGAACGGGTGTTCTCGTTGTGCGTCGCGACGACAATTCATGGAGCAATCCAGCGTTTGTTGCCTTGACCGGCGGCAGCATAGGATTTCAAATCGGCGCCCAGTCGACGGACATTATTCTCGTGTTCAAGACGCGCCACGGAATTGACACCATTGCGAACGGCAAACTGACATTGGGTGCGGATGCATCGGTTGCTGCAGGTCCGGTCGGCCGACATACGGCGGCCGCGACTGATCTGAGATTCCAGGCAGAAATTTTTTCCTATTCACGCAGTCGCGGACTTTTTGCCGGCATAGCGCTTGAAGGCGCAGGCGTCACGATTGATCGAAAGGCAAATGCCGCTTTTTACGCATCATCCAGCATTACACCTGAGCAGATATTCACAAGCTCCGGCAATGCGGCCCCGGCTTCAGCAAATAATTTTGTGCAAATATTGACGGCACAGACTCGGCGCCTGCCCAGGCAGCCCGGTATGGACGCGGGCGTTGCGGCGGTCGACCACACTCAACCACAATCGTCGGTCAAAACTTATGGTATCGGCGATCCCGATGCGCCGACTGCAGACGACACGATGTATTCGGAAGATTTCTGAATGGCATTTCCAGCCTAAACCACAAATTTCAGAAAAACCGTTGCAGGAATTCAGAGATCAATTAATTGAGTGGGCCGGGATTCTCGGCCCAAACGTCTATTTGCAGGCGTCGGTCACTGTTCTCGTTTTCATAACGTTCGGCAAAATGGCCGAACTCATGCTGTCTCGCGTTGTCATCAGTTGTCAACCGATCGATTACGAGTTTCGACGACGAGCTCGTCACCTATCTCCAGCGGCCCATCTTCATTACGTTTTCGCTGATTGGTTTGGCCCTGTCCACGAGGATTCTCGACCTGTCGGAGACGCCGGCCTATCTCACGCTCGGTGTGGTTCGAACGATTGCAATATTTGTCTGGTATGGCTTTTTGCGTCGAGCCGTTACCGTGGTTCTGGCCGCGATTTCACGCTCCGGCGATCGAAGCAAAGCGTATGTCGCCATGATGCCGCTGATTGAAACAGTAGTGCGCGTGGTTTTGCTCGCACTGGCCATCTATTTCATGTTTCTGGCATGGCGTATCGATGTAACCGCATGGCTCGCATCGGCCGGAATCATCGGCCTTGCATTGAGTTTCGCGGCAAAAGATACCTTATCGAATTTGTTCGCCGGCGTCTCGATGGCGGCTGACGCCCCTTATCAAAAAGGCGATTTCATCATTCTGGAAACCGGTGAGCGCGGCATGGTGACCCACATCGGATTGCGCAGCACTCGATTGCTGACTCGTGACGACATCGAAATTACTGTACCCAACGGCGTAATCGGCAACGGAAAAATAGTGAATGAAGCCGGTGGCCCGTCCGCTAAACATCGTATTCGAATTGCAATCGGTGTGGCATATGGCAGCGACATCGATCAGGTTATCGCAACGCTTGACGATATTGCGAAAACACAGGAAGGGGTTTGCGCAGCACCGGAGCCGAGAGTGCGCTTTCGAGCATTTGGTGACTCCAGTCTTAATTTCGAATTATTGTGCTGGATTGGGCAGCCGATTGAACGAGGTAGAATTCTACACGAAATAAACTGTACGATTTACAAACGGTTTATTGCCGAAGATATTCAAATACCGTTCCCTCAACGTGACATTCATGTGCATACGATGCCTTCAGGCACGAGTTGAAGGCGATCAGCCAGTAGTATCCTGACGACGTTTCAGCTCTTCGCGAATTGAATCTATGTCAGCAGTCTCAGTGGGTGACTCAACGCCGGACGGGGCCTCTTCCACCTCTGCGGGCGCGACGGACATGCCTGGCTGATTGCTACCCTCCAGGCCGGCAGCACCATCTCCGGTCGGCGGATTCGCGACAGAATTCGAACTCGCCGCGAGATCGACGTCAGTCCCCGCCACGGGTTCGAAAACGCCCAGATACTCGTCTTCTTCTCTTTTGCGCCGGGCTTCCAGAACTCTGCGTCGAGCTTCTGCGGCCGCCACTTGTGTGCGCCGCAACGCCTTTCTTTTGCGTTCAAATTGCGCTTCCTGCTCTTTGCGGCGCGCAATTTGAACGCAAAAGAAA
>Ga0255056_10000129_pt1 | contig 19069 bp, 18 predicted proteins | sample Cases_109_1_MG_FD_183639 | JGI IMG/M metagenome (GOLD analysis project Ga0255056, IMG submission 183639) | Seawater microbial communities from Amundsen Gulf, Northwest Territories, Canada - Cases_109_1 | ecosystem: Environmental > Aquatic > Marine > Gulf | place: Canada: Northwest Territories... | reverse complement strand
AAGTGGATAGCGGCAATGGCGGGAAGCGTCAATAAAGTCATTCTGGTTGGAAATCTCGGCGCCGACCCTGAAATCAAGCGGACGCAGGATGGTCGCCCGATCGCGAACCTAAGCGTCGCAACGTCGGAGACCTGGCGCGACAAGAATTCCGGCGAGCGGAAAGAAAAGACGGAGTGGCATCGCGTCGTGATCTTCAGCGAAGGTCTCTGCAAGATCGCCGAGCAGTATCTAAAGAAGGGATCCAAGGTCTACCTGGAGGGCCAGTTGCAAACCCGCAAATGGCAGGACAAGGATGGCAAGGACCGCTATTCGACCGAAGTCGTTCTTCAGAACTTCAATTCGACTTTGACAATGCTCGACGGCAAGAGCAGTGGCGGTTCGTTTGGCGCTGATGAGAGTGGTGGTGACTTCGGATCGTCAGGTCCGTCGCGCTCGGCACCTCCGCGCCGTGTTGCTGCTGGCGGCGGTCGCAACGACGACATGAATGACGATATTCCATTCTAATCTATTTTATTGACGATGGTGTGCGAGCGCAGAGCCAGTAAAATTTCGCTGGCTCTGTGTGTCGCAGCTTCAACGTCGCCTGACGCATCCCGTTGAGGTCTGATTTTCAAGCCAGCTTCATTGCCGGAAGCGACCGATGAGCCTAGCGCCACTGTTCAATGCGCCTTTGGTCATTCAGCTGCACGCCTTTGCCGCCATGAGCGCGCTGGTGCTGGGTATCGTCCAGTTCGCTTCTACGAAGGGTACGTTGCCTCATCGCGCCCTCGGCTGGACCTGGGTTGTACTGATGATGACCGTCGCGGTAAGTTCGTTCTGGATTCATCAGAATCAGATCAGGCTGGGCGGGCCGTGGAGTCCGATCCATTTGCTGTCGATCTTCAGCTTGATCATGCTTCCGCTGGGCATCTGGTTTGCTCACAGACATCGGGTGAATGGCCACCGGATTACAATGATCTCGCTTTTTACGGGCGGGCTGGTGATTGCGGGACTGTTCACATTCGTGCCTGGCCGCATCGTGCATGCGATCGCGTTTGGGCAGTAGCTCCCGTTCCAAAGAGCGGTTTACCGCCAAGCCGAGCCGATTTTTTGTCACTTATAAGCTTTTGTAACTGTTGGCATTTTCGTGCTGTTTTTAGGCGTGAATGCGGTTGGCGTTGGCCCGCGAATTCGCCTATATAACAGGAGTATTTCGCACCCAGGATTCGCACGTTGGCTGACCAAGAAGATCCGCCGTCCGGCCCGTCCGAGACGGCCGATATCCGTCCCGTTTCGATCACGGATGAGATGAAGCGCTCGTACCTCGATTACGCGATGAGCGTGATCGTGGCGCGTGCGTTGCCGGACGCGCGCGACGGTCTCAAGCCCGTTCACCGCCGTATCCTCTATGCGATGTACGAAAATGGTTTCGAGTGGAACAAGCCGTATCGCAAATCGGCGCGCACCGTCGGTGACGTGATTGGTAAATACCATCCACACGGCGACCAGTCGGTCTACGACGCGATGGTGCGCATGGCGCAGGACTTCTCCATGCGCGTGCCACTGATCGACGGGCAGGGCAACTTCGGCTCGGTCGATGGCGATATGGCCGCTGCGATGCGTTACACCGAGTCGCGCCTTGAGAAGGTCGCTCACTCGCTGCTCGACGATATCGACAAGGACACCGTTGACTACCAGCCGAACTACGATAGTTCCGAGCGTGAGCCGAAAGTTCTGCCTGCAAAATTTCCGAACCTGCTGGTCAATGGCGCCGGCGGTATCGCGGTCGGTATGGCGACGAATATCCCGCCGCACAATCTCGGCGAAGTGATCGACGCGTGTATTGCGCTGATCAACGACCCCGCGCTTGGCATCGACGACCTTCTCAATATCGTTCCCGGACCGGATTTCCCGACCGGCGGCATTATCCTTGGCCGCCAGGGTATCCGTGCGGCCTACCATCTGGGCCGCGGCTCCATTGTGATGCGCGGCAAGGTCAACATCGAGACCATCCGCAAGGATCGCGAAGCGATCATTGTCTCGGAAATCCCGTATCAGGTGAACAAGGCGAGCATGGTCGAGCGCATCGCCGAGCTGGTGCGCGAAAAGAAGATCGAAGGTATTTCGGATCTGCGCGACGAGTCCGACCGCGACGGTTACCGCGTGGTTGTTGAACTGAAGCGCGATGTGGTGCCGGAGGTGGTGCTGAATCAGCTCTATAAGTTTACGCCATTGCAGACCAATTTCGGCGCTAACATAGTGGCTCTCGATGGCGGCCGTCCGCGGGTGATGAACCTGAAGGATTTGCTGACTGTTTTTGTCGCGTTCCGCGAGAGTGTTGTCTCACGTCGCACCAAGTTCCTGCTCGGAAAGGCGCGAGACCGCGCCCATATCCTGGTGGGGCTCGCCATCGCCGTGGCCAATATCGACGAGGTCATTCGCGTGATCCGCACCTCGCCGGACCCGAACACCGCGCGCGAAACCTTGATGTCGCGAGACTTGCCCGCAAAAGACATGGCGACGATGATCACGCTGATTGACGATCCGCGTCATCGCGTCGCTGAAGATGGTACTGCGCGTCTGTCGCTCGAGCAGGCCAAGGCAATCCTCGACCTGCGTCTGCAGCGTCTGACTGCGCTCGGCCGCGAGGAAATCTCCGAAGAGCTGAACAAGCTTGCGAAGGAGATTGCCGACTATCTCGATATCCTGCGTTCGCGCGCCCGGATTCAGTCCATCATCAAGGACGAACTCACGGCCGTGAAGGACGAGTTCGCAACACCACGCCGCACCATGATCATCGATCAGGAAGGCGAGGTTGAAGACGAAGACTTGATCCAGCGCGAGGATATGGTCGTTACCGTTTCGCATGCGGGCTACGTCAAGCGCGTGCCGTTGTCGACCTATCGCGCGCAGAAGCGTGGCGGCAAAGGCCGCTCGGGAATGCAGACGCGCGACGAGGATTTCGTCAGCCGGCTGTTCATCGCTTCCACGCATACGCCGGTACTGTTCTTCTCGTCCCGCGGTCAGGTTTACAAGGAGAAGGTCTGGCGTCTGCCGATGGCGGCTCCGAACTCGCGCGGCAAGGCGCTGATCAACATCCTGCCGCTGGAGCAGGGCGAGCGCATCACCACCATCATGCCGTTGCCCGAGGATGAATCATCTTGGGGTAATCTCGATGTGATGTTCGCCACGACAGGTGGCAATGTCAGGCGCAACAAGCTGTCCGATTTCGTCGATGTTCGCCGATCCGGCATCATCGCTATGAAGCTCGATGAGGGCGAGGCCATCGTCGACGTGCAGATCGCGACCGAGAATGACGATGTGTTGCTGACCGCCGCGGGCGGACAGTGCATCCGCTTCCCGGTAACCGACGTACGCGTGTTCCAGGGTCGTACCTCGATGGGTGTGCGTGGTATCGCGTTGGGTGAAGGCGACAAGCTGATCTCTCTCACGATCCTGCGCCATATGGATGTCAACGCCGATGAGCGCGCCGCTTATTTGCGCCGCGCCAACGCGGTGCGTCGCGGTGGGGTCGAGGAAGAGGTCGGTTCTGATCAGGAAGAGGCCACGGGCGCGATCGAGCTTGGTGAGCAGCGCTATGTGGAAATGTCGGCCGCCGAACAATTCGTGCTGACCATCAGCGAGAATGGCTACGGCAAGCGCAGTTCATCGTTCGAGTATCGCACCACAGGCCGCGGCGGAAAGGGCATCGTTGCGATGTCCGTCAACAACCGCAACGGCAAGCTGGTGGCATCGTTCCCGGTTGAGGACAGCGACCAGATCATGCTGGTGACTGACAACGGCCAGTTGATCCGCTGCCCGGTCGAGGACATCCGTGTCGCAGGGCGTTCGACTCAAGGCGTGATCGTGTTCGACACGGCTGAAGACGAGCATGTCGTCTCCGTTGAGCACATTACCGACGATGAAGCGGAAAACGGCAACGGTGGTTAGAATCTGATCTCCCGGCCCGTCGGGCCGGGACCGTGACCTAGATCTCGATTTCAGTTCCGAACTCGACGACCTGCTTGGTCGGTACGCCGAAGAACGCGGCTGTGCGTTCCGCATTCCGTTGGAGGAATGCGAACACGGTCTCTCGCCACACCCACATGCCAGCGATTTTCTCGCTGGGAATGATCGTCTCGCGGCCGATGTAGTAGGTGATGTCGCTGAGATCGATGCCTGGAAGCTTGCCCTGTTCGCAAGCAAGTTGCAGTCCTTCCAGAATAACCGGGTACTGCATGAAACCGAAGTGCAGGATTACGCGCGTTATTCCTTCGATGACCTCGATGACCTCGGCCCTGTCTTCGTCAGGGATGCGCGGCGCTTCCGCAATCAGGACGGTCACGAGAACGACGCGTTGATGCAGGACGTGATTGTGTTTGACGAACTGCGTCAACGCGAGAGGCACACCGTTCGGCGCCGAGGCGAGAAACACTGCGGTTCCCGGAAGCCGCGTATGGCATTTGCTTATCGCAGTTTCGATCAGGTCTTCTTCCGGCTGGCGTAGAGCACCTCGCGCCGCCTCGACGAGTTTCACGCCGCCGCGCCATGTCAGCATCAGGAACGCGATGACGGCTGCGATCACCAGCGGAAACCAGCCACCCTCGAACAACTTGGCCGAGTTTGCCGCGAAGAAAATACAATCGATTACGAAAAAGAACCCGTTGACCGCGATGACAACGATCGGTGGATAGCCCCACTGGATAGCGACCAGCGCTGCCAGCAGCGTCGTAATCGCCATCAGCAGCGATACCGCAACACCGTAGGCCCCGGCGAGCGCATCAGATGTGCCAAAACCGATGACGGCTCCAAGAGTTCCTGCGGCCAGCAGCCAGTTGATCAGCGGGACATAGATCTGGCCTTTCTCGTCACTCGCTGTGTGCTGGATATGCATGCGGGGCAGGAATCCCAGCTGAATGGCCTGCTGCGTGAGGGAGAAGACACCTGTGATGATCGCCTGAGATGCAATCACCGCCGCGAGCGTCGCGAAGGCAACGAGTGGATAGTGCACCCAATCAGGGGCGAGCTGGTAGAACGGGTTTTCAAGGGCTCCGGGATCGGTCAGGAGCAATCCAGCCTGGCCGAAATAGTTCAGGACAAGCGCTGGCAGCGCAATCGTAAACCACGCGAGCTGGATCGGTGTACGGCCGAAATGCCCCATATCCGCATACATAGCTTCGCCACCAGTCACGGCCAGAAATGCCGCGCCCAGGATCGCAAACGAGACATGGAAATTCTGGCTGATGAGAAACGTCACTGCGTATGTCGGACTCAGGGCCGCAAGGACGTCAGGATTCTTCGCGATGCCGTGTATTCCCAACAGTGCAAGAACCACGAACCAGACCAGCATGAACGGTCCGAATATCCCCCCTATGAACCCGGTGCCTTTGCGTTGCATCAGGAAAAGCCCGATCAGGATGACGACAGTGATAGGCACGACGGCGGGGGCCAGTGAAGGTGCGTCGACCTTTAATCCTTCTACGGCGCTGAGGACCGAGATCGCGGGTGTGATGGCTCCATCGCCATACAACAGCGCGGCGCCGATCAGTCCAACGATAAGCAGTTTCGCGCGCCACGTTCCCGGTTGCGCATTGCGGGCATGGAGAAGAGCCAGAAGCGCGACGATTCCGCCTTCGCCGCGGTTGTCTGCCCGCATGATCAGCATGGCGTATTTGAACGAAATGATGAGGATCAGCGCCCAGAGGATCAGTGAGACCACGCCAAGAATGGCTTCGTTGGTGAGGACGCCACCGTGGCTTGCCGCCTTGGCGGCCTCCTTCAAGGCATAGAGCGGGCTCGTCCCGATATCGCCATAGACGACGCCGAGGGCTCCGATTGTTGCAGTGATCGGAAGTCCGGGGCTGCGGACTGAAGCTGCGCCATGCACGGCAGTCACTTGCTACCCCCGTCGCTTCACAAGCATCCGAAAACGGATGCATGCTGTAGTCTGCTACCGGGAGCGGAAAATTGCCATGGCCGCTGAGCGGATTTTATTGGTCCCGCAACGCCCACTCGCCAATCCAGACGACGCAAATGGGTCTAAGTCTGGCGGGGTGGGTTAGTTGCGGTCCGTCGTCACGACCCGGACCGGCTGGACGCCGGCTTTCCAGTTGCTGCGCCGCAGACATGACGCGTCCATGGTCGGCCAATGCTGGGCCGCACAGGATACGCTGGCCGTCCGGATCGGCAGCCGGTCAGCCTTTGCAAGTGCTTGCGGCATGCTCGCCTCCACGCGAGGCGCAAAACTTGGTAAGATTGTCATGGCTGCTGCAACGAAAGCCGCAATCGTCACTACTGAGAGTGCCTTGATCATGGTCCGTCCTCTGCTGATTTCCAGCCTTATGGTCTGCTTGCAGGGATGACGCGCGGCGGCCGGTAAAGGTTCACGAGATCTTAAAATTTTTGCCCCGAAAAACAGCCGTCAGCTACGGAACCCGCCCTGCTTGCGGCGGTCGCCGGGCCGGGGTAGGAGGGGATATGTCCCGCATAGCGCTTTACCCCGGGTCGTTCGACCCTGTTACCAATGGCCATTTGGATGTGGTTCGGCAGGCTTGCAGCCTGGTCGACCGGTTGATCGTTGCGATCGGCATCCATCCCGGCAAGGCCCCTCTGTTTTCCGCGGAAGAGCGGCTGGAAATGGTTCGCGAGGTGTTTGCGCCCATCGCCGCCAACGCCGGTTGCGAAATCGACTGTGTCACATTCAATGATCTGACCGTTACCGCGGCGCAGCGCGCAGGGGCGACGATCCTGATCCGTGGCCTGCGTGATGGCACTGATCTCGATTATGAAATGCAGATCGCCGGTATGAACCAGACGCTGGTGCCCGAGGTTCACACCGTTTTCATTCCCGCTTCGGCCACTGTTCGCCCGATCACCGCCACACTGGTGCGTCAGATCGCGGGGATGGGTGGTGACGTTTCGCACTTCGTGCCGAAAGCCGTCGCCGCGCGCCTGACGAAGAGACTTGCTGGCTAACTAGCTTTCTATCACCCCGGAGTTGTCATGATCCGCATACTCGCCGTTCTCGCGGCTTTCGCTTTCGCAACACCCGCTTTGTCTCAGGCGCTTCCCGCCGGTCTCGACAAGGACAACGCCATCGTTATCGACACCACCCAGGGCCGGGTCATTTTCAAGCTCCGCACCGATCTGGCGCCCAAGCATGCCGAGCGGATCAAGCAACTCGCGCGCGACGGCTATTACAACAACGTGCCGTTTCATCGCGTGATCGAAGGCTTCATGGCGCAGACCGGCGACGGCCAGCGCTTCAACGGGACGGGCGGATCGAAGTATCCGAACCTTCCGGCGGAATTCTCCAGCGTGCCGTTCAAGCGCGGCATTGTCGGAATGGCGCGTTCGGGCGAACCGAATTCGGCTAATTCGCAGTTTTTCATCATGTTCGCGGACGGCAGCTTCCTGAACAACAAGTACACCGTCGTCGGTGAAGTGGTCTCGGGCATGAACGTCGTGGACAAGATCAAGCGCGGCGAGCCGGTTCAGGATCCGGACAAGATGGTGAGGGTGCAGGTCGCTTCCGACATCAAGTAACCCATCTCAGGCGATCCGCGGCCATACCGGCCATCGCGGGTTTCCCAACCTGCAAAGGAAACATCATGGCAGACAACGAAAACACATTGATCCTGGAAACCACGCAGGGCCCGGTGACGATCGAGATGCGTCCCGATCTGGCGCCGGGGCACGTCGCGCGCATCAAGGAACTGGTACGCGAAGGATTTTACGATGGCATCGTTTTCCATCGCGTTATCGAAGGATTCATGGCGCAGACCGGCTGCCCGCAGGGCACCGGCACCGGCGGCTCCGGCAAGAAGCTGAAGGCCGAATTCAACAAGGAACCGCATGTGCGCGGCACCGCGTCGATGGCGCGTGCGGCGAACCCGGATTCAGGTGACAGCCAGTTCTTCATCTGTTTCGACGATGCCGCTTTCCTCAACGGCCAGTACACCGTATGGGGCAAGGTGACGTCCGGCATGGAGAACGTCGACAAGATCAAGCGCGGCGAACCCGTGCAGAATCCCGACAAGATCATCAAGGCGCATATGGCGGCTGACGCCGCCTGATAGTCGCTGTAGTCTGGTCTTGCGAACGGATGGCCGGGCATGCCCGGCCATCGACATTTGAGCATCATGCGTACTGACTTATTCGACTTCGAACTTCCGGAAGCCAACATCGCGTTGCGGCCTGTCAGCCCGCGCGACACGGCCCGCATGCTGGCAGTCACACCCGGCAAGCCGTTGACGGATGCGGTCGTATCTGACCTGCCGGGGTTCCTTCAGCCAGGCGATCAACTGGTGGTCAACGACACCAAGGTCATTCCGGCGCAATTGATCGGTCGCCGCATCGGCCGGGAGACTGAACCGAAGATCGAAGCCACCCTTATCAAGCGCATCGACGGATCGCGCTGGCAGGCATTGGTGAAGCCGGCGAAGAAGCTCATCCAGGGTGACGCGATCCGCTTCGGCAACGAAGGCCGCGTCTGTCTGCTGGGAAACCTTGACGCGCAGGTTGAGCACAAGGGCGAGAACGGCGAGGTGACGCTGTCGTTCTCGTTTCACGGGCCGGTGCTCGATCAAGCCATTGCCGATGTGGGCGCGCCGCCGTTGCCGCCCTATATCGCATCACGGCGGACGCCGGACGAACGCGACACGGCAGACTATCAGACCATGTTTGCGGTCAGCGAAGGCGCGGTCGCTGCGCCCACGGCGGGGCTGCATTTTACGCCGGCGCTTGAGGCTGCATTGCGCAACCGTGGCATCGGTCTGCACCGCGTGACGCTGCATGTCGGGGCAGGGACATTTCTCCCTGTGAAAGCGGATGACACCGCCGGTCATAAAATGCACGCTGAATGGGGCACGGTGTCCGGGGAGACCGCTTCTGCGCTCAACGATGCCCGGGCCAAGGGTGGCCGGGTCGTGGCTGTCGGGACGACGTCGTTGCGGCTTCTCGAAAGCGCTGCGGCAGATGACGGCACGATCCAGCCGTTTACCGGCGAGACAGCAATTTTCATCACGCCGGGCTATTGCTTCAAGGCAGTGGATGTTCTGATGACGAACTTCCATCTGCCGCGTTCGACCCTGTTCATGCTGGTTTCAGCCTTTAGCGGGTTGGAGACCATGCAGCAGGCCTATGCCCACGCCATCTCGAACGGCTATCGCTTTTACTCCTATGGCGACGCATGCCTGTTGTTTCGTCAGCCGACCTGACCCATAACGTCGGCAGTGTCCCGTATCCGACGTTCGTTTCACTCGGCAACACCTTCCGTACGAACGTCGGATACGAAAGGACACTAGCTATTTATTGTTCTCGTGATCCTTTGGTTCTGACATTCGTAAATGGTGTCTGCTGAGATGGAATACGAATGTCAGAACCGGATCACGAGATGAGTGTTCCCAACCATTTCCAGCTTCTCGGCCGCGATGGCGAAGCGCGGACCGGCGAACTTACGACGCCGCATGGCGTTGTGCGGACGCCCGCGTTCATGCCCGTCGGTACGGCGGGCGCCATGAAGAGCATTCATTGGCGCGACATCCGTGAAACGGGTGCGGATATCGTGCTCGGCAACACCTATCACCTGATGCTGCGTCCTGGCGCTGAGCGCATCGCAGTGTTGGGTGGACTGCAGAAGTTCACCACATGGAACGGCCCGATGCTGACCGACTCCGGTGGCTTTCAGGTCATGTCGCTGGCAAAGCTGCGCAAGGTCACGGAACATGCAGTGACGTTCAGCTCGCATATCGACGGCACCAAAGTCGAATTGTCGCCCGAGCGCGCCATCAAGGTGCAGCGTTTGCTCGGGTCCGATATCGCCATGCAACTCGATGAGTGCGTGCGGCTGCCGGCCGAGCGGACCGATATCGAACGCGCCATGCAGTTGTCGATCCGCTGGGCGGAGCGCAGCAAACGGGCCTTCGAGACTGCACCTCCGGGATACATGCTGTTCGGGATCGTACAGGGCGGCGATATTCCCGAATTGCGCCGCGAGAGCACCCGCGCGCTGATTGACGTAGGGTTTCATGGCTATGCGGTCGGTGGACTGGCGGTTGGCGAGCCGCAGGCCGTCATGCTGGCGATGATCGAAGAGGTTGCTCCTATCCTGCCGCAGGAACGTCCGCGGTACTTGATGGGCGTCGGGACACCGGACGACATGCTGGAGGCAGTCGCGCGGGGGATCGACATGTTCGACTGCGTGATGCCGACGCGCAATGGCCGCCATGGCCACGTTTTCACGCGGCATGGCGTCATCAATTTGCGCAATGCCCGCCATGCCGATGATCCGCGTCCACTGGACGAGGAAAGCGCCTGGCGTTCGGCGAACGGCTATTCGCGAGCATACCTGCACCACCTCGTGAAATCAGAGGAGGCGCTGGGCGCGATGCTGCTGTCGGAGATCAACGTCGCGTACTATCAAAGCCTGATGAGCGGTGCCCGCGAAGCTATCGCCGCCGGGACATACGGCGATTACCGTGCATCCGTTCGCGCTGAATGGGCGCGGGGCGATATCGCGCCGCGCTGACAAATTATGCGGACAGGTTGTGCCGTCAGTTGCAGACGATCTTGGTGGAATGCTTCGTGACGAAGCCATAGCCGCAATTGTCGCAGGTCCACAGATAGCTGATCACGTCATCAGAAAGAAATGCAGATGCCTCGGCTGCGACCATTGAGTCCGCGCAAATCGTGCACACCGGACGGTCGGACGTGCGCGGCGGTAAGCGTGATGGCTTGGTCGACAGAATTTCAGCAAGCGCTGGCATCGTGACCTCCCTACCGGATTTGAGCTTATGCCCAATATACACATAGGAGTTTGAAGATGTCGCAACACAAATGCGTTCCTTTTGCGAAATGCATTTTGCGATGCAACGCTCGCCGCCGCGCCGTGATTACCCCTTGCGCACATGAGCGCTGCCGCCCTTAATGGCGAAGCTGTTCGTTTTGCGTAGCTTTCTCTGATGGCTCGCATTTGATTGATGTGGAGGACCTCGGCATGGACACCAAGACACACCCAAATGTTTCGCAGGCACATGGGCCGGGGCGCGGGCGAATCTACGACAGCATCGTTGATGCATTTGGCGACACGCCGATTGTCCGGCTGCATCGGTTGCCGGAACAGAACAGCGTGAAGGCAACAATTCTCGCCAAACTCGAGTATTTCAATCCGGCTGCGAGTGTGAAGGATCGCATTGGCGCGGCCATGATCATCGCGATGGAGAAAGCCGGTGTGATCGATCCAGACACCGTTCTGATCGAGCCGACATCCGGTAATACAGGTATTGCGTTGGCCTACGTCGCCGCGTCGCGCGGCTATCGCCTGAAGCTCGTGATGCCGGAGTCAATGTCGATCGAGCGCCGCAAGATGCTGGCATTTCTCGGCGCGGAGATTGTTTTGACGCCCGCAGCCCAGGGTATGAAAGGCGCGATTGCAACCGCAGAGGAGTTGATCCGCAACACGCCCAACTCGGTGATGCCGCAGCAATTCAAAAACCTGGCCAATCCCGAGGTGCATCGCCGCACGACTGCGGAGGAGATCTGGAACGATACCAGTGGCAATATCGACATATTCGTCGCCGGTGTCGGGACCGGCGGTACGATCACCGGGGTGGGGCAGGTTCTGAAGCCTCGCAAACCATCCTTGCGTGTGGTCGCTGTCGAGCCGGTGGAAAGTCCCGTTCTATCCGGCGGTCAGCATTCGCCGCATAAAATTCAGGGTATCGGCGCAGGCTTTGTGCCGGACGTTCTCGACCGGTCTGTGATCGATGAGATCGTCAAGGTCGATAGCGCAACGGCGATTGCCACATCCCGGGCTCTGGCGCGTATCGAAGGCATCCCCGGCGGTATTTCATCGGGCGCGGCCATTGCTGCGGCGCTGGAGCTCGGCAAGCGGTCCGAGAATGCGGGCAAGACCATCCTGGCCGTCATCCCGTCGTTCTCCGAGCGCTACCTGTCCACGGCGCTGTTCGAAGGAATTTGAGTATGGCGTCACCTCCAAGACGGCCGCGCACGCTCAGCGACGCCAAGACGGAAGCCGAGGCGGCGTTCAAATCTGTCACCAAGAAAGAGCCGGAGGCACTTCCCAAGACGGTCGCAATCCCGGGTGTGAAGGAGCTTGTCTCAATCCGGATTGATCAGGATGTCCTTGAGCACTTTCAGGAGGGTGGTCCCGGCTGGCAGGACCGCATCAATGCGGCGCTGCGCAAAGCCGCAGGAAAATCCGACTGAATCACGCCACGCGATTGGCGCGCGCGGCTTCCTTTTGGGCGTCGAAATCGCGGCGTCGCCGCGCGAGTTCCTCGGGCGCCATGCGCTCCACGTTGTTGTAGTCGCGTTTCCACGAGGCATCCTCGCTCCAGCGCAGCGGGGATTGAACGGTCGTTTGCGGACCCGGCGCGCTTTCCAGCACCTTCAAAGCCAATTCCAGCGTGAAGGCCTGAGACGCCACGTCATGGGGTTTGCCCGCGGAGTTGCCTAACGGGAAATCGCTAAACAAAAATCGCGGCACGGCGGCGTGTTCGACAATGTCCTTCGCACAGCCCATCAACACAGTTGAAATCCCGTTGGCCTCCAGATGGCGCGCGACCAGCGCGGTGGTCTGATGGCACACTGGACAATTTGACACCAGAACGACGGCGTCGATGTCATCCGCCTTGCAGCGTGAAAGAATGTCCGGCGCGTCGGTATCGATGGTGACGCGATGGCTGCGATTGGTCGGCGCACCGAAGAAGCGCGGCGCAACCGTTCCGATCCGGCCTTCGCCAGCGAGGCGATGCAATTGCGCCAGCGGGAACCAGGTGTTCATGTCGGTCGCGGACGTGTGCGCGCGGTCGTAGGCGATGTGCGAGATTCGCAGATCGTGCTGTTGTGCCGTGTCGCCGCTGTAGACCTGATAGAATTTCGCACTGCCGTTGTAGGCTGCCCCCGGTCCCTGATCGCCCTTCGCAGGATCGAACCGGGCGGCCGTGGTCACGATGGCCACGCGCGACTTCGCCAGAGGCTTGGTCAGCGGCTGGAAGGGCGCTGCAACATTGTGCGCCAAGCGGTAGGGGGTATCATAACCGATAGCGAGATAATAATCCCGCGTCCGCTGCATGTAAGGGACGGGCAAGTCGAAATCGCACACGGTATTCTCGGAGGCAGCAGGCGAATCCGTCATGATCAAAGTCCTTGAAACCTGGCGAGGTAGGCGTAGCAGATGCGCTCCGTCTCAGCCATATTCAAGGGAATGATGCCGGGAATACCGGCAGCGCAGGCAAGGAAATCAGCCGATGATTGGAAAGAAGAAAGGCGACGCTGCCGGCTCGAAGCCGAAGAAGCGGCCGTCGGATCCGACCAAGGGTGCACCATTCAAGGTTGATCCCAGCAGTGATGACTTCGCTGCTCCCCGGAATGATTTGAGCGAAGACGAACTGAAGGAGCAGGAGGACCGCAGATCCTGACGGCCGCTGCGCAGTTACGAATCGTCTACAGGGCGCTGAGATCCGTTGGAACGTTCCCGAATGCCTTCAGGATCATTGCATCCTTGAAATCGCCCGTCATCGGATCGCCGGAGCGCGTGAAGGCAACAGCGCCAACGACGCCGGACGTCCGCGACAACGTTTCCGCGCGCCGAATCGCTGTAGATGCGCTTTGAAACTCTTCCGCTGTTCCCGTTACGACGGATCCTTCGTCATCCTCGCTGAACGGAAGCGCCACATAGTAGGAGATATCGGCCATCTGTGTTTCCCAGGCAGTGATATTGGCATTGTGTTCTCTTTTTGTTCTTTTGTCAATTGTCGCCTCCGTCGGCGGAACGTCTCGGGATCGGCAGGAATTCCACAGCCTGAACAAGGATGCCGGGCTGCACTTGACCCACATCCACCCGCCACCTACACACCGCCACACGTGAGCGCGTAGCTCAGGCGGTAGAGCACGTGACTTTTAATCATGGGGTCGAGGGTTCGAGTCCCTCCGCGCTCACCATGGCACCCTGTCAACCAAGTGTGGCGGTCGTCTCTCGACGCGCGAGGGAGAATCGCAGCAAGAATAACGCCGCATCCAGATGCGGTTCTTGCAGCGAAAGAGGGCAACGAAAATGTACTTTGTCGCCGGTCTCCTGGTCGTGTTGTCCGGGCTCTTCTATGCCGCCGATCAAGGCCAACTCGGCAAGTTTGGCTCTCAGATGTGCGCCTACGGCGACGCGTTCTGCCGGCACCCGGTTTACGTTTTGATAGGCGCCGGACTGGCCGCTGTGTGGGGCACATTTGTCAGCATGAAGTAAGCTGACGAACTCAATCGCTGAAAACATCAATTGATGTCGGGACGGACGTCCGACGGGACCGGCTGCTGTGCGGTGACACCTGCCGGCGTTGCCTCGCGGCGCAGTCCGATGAGTTCTGCAGCGCGAACCGTGGAAGTCTTCCAGAAGCTGAACGCATTGATCCGCGAATTCTCGAGGATTGCAATGGCAACAGCCGACAGGAAAGGCAGGCTCTGAAGCACGAGCACGCCCGCGAAGATATTGATCTCCCGGACTTCCTTCACATTGAACGCCACCAGCACGATTGCGCCGATGATCAGCAAAATGCCGATGACGGCTTCCCAGAACGCCTGGAATTCCACGGACATCATCGAGAGGCCGCCCTTGGACGTTCGGGCGAATGGAAGGTGGTCGGTGATCAGGCCGTTCGCCACAGCCCGAGAAACCGTCCATTGCACCGACATCGCCGCTACCATGGCCCCCAGCATCTGGCCGACCTTCACCGGCACGCGAAGCCTGTAAAGGATGAGGAAGTGGGAGAGCGACACCACAAAGGCCGCTATGATCGGTAGCGTGAGAATTTTATCCGGAATGGCAATGTCGGCGAACGAGACGATCGGCACCCAGATCAGGTTCAGGATTGCGACGACCACGCCGAGGCTTTCCGCGCCGAGCCAGTTCAGCCAGCCGAGCGCGAATTCGCGCTTCTGATCCGGTGAGAGCCGGCTTGCATTGGGCAAGAACCGGCGCCAGTGCTTTTTCACGATCTGGAACCCGCCATAAGCCCAGCGGTGGCGCTGCTTCTTGAAGGCCTCGTAGGTGTCCGGCAGCAGGCCATAGCCGTAGCGCTTGTTGGTGTAGTGCGTCAGCCAGCCGTGCTCGATAATCGCGAGACCGAGGTCGGTATCCTCGCAGATCGTGTCGCCGGCCCAGCCGCCCGCCATGTCCATCGCCGCGCGGCGGATCAGGCACATGGTGCCATGGACGATAATGGCGTTGGCTTCGTTCCGCTGCACCATGCCGATGTCGAAGAAACCGGCATATTCGCCGTTCATGGCGTAGTGCATCAGCGAGCGGTCGCCGTCGCGATGTTCCTGCGGGGCCTGCACCAAACCCACGCGCGGATCGACGAAGGCCGGCACCAGATCCTTGAGCCAGTCCGGTGTGACCACATAGTCGGCGTCGATGATGCCGATAATTTCCGCATCCGGAGCCGTGCGCTCCATCGCGATCCGCAGCGCGCCGGCCTTGAAGCCCTGGACTTTCTCGGCGTTGATGAAAATGAACCTCTCGCCCAGCGTGCGGCAGTGATCCTGAATCGGCTGCCAGAACGCAGGGTCGGGCGTGTTGTTGATGATCACCACGCATTCGAAATTCGGATAATCGAGCCGCGATACCGCATCGAGCGTCTGTTTCAGCATCTCGGGCGGCTCGAAATAGGCCGGCACATGGATCGAGACCTTCGGCGCATATCCTTCGGCCGGAGAGGGCACCGCCGCCGAGATCAGGCGGGCCGGCTTGTGCCCGAAGGCAATGGTCGCGATTTCCTCGATCCGCGCCATGGCAATCAGCACAAGCGGCACCAGCAGGATGAGACCGAGCGTCAGCGCGAACGCGGACCCGAAGACGAAATAGTGCGTGTTCCAATAAGCAAAGACGGTCGCGACCCAGGCGCCGACTCCGCTGGCTGCGGCCGCAAGCACAGCCGATTGCATGACTGTAGGACGCGCCAGGCGGAAAATCGGGAAGGACAGCAGAACCCCAACCAGCAGGGCTATGCCCGCAACCTTCCAGTAGTCGTGGTCCACAACAGGCCCTGTCCAAGAGAACTTGGGCTCACGTGAAGCATCAAGAATGCCCCAGTAAGGTCCAACGCCGCCTTCAAAAAACTTCCACGGCTGGTCAATGGCTTCGACGATGTTGTAGTCCATGCCGATGGCTTCGGCGCGGGTCACGAAATTACGGAGCACCCAGGCCTGCTCGAACGGACCGGGGAAAGCATTCTTGAGGTTGTATCCCGCGCTCGGCCATCCGAATTCGGCGATCACGATCCGCTTGCCGGGGAAGGTGTCCCTTAGCAGTCCGTAGATATACATGGCCTGATCGACTGCTTGCTGGGCGGTAAAGTTTTCCCAATACGGCAGGATATGAGCGGCAATGAAATCGACGGCAGAGGCGAGCTGCGGATTATCGCGCCAGATGTTCCAGATTTCGCCAGTTGTTACAGGAACATTGGTCTGTTTCTTGACGCGCTGGATAATCTCGATGAGATCTTCGACCTTCTGTTCCCCGCGGTAGATGGTTTCGTTGCCGACGACGATGCCGATGACGTTGCTGTTGCGCTTCGCAAGTTCAAGAGCGTCCGCGATCTCGCGCTCGTTACGGTAGGCGTTCTTGTCGATCCATGCGCCGACTGTGACCTTGAGGCCAAACTCGTTGGCAATCGCGGGAACCAGTTCAACGCCGCCCGTCGACGAATACAGGCGGATGGCCTTGGTCATGGTCGCGAGCTTCTTCAGGTCCGCGCGGATTTTCTCCTTGTTCGGAATGTTGTCGACGTCCGGGTGTCCCGTGCCTTCAAACGGCGCGTAGGACAGGCTGGGCAGCATTCCGTTGAAGTCGGGGGCTTTCTGCTCGTCACGCAACAGGCCCCAGAGGGCGGCGTGAATGGCGGTAACGCAGAGCAGGACAGCAACGATGGCACGCATCAAGGAAAACCATACGGGGCCAAACGTGGCAGATCGCGAACCTGTCCCCTCGGTTCGGCAGCGTCAACAGCAGCTTATCTATGCTGCGCAGCTTAACAACTCATATGGCGACATGGCGTTTTGAGGGCGCAGCCGAGTCCAATTGAGACGCGGCCGCTTGGTTCCCCATCGGCAGTTTTGCAGGCGGCTATTTGCCTGGTGCGGCCGGTGTAGGCGCTGCTGCCGAAGCTGGCGGCGCTGCAGGAGCCGGCGCTGGGCTGGCCGGAGCGGCTGCAGCCTGTGGCTGCGCCGCCGGATTGATCCAGCAGGCGTGGACGCGCCCGTTGAGGGTTTCTGCCACCTTGGGGTCGATCGTTGCGCCAAATCGTACCACGCAGCGGAACGAGGCCTGGATGTGGCCGCCGGGGCAACCGAACCGCTCGTAGAGATCGAGATGGCGGAACGCCGTGTCGAGGTCGTCGCGCCACATCAGGCCGACCACACGTCGTCCGAGCCAGACGCATTCCGGGTTTCCTGCGGGGCCATTGATCGCCTGCGCGGCCTCAACGAACTCGTCGGCCTTGCGCTGGCTATCCTTGGCCGCATCGGCTGGAGCGGCCTGTTTGGGGGCTGTGTCCTGAGCACGGAGATCGCCGCTTTGTGCGATAGCGGCCCCGATCCCGACAAACAGAGCAAGGGCCGGAACGGCGACTCGCTGAAAAACGGTAACTCGAAACCCGGTACGAACCAGACCCATGAAATCCCCGATGAATGGCGTGCCAATCGGCAACGCTCGGCGCCAAACAGATGCCCCGCTATTGCGGCGGAAGATTGCCTTTACCGCAACTGCCTGATTCCCATGAAGGACATTTATGTTTTTGTCCAGCAAGGTGGAAGTTTGATGCGATTTTGGTAAGGGCGTGCGGCGAGAAGACCGGGGGTAGGTGCTGGTTGGGGTCTTGGCAGACCAGCGGCGACCGGGTATCGACGTGCCTCCCCGGAGGACGGAACCATTTCGCTTCGTACGCCACTGGCCCTTCTCGTCATATCCCTAAGCGCTATTGCCGCAGTTTGGTGGTGGTTAGCCACGCCGATCACCTTGGCGCGCGCGCCAATAGACCCTGCAGCGAAGCTGGAATGCGTGTCCTACGCGCCGTTCCGGGGAGGACAAAACCCGCTCGAGCCCGGACTGGTCATCGGGCCGGAGCAGATGGCGGAAGACCTCGCACAACTCGCCAAGGTCACCGGCTGCATCCGTACCTATTCGGTCGGCAACGGCCTCGAGCGCATTCCTGAACTCGCCGAGAAAGCCGGCCTCAAGGTGATGCTCGGTGTCTGGATCGGCACCAACCGCGTCGACAACCGCACGCAGATGGAAACCGGTATTGCGCTCGCCAAGAGGTATCCGGGCGTGGTTAGCGCCGTGATCGTCGGTAACGAGGTGCTGCTGCGGGGCGAGATGACTGCGGCCGACCTGGTGGCAAACATCCGCTACGTGAAATCGAAGGCCGGTGTCCCGGTCACGTATGCCGACGTCTGGGAATTCTGGCTGAAGAACCGCGACGTCTATGACGCCGTCGACTTCGTCACGATTCACATCCTGCCGTACTGGGAGGATCACCCAATCCGCGCGCGGCATGCTGCAAGCCACGTCGATTCGATTCGCAAACGGATGGCCGTCGCATTCCCGAACAAGGAAATCCTGATTGGCGAAACCGGCTGGCCGAGCGCAGGCCGCATGCGCGAAGGTGCGTTGCCGTCACGGGCCAATCAGGCACGGGTGGTTTCCGAGATTCTTCAACTGGCCCGTCAGGAGAAGTTCCGGGTCAATCTGATCGAAGCCTATGACCAGCCCTGGAAGCGCATGTGGGAGGGCACAGTCGGCGGCCATTGGGGTCTGTTCGATGCCGACGGGACTCGCGACCTGAAATATCCGGCTGGTCAGCCGATTACCAATTTCCCGCGCGCCAAAGTCTATGCTGCTGCCGGCATGATCTTCTCGGCGCTCGTCTTTGGTGTCGCGCTGTTGACGCTGCGCCGCAGGCCATGGTCCCCGCATCTGAGTTCGTGGGTCACCGTTGGAGTTTGCGCGACCGCTGGCGGCGCGCTTCTCGGCGTGGCGTTTGACAAGCTGATTGTCGAAAGCCTCGGCGTCGGCGGC
>Ga0255056_10000128_pt1 | contig 19136 bp, 17 predicted proteins | sample Cases_109_1_MG_FD_183639 | JGI IMG/M metagenome (GOLD analysis project Ga0255056, IMG submission 183639) | Seawater microbial communities from Amundsen Gulf, Northwest Territories, Canada - Cases_109_1 | ecosystem: Environmental > Aquatic > Marine > Gulf | place: Canada: Northwest Territories... | reverse complement strand
ATAAATAGTTCCCATACCATAATGAATCTACAGCTTCCGTGGTAGTAGTCATCACTTTACCGCCAATATTTAAACTCACTTGATCACCCTGCAGAGCAAGCACTACGATTTGTTTTCTTTTGCCAGCGGAATTAATAATTTCTAATACTGCGGGTCGATTATGTCGACGAATCTCATCCCAGCCTGCTTTACCAAAAATGCAGCCTAATTTTGCTGCAGTTGCTCGTTCGCATGCCGTTTCTCCTTTTAACTCTGGGTACGAAAACCCCCAATAACTAAACAAGGTAATAAAAGCTTTGCTGTTATCGGTGCGCAAATTAGAATCATTAATTAAACTAGGAAAGCTTTCGCTGCCTTGATTTGTGTTGCTAAGTGATCGTTGTTGTGAAACTGCAGATTCAACAGTGTCTGTTGTATTCGATATATTTATCACAGACGACACGTCTTCAAACATCTCCTTGGTAACAGCGACTGGTTTATCTTCAATGATTGCTTGGGAATCTAGTGGTTCAATTTTTGTAACTAGTTCAGCATTTGCATAACTTTCTTGCGATGCGCTAGGCAAAAGACCCCAGATAGATAACAATAATGCAGCAGTACCTGCACCAATTGCGCCTCCTGCCACCCACTTCAAGGGTTGAAATCGCTCCGCAGGTTGCAATACTTCTCCTGCGGCTTTGCGAACCAGTTTTTTATCGATACGGTGAACATTCTCTCCATACGCGCCCATCATTGAACGATCGCAAATATTATTAACCAAACGCGGCACACCGCCAGAGAGTTTATGCACCATACTCACCGCACCTTTAGAAAATAACTCGCCCCTAAATCCAACAATTTGTAATCGATGTCGAATATAAGCTGCGGTTTCTTCCTTGGACAGAGGTGTTAAATGAAAACGTGCAGTGATTCTTTGTGTAAGTTGACGTAATTCTGGTCGCGCTAAAATAGCTTGTAGCTCAGGTTGCCCAATTAAAATAATTTGCAGAAGTTTTTGTGTAGCAACCTCAAGATTAGTTAATAGGCGAATTTGTTCTAGGACTTCAGCTCTTAAGTTTTGCGCTTCATCAATTACTAGTATAGTGCGCTTACCTTGAGCATGCTGCTTTAACAAATATAAATTTAAACGATCTACTAAATACTTAAGACTGGTAGTTGATCTACGGTAAGGGATATTGAGTTCATCACAGATCGAAGCGATTAATTCTTTAGAGCTTTGACGGGGGTTTAATATTAGCGCTACATTCACATGTTCTGGCATTTGCTCGAGCACACTGCGAGATAACATGGTTTTACCAGTTCCCACTTCACCTGTCAGCAGAATAAACCCACCGGCTTCTTCTGCACCATAGAAAAGATGTGCAAGGCCGTCACGATGGCGAGGTGTTAAATATAAAAACCGCGTGTCCGGTGTAATTTGAAATGGCTTATCAGAAATTCCAAAGAATTCTAAATACATGCTTTATAGCCTTGTTTAATCAAACTTTTAATGTTGATAATATCTAGTTACTGTAAGTGAGCATTTTGCCAAAAAACTAATGCCTTAGCCGCACTAATTTACATGTTATTCGTTTAATCGGACTTTTAAACTTGACCATGTGTAAATTAATGGTGGCTTTTAGCTCCAGGAATAACACTATCTGCAAAAACCATATATAAAATAGTGCTTTTATTTCTTGGCCTTTGTTGCTTCAATATATTGTTATGAGTCGGTCGAAAGAAAAAACTCCAAAACTTCCCCCCAAGCCAACTCCGCCCGCACCCTACGAATGTTGTGAACGAGGTTGTGATCCGTGTGTTCATGACTATTACGCAAAAGCCCTGGCACGTTGGGAGAAACGGGTTGCGCAACTGCAAAAAAACCACAAGCAGAAATAGCTACCAAATCGATCACAAAGTAGTCAAATATCTGGATCCTCATTGCCTATGAGATAACTAAATTTTCTTATAGGAAAAAAGCTTCTAATAGCTAATAGCTCCTTAGCCATATACTATGGCTGTCATAATAATAACAAATAATAACTTACTAAAACCTTAATTAAATATCTGCAATCTTTCTCGACACTTTCAAAATAATCTTAAGTTAATCTGCCATATCGTTTTGGCTTGGTGATTGTATATTGCAAAGATTCTGAGCTAATGAATTGAGTAATTTTTTTAAGCATGTCTTACAGAGGAACTATCAGCTATGAAGATTGGTGTACCAAACGAAATTCATGAGAATGAATGTCGCGTTGCGATGACACCTGAAACGGCTGCGCGCCTACAAAAACTTGGGTATGAGTGCGCAATTGAAGCCGGAGCAGGTGCTAGTGCAAATTTTACAGACCAAGCCTATAAAGATGCAGGTGTCGAAGTTGTTTCTGATACCAAACAACTTTGGGCAAACTCTGACATTGTACTAAAGGTCAGAGCTCCAGAACAAAACAATGCACTAGGCGTGCATGAAGTAGATTTGCTTAGCGAAGGCACCACACTTGTGAGCTTCATATGGCCCGCTCAAAACGAAGCTTTAATGGACCAACTCAAAGCACGCAAAGTAACCGCGCTTGCGATGGATTCTGTGCCACGTATTTCGCGCGCACAAAAATTAGATGCATTATCCTCAATGGCTAACATTGCTGGTTATCGCGCAGTTATCGAAGCCTCAAATCATTTTGGTAGATTTTTCACGGGTCAAGTTACAGCTGCCGGTAAAGTACCACCAGCAAAAGTAATGGTGATTGGTGCCGGTGTTGCAGGTCTTGCTGCTGTTGGTACAGCCAATGGAATGGGTGCTATTGTTCGCGCTTTTGACACACGCCCAGAAGTAAAAGAACAAGTTGAAAGTATGGGTGCACATTTTTTAGAACTAGAATTTGAAGAAGATGAAGAAGGCGGTACCGCGGGTGGATACGCCAAAGTGATGAGTAAAGAATTTATCGAAGCTGAAATGGCATTGTTCAGAGAACAAGCTAAAGAAGTCGATATCATCATCACGACTGCATTGATACCAGGGAAACCTGCACCAAAGCTTATTTTAGCTGACATGGTTGAAATGATGAAAGATGGTAGCGTTGTTGTAGATCTCGCTGCAGAGCAAGGTGGTAACTGTGAACTCACTGAGCCAGGTCAAGTAGTTGTTAAACATGGTGTAACGTTAATTGGCTACATGGACTTGCCTAGTCGCCTAGCTACCCAGGCGAGCCAACTTTATGGCTCTAACTTATGTCATCTAATGAATGACATGACCCCAGAAAAAGACGGCAACTTAGTAGTTGATATGGAAGATGTCGTAGTACGTGGTACTACGGTTATTAACAAAGGTGAAATTACATGGCCACCACCGCCACTCGCTGTATCGGCCGCGCCAGCAAAAGCAGCAACCACTGCACCTGTTGTGCAAGAAAAGAAAAAGAAAAGTAGTATGGGATTAGTCATCACTTTAGTACTTGTTGCACTCGCTTTATTGTGGATAGGAAATTCTGCGCCTCCACAATTCATGCAACACTTCACTGTATTCGTATTGTCATGCTTCATTGGTTACTGGGTAGTTTGGAATGTAACCCCAGCATTACACACTCCTTTAATGAGCGTTACTAATGCCATTAGTAGTGTGATCATCGTTGGCGCATTGCTACAAATTGGAAGTGACGTGACAGTGATATTAGTGATGGCTACCGTTTCTATTCTGATAGCCTCGATTAATATAGGCGGTGGATTTTCTGTAACGCAGCGTATGTTGCAAATGTTCCGTAAAGAAGAATAAGGGAGAGAAAGGAAATGAGTTTCGCAATGAACCCTCAAATGCTAGGTGCAGCATACTTAGCTGCAGGCGCTCTATTTATTCTCAGCTTGAATGGTTTAAGTAATCAGGAGTCTGCTCGTCGTGGAAATCTATTTGGCATTATCGGCATGGTCATTGCCGTAGGTGCCACAATATTAAGTGGTAATGTTGGCAACCTGCATATTATGTTTCCTGCCATGATTCTCGGGGGAGTCATTGGTGCTATCGTTGCCATGAAAGTTGAAATGACTGCCATGCCTGAACTGGTTGCTGGCTTTCATAGCTTGGTCGGACTTGCTGCTGTTTTAGTTGGTTTCTCTAGTTATATGGATCCCAATACGCACTTTGCAACGGACACTGAAATGCTTATTCACGGAGTAGAAGTGTACCTAGGTGTCTTTATTGGTGCGATAACCTTTACCGGGTCCATTATTGCGTTTGGAAAACTCAAAGGCATCATCGGCGGCAAACCATTAACCTTGCCAGGTAGACACTTAATGAACCTGATTGCCATACTGGTATGCATATATCTCGGTTATATATTCTTGCAGTCTGGGGCTCATCAAGCAGGTTTAGTTTCTCTATTAATTATGACTGCGATTGCATGTGTGATTGGCATTCACCTTATAATGGCAATCGGTGGGGCAGATATGCCAGTGGTTGTGTCTATGTTAAACAGTTACTCTGGTTGGGCAGCTGCCGCAACCGGTTTCATGTTAGGTAACACAGCACTTATTATTGTAGGCGCCTTAGTAGGCTCAAGTGGTGCGATATTGAGTTACATCATGTGTCGTGCAATGAACCGAAGTTTCATTAGCGTAATTCTGGGCGGCTTTGGTACCGGAGGTGGTAGCGTCGCAGCCGTGGGCAGTGAAGAAGGTGAAGTCACCTCCGTAACTGCAGAAGAAGTTGCAGGTCTACTCAAAGACGCCAGCAATATTATTATTGTTCCAGGTTACGGCATGGCGGTTGCACAAGCACAAAGTACAGTAAGTGAAATAACTAAAAAGCTACGTGCGAAAGGTAAGAATGTTCGTTTTGGTATCCACCCCGTTGCAGGGCGCTTGCCGGGCCACATGAATGTTCTTCTCGCAGAAGCCAAAGTTCCGTATGACATCGTATTAGAAATGGATGAACTCAATGATGACTTCCCTGATACCGATGTGTCACTCGTGATTGGTGCGAATGACATCGTAAACCCAAGTGCACAAACAGATCCAAATAGCCCAATTGCAGGCATGCCTGTACTTGAAGTTTGGAAAGCCAGCTCATGCATCGTGCTAAAACGTAGTATGGCCACAGGCTACGCAGGTGTAGATAATCCTTTATTCTTACAGGACAACACTGACATGCTATTTGGAGATGCTAAGGATAGTATGGATGCGGTGTTACAGCATTTAGGTTGATCATATCCTTATCTTATACAAGGGATAACAAACAGTTATCTCTTGTATTGCGTGACCTAACTCATACAACCGAGCTGCTAACAAAACGTTAACTTAGTTCTAACAAATTCATAACATTTCTAGATTAGGCTCATCTTAATATTAATTATTATTAAGATTGTATGGCTATTACCTATAAATTAAACGACCAGCGAGTTAGCTTTCATTGGGATATAAATAGTGGCCTTTGGGCAGCAAAAAGTGAAGATCTTAGCGGCCTAAACCTACAGGCTAAAAGCTTTAATTCACTGTTACGAAAACTTAACAAACAGCATCCCGAACTCGCTCATTCCATTCGAATTTTCTTTCCAGACTCTGTCAAAGCAATCGCAGAAATACGCTACCCAACGGCTTTCAAGGCTAGAAAAACTCCAGTGTCTAGTGTTGTACTTTGACACTTTAAGCCTTTCTTGTAATAGCAAAGTCAACCAATTCAAATAAAGCATCTCGGAATTTATTACTTGGCAATATCTCAATTTGCTGCTTAGCAATTTGTGCTTGCTGGTTTGCTATTTTTTCAGTGTACGCAATTGCATTGCTTAATTCGATAAGCTGCATAATCTCTTGCATGTGTTCTTTTCCACCATTGATGATCGCATTACGAATCATTTCAGCAGATTCCCCACTACTATTTTTCAATGCGTAAATTAATGGCAGTGTTGGCTTCCCTTCTGCTAAATCATCTCCGTGATTTTTACCCATTTCTTTGGGTAAAGCTTGGTAATCAAGTAAATCATCTTTAAGTTGAAATGCAGTGCCTATGTGTGTGCCATATGCGGCACAGGCTTGTTCAATTTCATTGTTTTGGCTCGCTAAGATTGCACCAAGCTGACATGCCGCTTCAAACAACTTGGCTGTTTTTGATTGGATAACCATCATATAACGATCTTCAGTCGTATCAGGATCATTACAATTTAGTAACTGCATCACCTCACCTTCGGCAATGGTGTTTGATGCACGTGCTAAAATTTCCATCACGCGCATTTCTCCAACATCGATCATCATTTCAAATGAACGTGAAAACACAAAGTCGCCTACTAGCACGCTTGATTCATTGCCCCAAATAGCATTTGCAGTTTCATGGCCGCGACGTAAACTGGATTCATCCACTACATCGTCATGTAGCAATGTCGCGGTATGAATAAATTCGATAATTGCCGCCACAAGGCAATGCTTATCTCCAGAATAGCCGCATGCACGAGCACACAAAATTGCGAGTATGGGTCGTAGACGCTTTCCACCACTATTTATGATGTAATTAGCCATCTGGCTTATCAGTGCGACATCTGAGTGAAGATATTGTCGAATAGCCTCGTTCACTCCATCCATGTCATCTTCCACAAGGCTTTGTATATTTTTAAAATCCATATTGGTTAGGTTCTAGTTCTTATTATCATGCCTGGAATAGCTACTCGAGCTCTTTTTTTAGGTATATCATTACAATACATGCCAAATCGGGGCATATTTGATTGACCCACCAAGGTCGTATCGCTAAAATTGCGCCTCTTTTTTAGACCCCTCATAATGGAGAATTCAAGGTGTACGCAATTATAGCCACAGGCGGCAAACAATACCGTGTCCAGGAAGGAGACCAAATAAAGGTCGAAAAACTTCCTGGTGATCCTGGCGAGAAAATTGAGTTTAATCAAGTACTTTTACTTGCTGATGGTGAGGATGTGACAATTGGCGCCCCTTATGTAGATGGCAGCAAAGTTATGGGCGAGGTTCAAGATCAAGCGCGCGCAAAAAAAATTGAGGTCATCAAATTTAAGCGTCGCAAGCAACACATGAAACGCATGGGACATCGTCAGTCATTTACAGAAATTAAGATTACTGGTATCTCAAAATAGAATTTAATTAGTAGGAATTAGTTATGGCACATAAGAAAGCAGGTGGTAGTACTCGCAATGGTCGCGATTCAGAGTCTAAACGACTAGGTGTTAAACGCTTCGGCGGCGAAGAAGTACTAGCAGGAAATATCATCGTGCGCCAACGTGGTACGCAATTTCATCCTGGCGTTAATGTGGGTTGCGGCAAAGACTATACCTTGTTCGCCAAGGCAGGTGGTCGTGTAGTATTTGAAACTAAAGGCCCAAAGAATAGAAAGTTTGTTCGCATAGAAGCGGCGCAATAAATACTTATTTAATAAGTTTGCAAAGCCCCGCTTAGTCGGGGCTTTTTTTTGCACGATAGAACGATATTTAATTATATGAAATTTGTTGACGAAACAGTTATTCACGTACAGGCCGGTAACGGCGGAAATGGTGGTCTCAGCTTCAGGCGTGAAAAATACATTCCTCTTGGTGGACCGGATGGTGGTGACGGTGGTGATGGTGGAAATATTTATTTAATTGCTGACGAAAACTTAAACACGCTGGTAGACTTTCGTAATTCACGTTCTTTTAAGGCACAGCGTGGCCAAGACGGTATGGGCAAAGATCGCACCGGAAAAAAAGGCGACGATACATTTATTAAGATTCCTTTAGGCACGATCGTAAAAGACGCACAGACAAAAGAAATTATTGGCGATCTAACTAAGCATAACCAGCAATTATTAGTCGCCAAAGGTGGCTCGCATGGTTTAGGAAACGCTCGGTTTAAATCCTCTACCAATCGTGCGCCACGCAAAACCACGTCAGGTGAACATGGCGATGTGCGTGACTTGCATATTGAGCTTAAGCTACTCGCAGATGTTGGATTACTAGGTTTGCCGAATGTAGGAAAGTCTTCGTTAATACGAGCATTATCTTCAGCTACACCCAAAGTTGCAGATTATCATTTCACAACTTTGTACCCAAGTTTGGGCGTCGTGTATATCGCACCCCATAAGAGCTTTGTTATCGCTGATATTCCAGGTTTAATAGAAGGTGCAGCGCAAGGCGCTGGTTTAGGCATACAGTTTTTAAAACATTTGTCGCGTACACGTTTGTTATTACATATGATTGAACTAGCACCTGCTAACTTCGAGAATGATGTCAGTAAAGATTACTTCTCAATATTGAATGAGATAAAAAAATACAGTGAGGAGCTCGGCAGCAAAGATCGATGGTTAGTATTTACTAAAACTGATCTGCTGCCTGAAGATGAATGCAAAGTAATTATTGATAAATGTGTAAAAGAACTAAATTGGGAAGGCCCAGTGTTTTCGGTGTCATCTATCAATAAATCTGGAACTGAAGAATTAAGCAATGGAATTTATCATTATTTATTTGAGTTAAACAGTGAGCAAGAAAAAAGACAATAAGCGGCAACAAATCAGCGAAGCTAAACGTTGGGTTGTTAAAGTTGGAAGTTCTTCGGTAACAAAAAACGGCCGCGGCTTAAATATGGATGCAATTGCTAATCTTGCTGCACAACTTGCTACCTTAGTTGAGTCAGGCAAGGAAGTAATACTTGTTTCTTCTGGCGCCATAGCCGAAGGCATGAGCCGCTTAGCTTGGGATAAAAGACCCCATGCAGTTTATGAATTACAAGCCGCCGCTGCGGTAGGGCAGATGGGTTTAATTCAAGCCTATGAATCGTGCTTACAAAAACATGCATTGCATAGCGCACAAGTATTGCTGACCCATGAAGATTTACAAGATCGTAAACGTTACTTAAATGCACGTACAACCTTACGCAAACTTCTATCGTTAAAAGTGATTCCAGTAGTAAATGAAAATGACACGGTAGCAACAGATGAAATTAAATTTGGAGACAACGACACCCTGGCAGCACTAGTAAGCAACCTTGTTGAGGCAGATGCATTGATAATTTTGACGGATCAACAAGGAGTGTATGAGACACCTCCCCAAGATGGTTTAAATAATAATAATTTAGGAAACAAGCTTATCGATGAAATTTCTGCGAATGATCCATTGCTGGGTAAAGTTGCTGGTCCAAGTGCCGGAGCACTCGGGCGCGGTGGAATGCTAACCAAAGTTTCTGCTTCTCGACTTGCGGCCCGCGCAGGAGCTGCCACTGTGATTGCGCCAAGTAATGTTAAAAATATATTATTAGAAATTGCTGCAGGCAAACAGCATGGTACATTGTTGTACCCTGACAATGAGCCTTTAGTAGCTCGTAAACAATGGATTGCTAACCAACTCTATACTAATGGTGAACTTCTATTAGATGAAGGCGCTTGCCAAGTTCTTTGTGAGAATGGGAAAAGTTTACTATCGATTGGCGTACAAGATGTCAAAGGTAACTTTGAAAGAGGCGAGGTTGTGAGCTGTTTAAATAGTAAAGGCGAAGAAGTTGCGCGTGGACTAGTAAACTACAACGCTAAGGAAGCGAACCAACTGAAGGGTAAAGCAAGTTCAGAAATAGAAATTACGCTAGGCTATGTTGAAGAGCCCGAGTTGATCCACCGGGATAATCTAGTTGTACTGTAAAGAGAAATATCTCTCACAGCGCCTGTTACATAGATTTGATTTTGGCGTTCAGACGACTTTTGTGGCGCGCTGCTTTGTTGGCATGAATAAGTTTCTTGCTTACGGATGCATCAATCACTGGTACAGCATTTTTATATGCTTCAGCTGCAGCACTCTTATCACCCGAATCAATCAATTTGACTACCGCTTTGATTTTAGTACGTAGATGAGAGCGTTGCCCTGTATTGAGTAAGCGATTTTTTATCGCTTGGCGAGCACGTTTTCTAGCTGATTGTATATTAGCCAATGTTGATCCTATTACTTGTTTATTTATAGGCCCATATCTGGGCTATAGTTCTTTCGTTCGGGTCGCGTACTATGGTAGTTAGATAAAAAAATGTCAACCTAAAGCCGGTTCATTTCCGTCAAATAACCCAATAAACACCCTATAATTACCCACAAATGGCTGAACACCGCACTCTATTCAAGTCCACAGCTGTCATCGTAGCTATGACTTTTATCTCCAGGATCTTCGGCTATATCCGAGATGTAGTGATTTTCATCTTTTTGGGTGCTACGGGCAGTACTGATGCTTTTTTTGTGGCCTTTCGCATCCCTAACTTCCTACGTCGGCTCTTTGCGGAAGGAGCCTTCTCTCAAGCTTTTGTACCGGTGCTGTCTGAATATAAAGAGAAGCATTCTGAGCAAGAAATGAAAAATCTAGTCAACCATGTTTCAGGGGTGATGGGGTTAGTCTTGTTACTGATTACAATTGTGGGCGTATTAATTGCACCGCTACTTATATATATATTTGCTCCTGGATTTGTTGATGAACCGCAACGTTTTGAGCTAGCCGGACAAATGCTGCGAATAACCTTCCCTTATATATTGTTTATTTCGCTAACCGCCCTATCCGCTGGGATTCTTAATACCTTTAACCAATTTGCTATACCTGCATTCACTCCAACATTTTTAAATCTTTCCCTCATTGTGGTCACCATTTGGTTAACACCAAGATTTGAGCAGCCGGTGGTTGCTCTTGCTTGGGGGGTGTTTATTGCCGGGGTAGCTCAACTATTATTTCAGATACCTTTTTTATGGAAATTAGGGTTACTACCTAGATTTTCATTGCACGGTGCATCTGACGGGGTTAAAAAAATTGGGCGTCTTATATTGCCTGCTATTTTTGGTTCATCAGTAGTACAGATTAACCTACTGATAAATACTATCATCGCCTCTTTCTTAGCGGTAGGCAGTATAAGCTGGCTATATATTTCAGATCGATTTGTAGAGCTGCCCCTGGCTATTTTTGGTGTGGCGACCGCCACCATTATCCTACCGCGTTTATCAAGACAGTTTGTCAATCAATCTACATCAGGATTTAATCAAACGCTTGAGTGGGCCATAAAGCTTTCTATCTTCATTGCTCTCCCCTCTGCGATAGGACTAATTATATTAGCCAAACCTATCCTAACATCTCTCATTCAATATCGTGAGTTCACAGTATTAGATACCAACATGGCGTCCCTCAGTTTAATGACCTATGCATTGGGTTTACCTGCATTCATATTAATAAAGGTATTAGCCCCAGGTTTTTATTCGCGCCAAGACACTAAAACACCTGTCAAAATTGGTGTAATTGCGATGCTTTGCAACATTATCTTAAACCTGGCTTTTTTATGGCTATGGACGAAGTACAAACTTCCTGGACCTCACGCTGCACTTGCACTAGCGACTTCAATATCGGCTTATTTAAATGCCATTCTGTTATATATCATGCTGAAAAAATCGGCATCTATTTCAATGCAGAGGGGATGGACAAAATATTTAGTTCAAATTGGCGTTGCTTCAGCTCTGATGATGTTAGCGCTACTACAAGTTTTGCCGATTACTTCACAATGGTTAGATTGGAGTGGGTTGAGTCGTATTGCTGCGCTTTTAGGCTTTATGCTTCTAGGGGCTGTGCTGTATATTGGCGCGCTGACAGTGCTGGGTGTTCGAAGAAAAGATTTTGCACTGCAGTAAGATTATCTTAAAAAAAACCAACCCAATCATATGCAGCTCATTCGGACTATACATAGGCATAAAAACGACTCACTTGGAGCTGTTGCAACGATTGGTAATTTTGATGGTGTACATCTTGGCCACCAAGTGGTGATCAATAAAATTACTCAACAAGGTATTACCTTAAGCTTACCTTCTATGGTCATTTCATTTGAACCTTCCGCAAAAGAGTTTTTTCTCGGGCAAAACGCGCCTGCTCGTTTAACTAATTTTAGAGAAAAATTTTCATTAATTGATAAATTTGGCATCGACCAATTTGTCTGTTTAAACTTTAATAATGAATTATCGAGCATGCCTGCTGAGACGTTTATCAAAAAAATATTAGTTGATACATTACACATCAAGCATCTGACGGTTGGCGATAACTTTCGCTTCGGAAAAAATCGTAAAGGCGACTTCGAGTTACTGAAAAATCTTTCGAATAAACTCAATTACCAAGTAGAAAATACAGATAGCTTCATTAGTGACGGGAAACGCGTGAGCAGTACATTAATTCGTGAATTCTTAAAAGCAGGTGATTTAGATGCGGCTAAAAAAATGCTCAGCCGCGAATACTCTATGTCGGGACGTGTAATTCATGGTGACAAACAAGGCCGAACAATTGGTTTCCCTACTGTGAACATTCCTATTAAGCGCAGTAATTGTGCAGTAAACGGTGTGTTTGCAGTAAATGTGTCCATGGAAAATGGGTCTGAATACCATGGCGTTGCAAATATCGGTCATCGCCCAACAGTAGGCGGAATACGCACACAATTAGAAGTGCATATTTTTAAATTCTCACAAGAAATTTATGGAAAATTTCTTACAGTAACTTTTTGCAAAAAACTTCGTGACGAAAAAAAATTTGAATCATTTAAAGATTTAAAAAAACAAATTGAGCAAGACTCTATGTCTGCGCAAGATTACTTTAGTATCACAGTCTAGAACACCTACATAAACAAGCAATGACTGATTATAAAGACACTTTAAACCTACCCAAAACCTCTTTCCCAATGAAAGGCAATCTAGCACAGCGCGAACCAGAAATGCTCAAAACCTGGGAGAAGAAAAATATTTATCAGCAGATACGCGATGCTCGTAAAGGTTCAGAACGGTTTATTCTTCATGATGGGCCACCGTATGCAAATGGTGACATCCATATCGGTCATGCGGTCAATAAGATTCTTAAAGACATCATAATTAAGAGTAAAACCCTATCTGGTTTTGATGTGCCTTATGTTCCAGGCTGGGACTGCCATGGCTTACCAATTGAACATCAAGTAGAAAAAAAGATTGGTAAGGCAGGAACAAAGAAAACACATAAAGAATTTCGCGATGCTTGTCGCGTATATGCAAATAAACAAATCGACAAACAACGAACGGATTTTAAGCGCATAGGCATCTTTGGTGAATGGGATCATCCCTATCGCACTATGGATTTCAGTTTTGAAGCAGACATCGTACGAGCAGTAGGCAGAATTTATTCCAAAGGTCATATCGTTCGAGGTTTTAAACCTGTGTACTGGAGTGTTGTTGGCGGATCAGCATTGGCAGAAGCCGAAGTTGAATATCAGGACAAAACTTCATTTGCAATTGATGTGCAATTTAACGTTGTGGATGAAAGTGCTTTTTTAAGCAAGGCACATGCAGCAAATAGCAAATGTCCAACTTCTGTAGTCATCTGGACAACTACACCGTGGACTCTTCCCTCTAACCAAGCAGTATCTCTACATCCCAAACTAGATTATGTTTTGATTGAATGTGAAAAAAAGAGTACTAAACAAAAATTATTGTTAGCGGATGCACTTCATGAATCATGTTTAAAGAGATATGGAATAGATAACTATAAAATAGTAGGGAAATGCAAAGGCAAAGACCTGGAAAATCTACAGCTACAGCACCCATTATACAACAAGACTGTCCCAATTATTCTTGGCGAGCATGTGACAACAGAAACTGGAACCGGCGCGGTACATACTGCTCCTGACCATGGCGTAGATGATTTCAATGTCGGCAAGAAATATTCCATCGGTACATTAAACTTAGTTGATGACCATGGGGTTTTTAAAGCTGAAACAGAATTATTTGCGGGTGAACACGTATATAAAGTAGATGAGAAAGTAATTGAAGTTTTAATTTCCAATAACACCTTAGTGCATCAAGAAAAGTTCCAACATAGCTTCCCACACTGTTGGCGCACCAAAACCCCTCTCATATATCGCGCCACCCCTCAGTGGTTTATTAGCATGAGTGCGCAAAATTTACTAAGCGCTGTTAATAGACAAGTGGGGAAAGTGGAATGGCTGCCTGACTGGGGCAAAGCGCGAATCGAAGGCATGTTGGCGAGTAGTCCGGATTGGTGTATTTCTAGACAACGTACTTGGGGTGTCCCAATAACATTTTTTATTAATAAAATTTCTGAGCAGCCGCATCCAAAAACAGCAGAATTAATTGAGCAAATAGCGCAAAAAATTGAGCAAGATGGTATGGACGCTTGGTATGAACTCGATATAAACGAAATTCTCGGCGGTGAAGCAGACCAGTATAAAAAAGTAAACGATACATTAGATGTTTGGTTCGATTCAGGAATCACACATTATGCGGTTGCACAAAAGCGATTAGGCGTAGATCTAGATAGTGGTGAACAAGTAAATCTTTACTTAGAAGGCTCAGACCAGCACCGTGGCTGGTTTCAATCTTCACTGAAAACTGCAGTAGCAATGTATGGCAATGCTCCTTATAAACAAGTTCTCACACATGGTTTTGTGGTTGATGCAGAAGGCAAAAAAATGTCTAAATCTATCGGCAATGTCGTCGCACCACAGAAAATATGTAACTCAATGGGTGCAGATGTGTTACGCCTTTGGGTAGCCGCAACAGACTATAGTGGTGAACTAAGTGTGTCGGATGAAATTCTCAACCGCACCTCAGATGCCTATCGGCGCATTAGAAATACATTACGATATTTATTATCAAACCTTGACGGCTTTAATCCAAGCACTGACACAGTATCTTCTAAAGAAATGATTGCTCTGGATTATTGGATTGTTTGGAAAACCAACCAATTACAAAAAGAAATACTAAATCAGTATGAAAAATATCAGTTCCACAGAATCTATAACCTGATCCATAACTTTTGTGTTCTCGAATTAGGTAGTGATTATTTGGATATAATCAAAGATCGACAATACACCACTAAAACTGATAGTCATGCTCGAAAATCTGCACAGACAGCAATGTTTCATATTGCTGAAGCGTTAGTCCGCTGGATAGTCCCAATTTTAAGTTTTACCGCAGAAGAAGTTTGGCAACATCTTCCTGGTGAGCGCAAAGATTCAGTATTTATAAAAAAGTGGTATACCTTAGGTGAGTTTGAATCTTATGGAGAAATCGGAGATACAGATTGGAATGCTATTCTTGAAACTAAAGAAATAATTAGCAAACAACTTGAAGTACTGCGGAATAACAAAGAAATAGGGTCTTCGTTAGACGCGGAAGTAAAAATTTGGAACGCACCCGATTATTTAAAGAAAGTCTCAAATAATGAATTACGATTTGTATTTATAACTTCTTATGCGGATTTAGAAGAAGGAACAGCTGCCAGTACTGCACAAAAAATTACTAATGCAGATGGTGCAGAATATTTTGTCGAAGTAACAAAATCATCACATCAAAAATGCGTGCGCTGCTGGCATCACCGAGAAGATGTGGGCACAGATGAACAACACTCAGAACTATGTTCTCGTTGTGTTAGCAACTTACCAGATGGGGTTGGGGAGGTTCGCAACTATGCTTAAGTGGCTATGGCTAACTATCTTGGTAGTGATACTAGATCAAATCAGCAAACAAACTGCTGTAAATCTTCTAACACCTCACGATTCTCATGCCTTTTTACCTTTCTTTAATTTCACCTTAACCTTCAATAAAGGCGCAGCATTTAGCTTCTTAAGTAGTGCGGGTGGCTGGCAACGTTGGTTTTTCACTTTTTTAGCAGTAAGTATCAGTATTTTTATATTTCTTTGGTTAAAAAAGCTCTCTTCAAAAGAAAAATTACTTGCCGCCAGTTTATCTTTGATACTTGGTGGTGCTATTGGTAATGTTATTGATCGCTTTCTTTATGCGCATGTTATTGATTTCATTGACTGGTTTTACCCTTCTGCTGACGGCTGCTTACCCTTCTTCTTTTTAATCAACCAAACTACGTGTCATTGGCCTACATTTAACCTTGCCGATTCAGCGATCTTTCTAGGCGCCATATTAATAATTATCCAAGCAATTTTTTCTAAAAAGGAAACTAACTAGTGGAAGTATTGCTCGCTAATCCGCGCGGCTTTTGTGCTGGTGTAGACCGTGCCATTGAAATTGTTGAGCGCGCACTAAAAATGTTTGGTGCACCTATCTATGTACGACACGAAGTTGTGCATAATAAATTTGTAGTAAACAACTTAAAAAAGAAAGGCGCTATTTTTGTAGATGAGCTATATGAAGTACCAGACGGTTCCACTGTTATTTTCAGCGCTCACGGTGTTTCCAAAGCTGTGCAGAAAGAAGCAAATAATCGTGATGTAAAAGTATTTGATGCAACTTGCCCGCTGGTAACTAAAGTTCATTTAGAGGTTGCGCGCTATAGTAAGGATGGACTAGATACTATTTTAATTGGCCACAAAGGACATCCTGAAGTAGAGGGCACCATGGGCCAATATGATGATTCCTATGGTGGACAGATTCACTTAGTCGAAACCGTTGAAAATGTTGCAAATCTAACTATTAGGGACATCAATAAAACAGCATTTGTTACTCAAACCACTTTATCAGTAGACGACACAAGCGATGTTATTGATGCACTAAGGGATCGTTTTCCAAATATCATTGGCCCAAAAAAAGATGACATCTGCTATGCCACGCAGAACAGGCAAGATGCTGTAAAAAAATTGGTAGCAAGTTGTGATCTTTTATTAGTAATTGGCTCTAAAGCTAGCTCTAACTCTAACCGCCTACGAGAAATCGCAGACAAAAATGGCATCCAAGCTCATCTAATAGATGGCCCTGAATATATTCAAGATTCATGGTTAGAAAATAAAATAAAGATTGGTGTTACCGCGGGAGCATCTGCGCCTGAAGTACTAGTTCAACGTGTGATTGAGCATTTAAAAGAGAAAGAAAAAGCAGTTATTACCGAAGATCTTGGCAAAATGGAAAACGTAGTGTTCCCGTTACCAAAAATATTTAGGAACTAAATTTACTATTTTTTCACCAACAGAGATTCTGTGCTAGTCCAGCGGAATTAGTTTTATTTTGGGCTTGATTTATACCCAAAATCCCACAATCATCGTTTGCTTGATCTCCTTGTCCAATCGCTTTAAGGATAAAAGTTTGATTAGCAACAGTTCCTGGTGTTATTTGATAATACGCTTCTGGGCTAGTTGCAATAATTCCTGAATTTGCGAGTGTGCCACTATAGCGACCAAACTGTGTGTAATATCGTTCCATTTTCGCTGCAGCATCCAATAAAGCAGATTTAGCATCAGCACGACGTGTTTTCCTCACTTGATCACGATATGATGGGTACGCAATACTTGCAAGAACTCCTACGATGACTACAACTATCATTAGTTCAATTAAAGAAAATCCATATGAATTTTTCATGTTTTTCAAGCTTAGCGTTATTGCATTCCCTTTCCTCTAAGAACGAAACACTAACTCTGCCATATAGTTACAATACCTACAAAATTAATTGATAGGTGGCTACCACTTTGCGGTAGGAGCTTTAACCCCTTGTGAATTAAATGTTAAGTTGCCATCACTTGCCTGAACGCCTTGTGCAGTGGCTGTCAATGCTACACATTGGGTAAGCCCACCGCCGCATGCGGCTGCAGATATTGTGTAAAAACCTTCATCGGAATTTGCATCAACGTAACCCAATCCTGCCGGATCTGCTGTAGTAATACTTGCTGTGTATGATCCGTAATTTGTAAAATATCTTTCTTGCACGTTCATGAGCTCCATCAGTTTCACTTGGCCATCTGAACGACGTGTTTTCGTCATTTGATCACGATATGATGGGTACGCAATACTTGCAAGAATTCCTACGATGACTATAACTATCATGAGCTCTATCAGGGTAATCCCTTTTATTTTATTTAATCTATTCATAATCTTTAGAAAATAATGTTAATAAACCAATGCTTTAATCTAGTTCAACATACCCTTTTGGCAGAATCCAAAATTCAGTGATAACTTTTCTTTTCGAAGTTGCATCCTTAAGAATGAATCCTAATTCCATGTCCTTTCGTAATGTATTTATTGAAGCAAAATTATTATTAAGCGCATGCACCTTTGCATTGTCACGAATATTGTATGCAGTAGCATTTATAACTAATGTATCACCACTGTCTTTTATCTTTTGCAGAATCCCTTCATTCTCAAATGAGCTGGGATAAAATTCAGGTAAAACGTCTCTACACCATCCCGGGTTTATTATGCTCAGGAATAAAACAATCCATAAAATAATTTTTATTCTAGACATGATAATTCTCCGTAGTAATTCTTAGTGAACAATCAGTTCACGCCATGAGTTTCGACCACTAGTATTTGAAACTTCCGTATTTGTTCCTATACTACGAATGCTTTTATCACTTTGCTGGGTCAGACGGTATCTGCCTATAAACGCCGCATCCGTTGGCGTAGTGGAATCAAATCGTAATCCAGTAACAATGTAAGCATCACCATCCGTATCATTGATGTTGTCACTTAAGTCAAATTGACCATCTGCTGTGATATCAAATATTATTTTACTGCCTGAACCACCTGTAATAGGATTAAATGCAAGCTCAAAACCTCCAATACCGTTCTTACACGGGCTTGCGCTTTTTGGAATAACAGTGTTTACAAACAAAAAGTCCCCACGAAGTTGTAAGTTTCGAACGGCTCGTTCACCTGGGTATTCCACCCCAGTACTGCTACCCGCAGCCGGCATATCAAAATCTATATACCAACCCCTCACTTGATTACTTGCATTGCCACTGTCTTTCCAATTCACACCATTATTGCTTAATGACCGAACCGTAAAGCCATGCTCTTTAACAAGATGATTGGTAAATGCCTGCTCAACTAACTGATTATTAGCACTTGGCATGGTAACTTCAAAACCCGTATTGTTGTCCCAGATTCCGTAGATAGATTGAATATCTGTACTGGTTGCATCATCCGAAGTCATCCAGCTACCGGTTGCTGTAATCACGATGTACCCAGTCTCTGTTGGATGCTCCACCACGATTGGGCGTGTAGTAATCGGTTGTGGGATCGTTCTTGACCCAGCCGGGCCGTATTTTGCTTTAAAAAGTACAGCTCGATTTGAACTATCATCCCAGTCACTCGCATTCGTACTGGAAAGGTCTATGCGATAGAGATTGCCTTGCAGGTCTCCTGCATACAACGTATCTACAGTGCCATCACCTTCAATATCAATGCCACGTACCGCACCAATACCGTTTGGCGTGGTGCCATCACTGCTTTCTGCCTTACCGT
>Ga0255056_10000127_pt1 | contig 19148 bp, 22 predicted proteins | sample Cases_109_1_MG_FD_183639 | JGI IMG/M metagenome (GOLD analysis project Ga0255056, IMG submission 183639) | Seawater microbial communities from Amundsen Gulf, Northwest Territories, Canada - Cases_109_1 | ecosystem: Environmental > Aquatic > Marine > Gulf | place: Canada: Northwest Territories... | reverse complement strand
TTCGCCCTAGCATTTGGTACAGGGCTCGGCACCAACTCTGCTGCGTCGCATGACCGCGCTGAGGATGCTGGCCTTGTAGTCGAGAAGGGAAGCATTGCCGGGACCTTGGCGCGCATGTGGTCCTTGGTCGCCTTCATTGCGCTTCTGCTGTTCTTTGCCACCACCGACGATGTCGGTGACTTCATCAATCCCTTCCTTGTTGTTGGAGGGGCGGTGATCGCGGCCGCTATTGGATACCAGGCACGTCGGCTGCCGAGGCGGTTCCGAAACGTGGGATGGGTCCTGACCATGACTTTCCTGTTCATTGGATTTCAGGTCGTGTCCGGCTTTGACGCCGGCGGTTGGGTGCCGCTGAGCATCGTTTACGGCAGCGTGGCTTTTGGCGCTGTCCCGGTGGATCGCTTCACCTCCACTTGGGTCAGGTTGCTCCTCCGTGTGGCCGCCGTGGCCGTTGTGGTGTTCGCGATTCAACGCATATACGCGGCTGTCGACGCCCCAGGAATCGGGTGGGATTTGTGGTCCGGTCTTCATCTGACTCTGATGGTTTCTGCAATTGCCATTGTGCTGGCATTCCCCCTTGGTTTGCTTCTGGCTCTTGCTCGACGCTCGACGCTGCCTGCACTCAGAACCATGGCAACCGTGTACATCGAGGTGATTCGCGGTGTGCCACTGATCACCTTGTTGTTCATGGGTCAGTTCATCCTCGGTTTCTTGCTACCGGCGGGCACGGTCCTCTCCGCCATTACAAGAGCCATTGCGGTCATGACCTTTTTCTCGGCGGCATACATTGCTGAGATAGTCCGAGGTGGGCTTCAGTCGTTACCAAAGGGTCAGACTGAAGCCGGGCAGGCTATGGGTATGGCGCCACCGCCAATCATGCGTCGAATCATTCTTCCTCAGGCGCTTACCGCGGTGATTCCAGCGATGGTCGGACAATTCATCGCCCTATTCAAGGACTCGTCGCTTTTGTCGATCATTGCTGTCCTCGAGTTCCTTGGCGTCCGCAAGATCGTCCACGCTCAAGAAGCGTTCCGTGGTGTTGGAATCGCGGAGACCCTTGTTTTCGTTGCCATCGGATATTGGGCGTTCGCCTTTGCGATGTCACGTGAGAGTCAGAGATTGGAACGTAGATTGCGAGTAACCAGATGACTTCAGAACAGAACCCAAGAGTCTATGCCGATGCAACCCAGGCGAAGGGCGAGGCTGTCATCGAGCTCACCGATGTCGACAAGTTCTTTGGGGACTTCCAGGCGTTGGGCGACATAAACATGGCCGTTGGTGCCCAGGAGGTGATCGTGGTCATCGGTCCTTCAGGGTCTGGGAAGTCAACCCTGATTCGTTGCATAAACCGCCTCGAGAAACATGACCGTGGGACGATTGTTGTAGACGGCATCGAGCTGTCCGATGACATCAAGAACATCCAGGAGATCCGTCGCGAGACCGGGATGGTGTTTCAGTCGTTCAATCTCTTCCCACATCTCACAGTCATCGACAACATCACATTGGCGCCTCGCCAGGTTCGTCATGAGTCGAAGGAATCGGCCGAGGAGACTGCGATGCAACTCCTCGAGCGAGTCGGCATCCCTGAGCAGGCTCGCAAGTTCCCGGGACAGCTCTCTGGCGGTCAGCAGCAGCGTGTTGCCATCGCCCGCTCCCTGGCGATGAAACCAAAAGTGATGCTTTTTGACGAGCCGACGTCGGCTCTGGACCCGGAGATGATCAAAGAAGTCCTCGACGTGATGATTGAATTGGCCGAGGGTGGCATGACAATGATTGTCGTTACCCATGAGATGGGATTCGCTCGTGCCGTGGCCGATCGTGTTGTTTTCATGGCCGACGGCTATATCGTCGAAGTGGGTACTCCGGAGCATTTCTTTACCGACCCCCAGGAGGAGCGCACCAAGCTCTTCTTGAGTCAGATCCTCTAGAACCCCAGTTATCCCGGGCCCGGATTTAGCCTTTCGGGGGCTGTGACCACTCCTGCATCCAAGTTTCTCGTCGTGCTCGCAGGGGGTGTGTTGCTGGGGATGCTCTCATTTAGTTTATGGGTGTCGGCTGCCACCCCTCCAACCACCACTCTTCTGTTGGCACCAGCGACCACCACCACTTTTGCGCCCACCACAACGACCGTGCCGGCGATTACCACCACGACTATTCCATCAGTCACAACAACCACGGAGGAACCTCGGGGAACGTTGATCATCCAGGGGACCGGTGACGTCGCTGTGGACCCCTCCTACATCCCTGCTTTGGTCTCGAAGGGTTGGGATCACGCTTGGTCGGGACTCGATGGGCTGTTTCTCGATGACGATCTCACGATTATCAACCTGGAGTGTGTCCCCTCGGACATTGGAGAGGCTCTCGACAAGGCTTTCACATTTCGCTGCCCGACCGACGCCCTTCCGTCGGTTAGGAGGAATGGAATCGACGTCGCCAACATGGGCAACAACCATTCCGGCGACTTCGGCAAAGAGGCTCTGATCGACGGTAGAGCTCAGCTGGCAGCCCATGGCATTGCTCCCGTGGGTGCGGGGAAGGACCGTGACGAAGCTGGTGCCCCCGCAGTCTTCGAGATCAACGGATGGACCGTTGCCGTGGTGGGTTTCGGCGGCGTGGCGCCCAGCCATAACTGGTACGCCACCGACGATGGAGCGGGTATGCGAAGCGGCGACCATATCGAGGGAATGGTCGAAGCGATTGAGGCGGCGGATGCTGTTGCGGACATTGTCATTGTCACCATTCACTGGGGATGGGAGCTGGACACCGAACCCCGTCAGGACGACATCGAACGAGCCGAAGCCATGATCGAGGCCGGTGCTGACGTCATCTTTGGTCACCATCAGCATCGGATGAACCCCTTGGAGATGGTCGATGGAGCAGCTGTTTTCTGGGGTCTAGGGAACTTCGTCTGGCCACACAATTCGATTCCAAGCGCCACCACCGCGGTGGCCCGGGTCGTTGTCGATCCCGACGGATCAATCGAAGCCTGCCTGATACCCGCTTTCATCGAAACTCACGGTCACCCGGTGTTGACAGGTGAACCGGAGTGCGGACCTGGATTGTGAACGAGCGAGCCTGGCCGATCATCATTGTGGTCGCCATCGGAGCTCTTTTGGGGATCGCCGCATTCCTGATTCTCGATCCAGAAGCTGAGTCTGTCGATACCGAACCGGTTGCCAGTGCAACGACGACCACCGCCGCTGTCAAAGGTGACGGGAAGGTTCCGCCGTCGGACCCTCGCCCTGGCACGACTACGACCACGGCCTCTCCCACGACGACCTTGCCCATTCGCGGCCCGGACACGGTGCCCGGCTGGACGGTCGGTGAGCAGTGGGGAAGCGTTGACGGTTTGACGATGTTCAGGGGAAGCCCAACTCGCACGTTTTATGGCACAGGGCCCCTGGCAGCGTCGCCGTCCGAAGTCTGGCGTTATCCCAACTCTCAGATGTGCAGCACGTCTTCGGCCGGTGGTGAGTCCAAGGTCTGGTGTGGGATGGGCTGGACCGGCCAGCCAGTGGTCTATGAGCGTGAAGACGGGAAGACCGAGCTGATCTTTGGTGCGTATGACCGGGCCGTTCACTTTGTCGACGGAGAGACCGGACAGGACTTGCGGCCCAAGTTCACAACCGGCGACCTCATCAAAGGCAGTGTCACGCTGGATCCCGATGGATATCCGTTGATCTACTTCGGCTCGAGGGACAACCGGCTTCGAATCGTCGCGTTGGACCGTGATCAGCCTGAGGAGTTGTGGAGTCTCGACGCCAACGCGGTCAACGGGATCTGGAACAACGACTGGGACGGCAACCCGATCATCATCGACGACATCATGTATGAAGGTGGAGAGAACGGATGGTTCTTTGCCTTTGAGCTGAATCGGGAGTATCTCGACAACGGTTGGGTCAATGTCGACCCGGAGACATTGTTTGCCATGCCTGGGTACGACAACGAGCTGATTTCCAAATCTGGTCGCAATGTATCGATCGAGTCTTCAGTCGTGGCGTATGGGCAGCGTGTCTATTTCGCCAACTCGGGTGGGCGCGTTGTCGGACTTGATGTGTCGAATATCCGCACCGGGACAGCGCCGATTGTCTTCGACTACTACGCGGGCGGGGATATCGACGCCACGATGGTCGTGGATGAAGACGGGTTTCTGTATGTGTCGATCGAACATGAGCCTTCGCAGATGAATTCTGTCGAGCGAGCCCGGAATCTCGAGGTGGGGCAACTGATCAAACTCGACCCTTACACCGACGGAGACCCGCGCATCTGGGGGATCGACCTGACAAGTGGTGATTCGGATGCGGGAATCTGGGCTACTCCGGCCCTCCACGAGGGTCTTCTCTATGTCAACACCCACCTTGGTGATCTGATTGTTGTGGACTCGACGTCTGGCGAGATCCTGTGGTCGGATCCGGTGGGATGGCATTCCTGGTCTTCACCGGTCGTCATCGACGACACGCTGATTGTGGCGACTTGCACTGGTGAGCTGCGTGGGTACTCGTTGGACGACCCGAGATCACCGATACGGGCGTGGACCGTGCAAGCGAGTGAGTCGTGTCTGGAAGCCACACCGGCCGTCTTTGCAGGCCGCATCTATCTTGGCTCACGAGATGGCTTCATGAGAGCCTTCCACTAACCAACATCGCAAACCTCAGGTAGTACGGCCCATATACGGGCGAAATCCGCTCATCTATGTCGTGAGATAGCGGTGTGAAAGACCATATCATCGCCAGTCAATGAGGAGGCTGTCCGGAGCGCTGTTGCTGATCGTGGTGGGATGTGCGGCCGCGCCCGTAGGGACCACGACCACCGGGGTCGCGAAGGCGCCTACCACTCTTTCGCCCACGACCACGACCACCTTGGCTGGGGCGATCGAGGAATGTCCGCCTGCGCCTTATGAGGTCAACTTTCTACCGGTCAACGTCAACGGAGCAGGTTTCGACCCGTCGGGTCTCGAACCTGACGTCTGGACATCTGTCGGGGGGACGCAAACTACCTTCTTTGGTCGGACCGACGGGACCGTGGCGATTGCCATCATCAGAGGCACCCTGCCGGCTGTCGACTGGCCCGCTGAAAAGGGCGAGCTCGAAATCGACGGCGTCCGGGCTGCCGTGGGGCCACACCCTGATGGCACCTGGGCTGCTGGTTGGGTGGTCGCTCCGGACGGAAGGTGTGACTTGTACACCGCGGTCTTTTACCCGCCGTGGAACCCCAAAGATGTCGAGGCGGTTCTCCTCAGCATCAAGCGTGTTGCCGGTTGAGTGGCATAGATGAGCGGATTCGGCCCGGATATGGGCCGTACTACCTGAGGTTTGCAAGGAGGGGAGGGGCCTGATGGGGTCCCTCCCCTTCTTCGTGTCTTAGTTGGTGGTGGCTTCTTCTTGGCTTTCCTTGAACAGTTCTCCAATGGCGGCGACTGAACCGAGGACACCGGATGTGTCCAGTGGCAGGAATACCTTGGTCGCCTGTCCGTCGGCGATGCCTTCGAGAGCCTCCATGTACTTGATTGCCAGCAGGTCGGGTGTCGGGTCCCCATTGTGAATTGCAGCGAACACACGCTCGATCGCCTGCCCTTCACCCTCGGCCACGGTGAGCTTCTGATACTTCTCCGCGTCGGCAACCCTCTTGATCGCCTCAGCCGTACCGTCGGCCTCGAGCACCCGGCTCTCCTTAACGCCTTCTGCTGTGAGGATGGCTGACCGCTTTTCACCTTCAGCCTCAGTGACCGCAGCGCGCCGGTCACGCTCGGCTTTCATCTGACGATGCATGGCGTCGGTCACGTCGGCTGGCGGCTCGATCCGCTGGATCTCGACACGCACGACACGAACCCCCCATTTGTCGGTGGCGTCATCGAGAATCTGTCTCAGCTTTGTATTGATAATCTCGCGCGAGGTGAGAGCGCCGTCGAGGTCGAGGTCACCGATCACATTTCTCAGGTTTGTCTGAGCCAGCTTTGTCACTGCGAGGAGGAAATTCCCCACGTTGTACTGAAGCTTCACCGGGTCGGTGGCTTCGTGATAGATCACGGCGTCGACTGTCACCACGACGTTGTCTTTGGTGATGACCTCTTGTGGGGGCACATCGATGACTTGCTCTCGCATGTCCACCTTGGTGATCCTCTTCACAAACGGCATGACCCAGCGCAGACCCGAACCAACCGTCTTCTCATATCGGCCGAGGAACTCGATTAGTCCCTTTTGAAATGGTCGGACCACCTTGAACCCAGCGGCCGCAATGAGAATCAGCGCAAGTGCGAGAATCGCAAATAGAATTATTACTGCTTCCATCTTCTTTCCTTTCTTCTAAAACCGAACTTGATCAACTCTCGATCCTCTCGACGACCAGTCGAGTTCCTTTCACTTCCATCACGACTATGCGGGCGCCGGTTTCGATCGGCGCGAGTGCCTTCGCCCTCCACTCCTCGTTGAGGATTCGTACCATTCCTGCTCCGGTGTGGGGGTCGATGTCCTCGAGGACCAACCCCATCTCGCCGACCCAGCGGTTGGCCCCGACCCGAGGTTGCTCGCCCTCATCCTGACGAACGATGTACTTGCGAAGGTAGGCGAGGGCAAAGATCGATACCCCGAAGAAGACCAACCACTGCGCGAGCACCGCTGCCCCGATCCACGCGAGGATCGCGGCCGCCGCGGCACCGATTGCAAACGGCAGCAGGAAAAACCCGGCCGTGAATATTTCGCCGATACCCAAGACGACCGCCAGGATCGTCCACAGCCAGCGCCAAACCTCATTGTCCATGTCGTTGCCTCCTTGTCCGGCGACGGCGGCAGCCGCAATGACGGCTGCCGCGCCGATCCCAAAAGAGATGAGATCCCTCCGGGACATCCGTTCTTTTCTTGTTTGTCCACTTTGAACATCTTTCCAACTGGCGACCGGTCGTCCTCGACGGGCCTCTGCCCATGTCTCGGCGAAAGTGGCGGTGTCCCCGACCACGTTGTCGACGGCCCTTCCTTCGCCTTCTGCTTCGGCTAGATGCTGGTCGAGTTCGGCCCTCATGTCGGCGGCATCGCTGCTCGACAGGCCGGCTTCTAGCCAGTACTTCTCCACCTCGGCAATGACCCGAGTGCGGTCGCTCACTTGGATCCTCCATTAAGGACGGCATCCACCGAGTTTCTGAATTGCGACCACTCGGCCAACCATTGCTCCAACACGTCAGTGCCCTGTTGGGACATGCGGTAGTACTTCCGGGCCGGGCCCTCGGAGCTTTGGACTAGGTAGCCTTCGATAATCCCTTGTTTCTGAAGTCGCGATAGAAGTGGGTATATGGAGCCCTCACTCGCCAAATCGAGCCCCCGGTCGCGTAGCTTGCGCACCATTTCGTACCCATATGACGGGTCCTCATCGATTATCGAGAGGAGACACATGTCAAGGACCCCATGCAGTAGCTGAGAGGTGTGGCCCTGCCCGGCACTCTTGAGTACCATGTGATACACACTACTAAGTGAAACAGGGTTGTCAACAACACAAGAGTGTGAGTTTTCGCGACATGTCGTGACAAGTGCGCGAACTGTGGAACTTTCTACCAGATGAAAGAAGGTTGCGTCATCAGGAGTCTGTCTTGTTACAGGTCGTCGGTATCCGAGAGCCGGGATCGGGAAGGAGTGCGAGGAGATGGGCTTCTGCCAGCGTCATCCCTTGATCTGTCAGAGAATGCCCGATCTCGCTTACGACTCCACCAAGTCAATCGTCAGTCCACAACAGGGTGTCGGGGTGGAATTGGCTCCACGCAAACCAGAACGACTGGTGTGTCGGGATCTCCGTTCCATCGGCGTCGAAAACCCGTATACCGTCGGTGACCGTCACGGTGACGCCTTCGAACCCAAAAGGAGTCGAAGCGTTCGTTACGTCCTCGACCGGAAAAGCAATGGGGACACCGTCCGGAGTCACCACCCCGACCACGTTCTCTTGGACCCCTAAACGGGGATCAACATCGCCGACGGGAAAAATGGGCCCATCGGCATCGCGATCCCCCAACGGGTCGAGTCTGTACACACGCCCGATTCCGCCATCCTCAGCGAGGATCCGCGTGTCGGGATGGATTGCTTTCCAATCGCCCCAAGTCGACGCAAGAACAGTGGTCTGCTCCAGAACAACGCCGTCGTCAGCCAGACGGCCGGAGTTGGCGACACCTGTGAAGGTGTCGACCAGCGAGCCGGTGGTCAGGTCGTACATCATTTTGTTGGAGCGGGAGAGAAGCCCCGAAGTCCGCAGTACCACTCGGCCGACGCCGCCGATGTTGTCTGTGAAGTAGGCCTGGGCCGACCCACAAAGTGTGCAATAGGGGATACCCAGTTCTCGACCGCCAAGGGTGAGGTTCAGCATCTCGTGGACCTCCATCTGATGTTTCGGGAGAGCCAGCGCATCCCCATTCACGACCAGTCCGAACACAACCCGATCGTCGGCGTACCAGTCACCGTCATCCGCACCTGTTGTAGGTGGGTCGTCGAGGGCGGGGATGCAGTTGCACGGGCCGTTGTCTCCGAACGGGCGGTCATCGGCCAACACGCCGCCCCAGGTGACGAATCTCCAATCGACGCTTACGTCCTCGTCGAAGAATCGTTGCCATCTGGAGTCGACCCGGGTGTAGAGCCTGCCCTTCATCTGTGAGTAGCCGTCCCATGCCGGCAGGTCCCAGGCGATGAGATTGTCAAAGGCCCAGACGAAGTCGTGCTTGCCGGGCACCAATTGGGCCCCGGTCAACTCCTTGAAGCTGTGCACCAGCTCCTCGCGTTGTGGGCCACCCTGAAAGAAACGCATCAGATCGGCGAGCAGCCAAGCTGCGCGGGCGTCTCCTCCATCGACAATCTTTTTCGTTTGGGCGAAGTCAAAGTCGCTGGTGAAAATCGAGTCGAGGAGTCCGACCAGACCCTCTTCGGTGCGAGGGTCCAACGGGCCGTCGGAAACTGTGGGTGCCGGAGGAAACGTTTCCGGAGGCGGAGAGGTGCCGGTCGCAATCTGCTCGGTGGATGTGGTCGGGGATGAATCGGTTGTGCTTGTCGGCGAGTCGGCGGCAGGGCTGGCTGTTGCACACGCGGTAAGCAGCGCGAACAACAACAGGAGCAGACGCTTCATCGTCGACAACGTAACCAATCAGGCGTTTCTGAGAGCTAAAGGCGACAAGGTTCTACAACTCTGCGCACGAGAGCCGGCACGCTATGCGTCGTACTCTCAGCTACAACATGTACTGGGCCCTGAGCACGGAACACTTCGATGACATATTGCCGGAACAGCGATCCGACGATGTGACAACCAGAAGTTTTTACGTCGTCACTGTCGTTGGCTCAATGACCGCGCTGACCGGGATCTTCGCCCTGGTCGTTTGGCTTGTTAGATAACGCCTCACTAGAACGGCTGGCCACCCAAACCAACAACTGATGACGTCGCCTTGTCTCCAACCTCACCGACTGGGATGAGCTGGGCGCGACCCTTGCCACCGTCTGGGATCTCGATTTCGACCACAAGGGCTTTGCCGGCTACTGCGGTTCCTCGAAGGATCTGAACGACGCCTTTCCAGCCCCCCATGTCATGGTCGGTTTCCAGCGTGGCCGCTCCGGTGGTGAGCAGAATTCCATCCCCACCGCTGATGCGAACGGGCCCTGTGTAAGCGTCGACCATTAGCCATCCTGTCCGAACAATGGGTGTATCTGACTGCGCAGGATGATTTCGGGTCGACGTCCGGCATCCTCGATGGCCTCCTCGAGGGCCTCGAGTTTGTCCCGGAGACGATCGACTTTCCTCTTCAGTCGCCGATTCTCCTCTTTCAGAGCGAGTACCCGTTTTACACCTTCGAGGTTGAGTCCTTCGGAGGTGAGATCTTGGATCAGTTGTAGGCGCTCGATGTCATCCTGGGAGTATCGACGGGTCCCACCAGGGGTACGGAACGGGTCAATGAGACCCTTGCGCTCATAAATGCGAAGCGTCTGAGGATGCATCCCCGACAACTCGGCTGCCACCGAGATGACGAAGACCGCTTTGGGGATTTCAGTCATGTTCCTCCGTCCATCATCTCAGATGAGACCGCACATCGTCGGTCTCATAGTCCGCCAGTTCCTCGAGGAGTTTCTTCTCGGCCTTGGAAACCTTGTTGGGTACCACTACTTTTACGGTCACCAGGAGGTCGCCCGACCTGCCTCTTTCGGGCTCGATGCCCTTGCCTTTCACACGGAATGTCTTTCCGGTAGGAGTTCCCGATGGGATCTTCACCTTCACGCCGCCGTTGAGTGTCGGCACATCCATCTTGGTGCCCAAAGTCGCTTCGGTGTAGGTGATGGGCACATCGAGGGTGAGGTCGTTCCCCTTGCGACCAAAGGTCTGGCTCGTTGCGACGCGAAGCCTGACTAGAAGGTCACCCGGAGGCCCACCATTCGATCCCGGACCACCTTTGCCTCGGAGACGGAGAGTTGTGCCGTTGCTCACGCCGGCAGGCACCTTTAGTTTGACCTCACGTGTGCGGTTTTCCGAACCACTGCCCCGACACACCTTGCAGGGGGTTTCAATAAGTCGACCTGCGCCCCGACACTGTGGACATGGTTGCGAGAATGAAAAGAAGCCCTGGTTTTGGGCTACGACCCCTCGGCCGCGGCATGTTGGACAGGTTGTTATCTGTGTGCCCGGTTCGGCTCCGGCACCACCACAGTGTGAGCAGGCTGCCTCGCCTCGGAGATTGATTGCGGTGGTCACACCGTGGGCGGCGTCTTCGAAGGAGACCGACATCTCGGTCTGGAGGTCTGGACCTTGGGTAGGGCCGGCTGACGAGTTTCCAAAGCCGAAGAGATCGCCCAGGCCACCCTTGCCACCGAGTAGGTCCTGGAGGTCTTCGACTCTTACCTGCTGACCACCAAAGCCCGCAGATTGTCCACCGAATCCCTGGAATCCGCCGGTACTCGCTACCCGTCGCACTTGGTCGTATTCCTTGCGCTGTTCGGAGTCGGACAGAGTGCTGTAGGCCTCGGAGATTTCCTTGAACTGCTCCTCCGCGGCTGCGTCGTCGGGATTCGCATCCGGATGGTACTTCTGAGCCAGCTTGCGGTATGACTTCTTGACCTCTTCAGATGAGGCCTCGCTGGTGACACCCAACGTCTTGTAGAAGTCCTTCTCGATCCAGTCGCGGTTCACTACTTCACTTCCAGTACGACGAGGGCGGCCCGCAGAACCCTTCCGTTGAGTCGATATCCGCGTCGCAACTCCTGGGACACAGTCAGGGTCCCGTCGCCGGCTGGTGCGTCAACCGGCTCATGAATTCTCGGGTCGAACTCTTCTCCAATCGTCGGGACGACCTCAAGTCCTTCGGCCTCGAGAGACTTCAGAAGTTGCTCTCGCGTGTTGACAATCCCGGAGTACAGCTGACGTTCGGAGTCGGACTCCGGCTCGACGGCGAGGGCGGCATCGAACGTATCCAGAATCGGCATCAAGCCGGTCACCACCTTTTCCGTGGCGCGGTTGAGCATTTCGGCGTGTTCTCGAATCGATCGCTTGCGGTAGTTTTCGAAGTCGGCGGCGACCCTCTTCAAGTCGTTGAGATAGATGCCCGCCTCTTCTCTTGCCGTCGCTATCTCCCGTAGGAGAAGCCGGATGGTCTCGTCTGGATCGTCTGGCAGTTCCAGACCCAGCGAGTGCGGCTCGGGAGTTGTCGGCTCGACTGGAGGTGCTGCTACTTCGTCGGTTGTTATTGCTTCGTCGGCGTGGCTGTCACTCATCCTCTTCAATGATCTCCGCTTCAACTACATCGTCGTCCTCATCGACCATGGGGTCTCCCTGGGTTCCAGCTTCTTCGGCTTGGGCAGCCGCTGCCTGCTGGTAGAGACGGGTCGCCATTTCCTGGCTTGCCTGGATCAGGGCATCCATCTTGGAACGAATGTCTTCTGACCCTGACTCCTCATTGCCGAGAACCTCTTTGAGATCCGAGACAGCCGCTTCGACCGACGACTTCTCCTCTTCGGTCATCTGTTCGCCCTGCTCTTGGATGAGCTTGTCGGTCTGATGTACAAGCTGGTCAGCCTGATTGCGGGTCTCAACTGTTTCGCGACGCTGAGCATCCTCTTCGGCATATGACTCGGCGTCGGAGACCATCCTCTCGATGTCGCCCTGGGCGAGGGCAGTCCCGCCGGTGATTGTCATCTTCTGTTCCTTGTTGGTCGCCAAGTCCTTGGCATGTACGTGAACGATGCCGTTGGCATCAATGTCGAAGGTGACTTCGATCTGGGGTATTCCCATCGGGGCCGGAGGCAGACCGGTCAGTCGGAACTTGCCGAGACTGTTGTTGTCGTCGGCCATGGTCCGTTCACCCTGGAGAACGTGAATTTCGACCTCAGGCTGATTGGCTTCAGCAGTGGTGAACGTCTCGGATCGCTTGGTTGGGATCGTTGTGTTGCGCTCGATCATGCGGGTCATCACACCGCCCTTGGTCTCGATACCGAGTGTCAGGGGGGTGACGTCGAGGAGGAGGATGTCCTTGACGTCCCCTTTGAGGACACCGGCCTGGATCGCCGCGCCGGATGCGACTACTTCGTCGGGATTGACGCCCTTGTGAGGCTCTTTCGCCGTGAGTTTCTGGATCAACTCCTGAACGGCTGGCATGCGTGTGGAACCACCGACCATGACAACGTGGTCAAGTTCGGCTACATCGATCCCTGAATCCTTTATTACTTGCGCGAACGGACTTTTAGTCCGATCGAGCAAATCCTCAGTGAGTTTTTGGAACTCTGATCTACTCAGCTTCTGCTGGAGATGGAGTGGTCCGGCGTCTGTGGCCGTGATGAAAGGAAGATTGACTTCGGTCTCTGCGACGGTCGAAAGCTCAATTTTCGCCTTCTCTGCCGCTTCCTTGAGACGTTGCATCGCCATTTGGTCCTGGCTCAGATCGACGCCATTGTCGTTGTTGAATGTCTTGACGAGCCACGCAATCACGGCCTCGTCCCAGTCGTCACCGCCGAGCTGGGTGTCACCTGATGTGGCTTTGACCTCAAATACTCCGTCGCCGATCTCGAGGACAGACACGTCAAAGGTGCCTCCACCGAGGTCAAAAACAAGGATGGTGTGGTCTGTTTCTTTGTCGAGGCCGTATGCCAGTGCGGCTGCTGTTGGCTCGTTGATGATGCGGAGCACGTTGAGACCTGCGATTTGCCCGGCTTCTTTGGTCGCCTGTCGTTGGGCGTCGTTGAAGTAGGCGGGGACTGTGATCACCGCGTCGGAGACCGTGTCACCCAAATACGACTCGGCATCCCTTTTTAGTTTCATCAGGATGCGTGCGGAGATCTCCTGGGAGGTGTAGCCCTTTCCATCGATGTCGATCGACCAATCGGTGCCCATGTGGCGTTTGATCGAGCGAACGGTTTGGTCGGGGTTGGTGATGGCTTGACGTTTCGCTACCTCGCCGACGAGAACCTCGCCGTCTTTGAATGAAACAATGGATGGGGTGGTTCGTGCCCCTTCGGCGTTGGCAACCACAGTCGGCTCTCCGCCCTCAAGGACGGCGATAACGCTGTTGGTGGTGCCTAGGTCGATACCTACGGCGCGTGACATGGTGGTGGAAACCTCCGGTTTCAGATTGAGTCGATGTCAATACTACAACCTGAGTGCGATGTTGTCACATTTGAGTAGTGACCCCACCCTGACCTGGGATTTTATGAGGCCAGGCTGTTGATGTAGTTGATCAAGTCGGTGATCTCATCGTTGCTGAGAGTCTCGCCGTAATCGGGCGGCATGATGGCATCGAAGCCCTGCACGATCTGCAGAGATGGGTCGACGATCGAGTTGAGAAGGTAGGTGTTATCGGCAATGACGCTTTCGCCTGAAACTAAGGGCCGACTGCTACCTGCAAGACCTTTCCAGGTCGGGCCTGAACTCGGTGTTCCGTCGATCGTGTGGCACTGAAGACAACCTTTGCTCTCTGCGAGGATTTGGCCCCGATCGGCCGAATCAGCATCAAAATCGATTGGGGTGGTGGTGTCCGTCGTGGCATCGCCAAATGATTCGCCAGTGAACAGGAACAGTCCAGCGCCGAAAGCGACAACAACAACTATGGCGAGGACACCCTCGGTCCAACTTCTCATCGATGCTGAACCGTAGACAACGCTGCCGGCAAACCTCAGGTTCTGGAGGCTTGTCCCCGATCCCCGTTGACCTCCACCTAGGTTGTTCCCGATGGGGCCGCTCACCCGTCGACAGTTCATCGCCACCGCTGCTGGGCTGTCACTGGCAGCGAACGCCTTTGCTTTGCCCGTGACCGCCTTGACGGTCAACCCGAGATCGTCGTGGGGTTCGGAACGTCCTCCCAAAGGCCCGCTTTCCTCAGAGGACGTGAAGTTTCTCATTGTCCACCATTCCGCATCTCACAACGGTCATACGAGCGCCGACACACCAGACATTCTCCGTGGCTGGTTCGACTATCACACTGGCCCTGACAAGGGCTGGAACGACATCGCTTACAACTTCATCATCGATTCCGAGGGAGTGATGTGGGAAGGCCGACAGGGAAGCTTGGCCGGGGCGGTGGCCGGGGACGCCACCAGCGGCAACCAGGGTTATACCCAACTCATTTGTGTGATTGGTGACTTCAACACGGGACAGCCGACCGGAGCGGCACTCGACTCGTTGAGAAAGATGCTCGGCTGGCTGGCTGATCGCCACGGTGTATCAACGGCACCAGGAGCTCAGGTCACCTTCACGTCAAGAGGGTCAGATAGGTGGTCAGTTGGTACCGAGGTAGCTACTCCGACGATTGCCGGCCATCGCGATATGAGCATGACGTCGTGTCCCGGTGACAACCTCTACTCGTATGTTGTCGGCGGACTGACCGCAGACGTCGAGGCAGTGCGTGGCGGTGGATCGCCAGCATCGACCACGAAGTCATCCACCACGACCACTGCGACGCCGACCACCACAACAACAAGTGCTTCCACGACTACCGAGACGACCACGACGACCACAACGCTGACATCGACAACGACGACGGCTGTGCCAAGCACTGCGACATCGCTGGCCAACGCCGCCACGACCAGCCCACCGACCATGTCTCCTCCTCCGACCACAGCGCCGACCACCATCCCGGTGGCGATCGAGGAGGTCGAAGTCGAGACGGGCATCCCTTCGCTTCTGACCGGCTCGGCGGTGCTGGTAGCGGCAGGTAGCGCGCTTCTTCTATGGAGACAGCGTCGAATGGGCGGCTAGACCACCTCGACGATCGAAAACCTCTGGTAGTCGCGCCTGTAAAGAGGCGCTCATTGGCTCATCTTTGATAAGCCAGACCTTCTTGTGTCGACTATCAGACATTTATTGAAAGTCGCCAGCCCGACAGTCTCGGCTTAAGCCTTCCTCTCCACCGGTTCCCCCTCTTGTGACCGAAAGGAGGGCACATGACATACGCAGCAGACGCAAACCTCCGTCCAGCGGTTGATGCCGATTACACGGCAGCGTCAAAGTGGCGGAGTCGAGGCATCAACCTGGCTATGGCTGGGCTGACTATCACGGCGGTTGCCTTTGTTGGCAACCTGGCCGCAGTCGGACAAACCGGCGCTGATCGAGCCTCAACTCTGGCATGGACATTTGGTGTCACCACAACAGGATTCGCCCTGATCAAGACGGCGATCGCCGTCGTGCTTTGGGGGATCATCCTGAAACTGTGGCTCCGAGCGGAGTCGCTAAAGGTGGCTCTTCCCAAGCTTGTTGGGACGCCTGGAACAGATCCGCAGCCACTTGGTGACATCGATACATCGTTTGGCAAAGCCACTATCACCGAGAAGGCGCCGGGACCGCTCCCAATCCACAAGATGGCAAAGAAAATGTTCCGACCCATGATCGTCATGGGGCTCATGGCTGTCATGGTTGGGCTTGTTGTTTCGTTTGTGGCCGCGGGATCAGCACCAAACACGGCCGCTTTGGCCTGGATGCAGGGTCTTCAGTTCCTTGGAGAGGGCATGCTGCTCAGCGGCATTTCCTTTTTGCTCGGCACCATTCTCTGGGCACTCCGAACGGCTGGAGGCGAAGTCCAGGAGTCCCTCGGCGTAAATACATACACACCAAAGATGCCGAATACTGCCAAGGCGTTCGTGGCTCTGATGATGCTTGGTCTGATGGTTTCCATCGCTCAATTCATCGGCTACGTAGCGGTTGCAGGCTCATCTGATCCAGCAGCCGCCTTCGCTTGGCTAGGCCCATTTCGCGAGTTCGGTCTGGGGCTGATCCTCGCTGGAATCGCTCTCGCACTTGTGAGCATTGGCAATGTTCTCGGATTCCAGTTCTGGCGAGTTGCAAACCTGATCAAGAACGGAGAGAGGAGCTGACATGACAACTAATACAGCAACATCGAGCAACGACTTCGCTATCGACGTCAGCAAGAAGGGGCTCGGATACAACAAGCCGCAGAAAATGGGCAAGAAGCTCTGGGCTCCTATGTGGATCATGGCGATCATGGCATTCCCTATCGCCCTCGCTCTCGGCGTGGTTAGGTCCAACGCCATATCGAGCGGAGAGGCTGAAACGACGATTGCAACCCTCGGCCACGTCACGACCGGAGTGATGTTCATTGGATTCAGCGCAATATTCGCCGCGATCTCCTTCGCCATTGCTCGGATCCTCGGGGAGTTCCGCAAAGGTGGCGGCGAGGTCCAGGAGTCGGTGAGCACTGACGTGCGAACACTGAAAATGCCGCCGACCGCCAAGATCTTCATCTTGGGAATGGCCATGGGGATGATGACCTTGCTCGTCGCCTCGATCGTTCATTTCGTTGTCGCCGCCCAGGTGTCATCAGGATCGATCAGTGTGGCGACTGCCGAAACCGCCGCTATCACTCTGGAGGCAGTCCGCCGGCTCGGTGTCGCCGTGTATTTGGTTGCGATCACGTTTGGTCTTGCGACCATTGTGAAAGTGCTCAGGTTCCAGGCGATAAGGCTGCGGGAGCTGGTTTAGTTTTCCTCCCAAACTTCTTGTGCTCTCACAACCGGAGGGGCCAACCGCTGGGTTGGCCCCTCTTTCGGTTTGAGGCTGAGGGGATACGGAGAGGATCCGGAACTTCATGCGCCCCGCATGCCCGGCGCTACGCCCACTTGGTGGGCACTACTACCTGAGGTAAGCGATATTTGGGAGGGATTGTCGTGGTGACGAAAATCCTGTGGGTCTGTTGGCATAAAGGGACAGGGTGGCGACATTTACCAGTTGAACCTCCGACGCTTGACCTATTCAAAGGGTATGAAAATGGACCAAGTCGACATCGCGCTTCTCGTCCTTAGGGTCTGGGCTGGGTTTGTCCTCATTGCCCATGGCATCAACCACGGAAAGAGCCTGAAAGGCACCGCCAGCTGGTTCGGCAAGGTCGGATTCAGACAGGCCAAACTCAACGCCTTCCTCTCCTCAGCGACGGAGGTTGCCGTCGGGCTGGCGCTGATTGCGGGACTGCTGACGTCGTTTGCTGCCGCCGGTCTCGCCGCCATCATGTTCGTTGCTTTCTGGTCGATCCACCGATTCGTCGGGTTCTTCGTGTTTCACCGACCCGATGAGGGGTACGAATACGTTTTCACATTGGTGGCGATAGCACTGGCCTTGGCGGTAGCCGGGCCTGGTGCCATCTCGATCGATGCCAGCCTCGGCATTGACGGGACTCTTTCCGGCGGAGTGGGCGCCGGTATCTTCGCTCTCGGTCTGTTCGCGGCAATCGGTCAACTTGCCATGTTCTGGCGCAAACCCATCACAGAGGAAACACCCATATGAAACTCGACTCACTGCCTGCATCGTTTGCGCCCACACGAGTTGCTCTACATCAAATTGCCTTCTTTGCCGTGAGTCCAGCCCGTTACAAGGCCATGGGTCGGATGGGATTGACTGCGACGCCAGGTGGGTACGGCACTCCTGAGTTCGACGGGAGAGTGTTGAGAGTCGAGGGCGCCCTTTTGGTGGACGAACGCGACGGCAAAGTCGCCACTCAGACGATCACCACCATTCGAGCTGCCTCAGAATTCTTCGGTAGCCAATACGAGGCGAAGTGGTTTGCCGACTTTCACGACCCACTGTCGCCGGCCGACCCCGATACAACGCTCGAAGTCGACGATGCGAGCGGTCACGCGATTGGAGAGTGGTTCGAGTTCGGTGTTGGAGTCCTCAGCGAATTGAGGTCTCACGGTCAGGACGGAGACGATGTTTCTGAGGTCCAGTTGTGGCCGGAGCACTTCGATCCGGCGACCGAGATGGGTGATTCCGACTTGGGGCAACGAGCCAGTTTCGGCGCTTCTCCGGGCGATGGGACCCACTCGGAGCCCTACCTATATGTTGCCGCGTGGTCGGACATCGATCGGTCCAACGAGTTCTGGAACGAAGACTCGTTCAACGGAGCAAGCCTCACCTATCGCGATCTCATCGCCAGCGCAGATCCCCACGGTCTGGCGATGGAGTTCCTAGTCGACGGGTATCGAGTCCTCCACACGGGCTGACGAGAGAGTTTCCATCATCCCAGCCGCGGCTGCGCGCACGATCATGATCGTCTCGTCGTAATCCGCGGAAGACCCGCCATAGGGATCGGGTACCTCATCTTCCTCTGAATGGGGGTCATAGGTGCGAAAGAGTCGTACCTTCGCCTGATCTTCCAACGAAGGCGTCATCGTCTTGAGATCTCGCATGTTGGACCGATCCATCGCCAAGATGATGTCGAAGCGATCGAAGTCGCCGGCATGGACCTTTCGAGCACGACCGGTCACGTCGAGCCCAACTCTCATGCCGGCGGCCACTGATTCGTCGTGTGGAGGCTGGCCGATGTGCCAGGTTCCGGTCCCGGCTGAATCCACGTCGATATCCATACCAAATGTCTCGGCGGCCTCTCGGATTGCTGCCGCCGCTGACGGCGAGCGGCAGATGTTGCCCAGACAGACGGTGAGCACACGAATTGTCATTGTCTCATCTCCGAGACGCGTTCCTCGGCCAGGTTTATATACTGCTCCTCGGTGTCGAAACCCACGTAATGACGCCCGGTCTCGACAGCGGCGACCGCCGTGGTCCCGGAACCAAGAAACGGGTCGAGGATTAGATCGCCCTGATAGGTGTAAAGCTCGATCAGCCGACGGGGGAGGGCGACGGGGAACGGTGCTGGATGTCCTATGCGTGTTGCGCTCTCTGATGGGATTTCCCAGACGTCGAGTGTTGCTTGG
>Ga0255056_10000126_pt1 | contig 19172 bp, 14 predicted proteins | sample Cases_109_1_MG_FD_183639 | JGI IMG/M metagenome (GOLD analysis project Ga0255056, IMG submission 183639) | Seawater microbial communities from Amundsen Gulf, Northwest Territories, Canada - Cases_109_1 | ecosystem: Environmental > Aquatic > Marine > Gulf | place: Canada: Northwest Territories... | reverse complement strand
TAAACATAGAAGAGATATCATAAAATTTACTCCTCCCTTAAAAAACAAAAGAACACCAATCAGGGCAGGAATTAAAATAATTGAATCTAAAATTGGATAAGAAAGTAGTATTAGTAAATTGCCGCTCTTTAGGTCTGTTTCAGAATCCAAAATCATCATTACAGATGGAATTAAAAGAGAAATTGAAATTATAGATATCACCATTACTAGTTTTTTTGAAATTAGTTTTCTAAATGGTTTTAAATAAAAAACAATAGATGCAAAGAATAATTGATAGCCAGTAATATAGAAAAAATCGTCAGCGTATTCCCATACATCGACACCTAACACAACCTCGTATAATACATCAACAGTTTCTGCACAAAACCAATATGCTGAAAACAACATAAATAAAATCCAGGCCTTTCCATGATTACCCTTTAGTCCATATTTTGAAACCATGAAAACTGAAAAAAACATTAAAACACTAGAAAGAATAATTGAAATCCAATTTGTAGCATGAGCGGCAAAATCTTGCCCTACAAAATTTGCCAGTAAAACAACCGAAGTTATTCCTAATAAAGTAAAAAGAAGATAGTCTTGTACATTGAATCTTTGATAGAATAGTTGCAAGGTTTACCTCGCAATTATGTCAAGGAATTCTTTTACCGGTTTGGTTTCAGACATGTTATCAAGATTTTTCTTAATTGCATCTACAATAGTAACATGTGCTTTACCATAGATATCTTTTAGAATTCTACTTAAGAATTCTGGTTCGTCATAACAATCAGCAAGAGTTCGATTATAATCTTCCATCAATCTTTGTTTTACTTTATTTAAATCAGGTTTTCCAATTTCCAATAAAGATTTCTCTATTGCTGCAATGATCAAAACTTTTGGATCGTCACTTGTTTGAATTACTGCCCAGTCGACCGATTTTATAATTTTTCTTACTTCTTCTTGAACTTCGAAATCATCACTTGTCATTGCTACAAGAGTTTCGTTACCAGCATCTATTGGAGATGCTCCATCAGCAATTATTCGTCCCCAATTTGCCAAATCACCCACAGATGGACCATATGGTAAATCTCCGTTTTTGTATTCTTGGCGTAATTTAGCTGCCACCTGTACAATACTAGTTGCAGTTTCTTTGACAATGCCAGAGCGTTCTACAAGCAGCTTAACTTCCTGTTCATCAACATGATTATCCACACTCATATAATCAAAATTTAACCAGACACTCATTCTTCTTCTAAATGCAGCATTAAGAGGTTTAGTACCAGTAAATTCAGCTGAAAAAGGGTTCAGACTAATAATCATATATGCATCTTTGTGTCTCTCGATAAGCTCATTATCTTTTTCATTTAATACCATGTGACCCCTTGCATCCAAAATAGGATTTAGTTTTGTTGCTACATCTTGCTTCATCATGTTTGCTTCATCAAGATAGAGTATTCCACCATATCTACACCAAGAAGTAATAATTCCATCAATCCAATTTTCTTTTCCCAATCCAATATATCGTCCAAACAGATCGTATGCAGATGTTTGTAAACCACAATTGATTTCCCATAATGGGAGTTGAGTTAATTCTGCTACCAAATAGATAATATGGGTTTTACCAGTACCACTAGGTCCAATACATGCACATTGTTTGAAGTAACCAAGTGCTCTAACAATTCGTTCAACATAATTTTGTCCCTTGTCATAGTAAGGTGGAGTATCATTGGGAATCAAATCTAGCAATTCAGGTGAGAAATTAAAATTATCAGGATTTATGTATTTTTTAATATCATATTGGTTTAACTTTGATGAATCTGCTTTCTTGTTTTTTGAAAAATTAATTTTTAAACTAAAGGAATCACTCTCAATTCTAGATGTTTGAAGATTCTTTACTTTAGCCTCAGATGAACCTGAAATCATATAATTTAGTAATTCTAAATGTATTAAACAAAATGAGTGTAATGCTATACTACAGACAGGCTGTTAATTATCAACAATTTAGATATTATTCATGATTCATGAGGTGGAAGTATCCAATTTAGTGTTCAATAAGATTTCTGATGAACAAAAAAATTTTGATAAATACAACATTAACGTAGAGCTTGAAGAAGAATCAAGTAATGATGAAAAAACTGTTCTCAAATATTCTCTAGATTTAACCTCAAATCCTAAAAATGCAGTCATTAACATTAGTGGAAGTACTACGTTAAGTGGAGAACCCTCAGAAATTGAAAAATTCTTAAAACAAGAAGATGAACAAACTCCCGAAGTCGTATCTTTAATCTATCAAGAACTATTTCCTTTAATGTATATTATTTCAAAAAATATGAAGATTCCTTCACCAGCTCATACAATATCTCTAAACATAAGTGGAGAATCTGAAGATCGTTTAGAGAAATCTGAGGCAGATAATGAAAAATCTTCAGAGACATCAAAGGAAAGTAGTGATGAGAAGATGGAGGAAAGTAGTGATGAGAAGATGGAGGAAAGTAGTGATGAGAAGATGGATGAGACCAATGAGCCTATGAAAGAATCACAAGAAGCTGAGATTAAAAAAGATGAGGAATCAGATGAGCCGGAGAAACAAAATAACGAAAATGAATCGTAATGATTAGAATTGCAACAAACATTTCTTGATATAATTTGGAAAATTTTTTATGATACCGCACAAAGAGATATCAAGGACGTTCGATTACTTTTATCTGAGAAATTTTCTTTTCCTTCAATTGAGTTTGAACCAAAAATAGAAGTAAAAATTCCAATCCCAAAAAAAACAGACAATGGGATAGCGTATTCAGGTTATTATTTTAACAATTCTCCACAAGAACAAATGGCTGTGTGGGGTCTTTTTTTAGCAACAGTGTATCATCTAGCTGCTCATGTTGCTGTCTCAGATTATTCCTTGTATAGTAATTGGGTTAAAAACAAAACTCCAAGAATTTTTTGGAAAGTCATTGATTTTATCGAAGATGATGCCGTAAAACGATATCTTTCATCAACCGATCCAGATGTGTGGAAAAACATTTCAGAAATTAGTCACAAACAATCAAAACACAATAAATTTGATAAAATAGAATCCAGGTATGCACTAAAGGTAGGCTCCAAAACAATCGATGGTGTTAAACAAGAAATGAATAAAGAAACTCTTCTATGTTTTGATAAAACGCACCAAAATAAATTACTTAGTTGGGCCTCAGAATTATACAAAAATCAACATATTTTGCAGGAAGATGCTCCCCAGTATTATGAACAGCGAAATCTCAATCAATTATTGGTTTTAAAAAAAAATGACATTGAATTTTCACCTTCGGGAAAATTTGAAACCACAATTAATAAATTAAATTTTTTGTATCATGAAGAAAAAGATAGCCTCGAACATATATTACATAAAATTCGTAAGGATGTAATAGGATTAAATTTTGAGGAAATAATTCTTCCAAGCGAAGACATTTATGAATATTTTAGAATCAAAGAAAAAAATAAAAAAGTTATAAAAAAAATCAGAGAGCAAATTAGAACTGTTTACAACAACTCAGAAGACCCACAAACAAATATGTATGGAGAAATAGACATGGAATTAGCAATTCAAGCAATTTTAAGTAATACCTCACAATATGCCGAAGTCTTTAATAAAACAGAAGAGCAAAGGATTGAAGAAACATGGGCAATACTAATCGATAACAGTGCAAGTTTAAAATTACGATTTAAAGAGGTCAAGGATTTCATGCTTTGTCTTGCCGAAGCCTCCGAGGAATTAACTGGTCCAGCTGGTTCATGGGGAATTTATAGCTATGATCAAAAATTTTCTATTTTAAAAGATCATAAAGAAAAATACAATCAAAATGCCAAAGCAAGAATCGGTGGGTTGTATAGTGGGGGTCTCTCATATACCCCTGATGCTATTTTATTATGCGGAAGAATGCTTGCAAGAAATGCCGCAGAAATAAAAAATCTTTTTATATTTACGGATGATTTCCCCACTGGATTATGGAACCTTGATCTAAAACTACACACAGCAATCAAGACAGTGGAAAGAATGGGAGTAGAAGTAACAGGGATTGGTTTGTCATCAAATATTTCACAATATTTCAAAGATTCATGTTGGGGAACCGATTTGAGAGATCTAGTTGACAAATTTGTGAGGATATATCGTATAAAATCTGCCAAATCTTTGTAAGATTACATATTTGTTTTTATAAATTTGAAATGAATTTGATGGTTTTTCTTTAATGAGGTAAAAAGCAACAATAAATTTCAAAAAGTCTCTAGGCTCAGTTTGATATTGTCTGTCTAAAAATGTTACACGTCAGATCCTATAACCCCGTGAGGTGTTTTTTGTGTATAATGAAAAACCACGTTTTCACAAAGCGAAAAGGTCTCAGTACAGTACTTACGACTGTAATTATCCTGGTGGCTTCCGTAGTTCTCGGATCTGGTGTTGTATTGTATGGAACAAGTATGTTCCAAACAGTAGCCCAACAAGAGAGCCTCGAAGTTCAGGGAATTCAGCTCTGGGTAAATGCTACTGATGCTGCAGGTGATGCGTGGGGAGCAGCAGGTGTTAGAAACGACGGTGACAAAATCTTATCAGTAGATACCATTTCTATCAAAGGTAAAACCGTACCTTTTGGAAACTGGTATTTTGATGCTGACCAAGCTAGAGTTACTGTAGGAAACTACCAAAGCCAATTTGTTCATGAAGGTACTGCCGGTGCGGGAACTCTAATGAATGATTCTACAGATATTGACATATTGGTGACATGTGCAAATCCGTTAACAACACTGTCCATTGATTTCGATGGGGGAGATACGGGTGAACCAACCTTATGTCTATCACAAGGCTCAGGTCCAATTGGACTTAACCCAGGTGAGAGAACAATCATCTACTTCCAAATGACAAACGGAACATTGACTACTCTTGATGCAGGTGCTTCAACAACGTTGAACATATTTGCAGGAGAGGCAGGCGCTCCCCTTAGTACAATCATCTCAAACCCATAGGGAGAGTGTTTTTTTTATTTCTCTCTTTATCTTTCTTTTTTATTTTGGAGAATAAAAAATGAAATCAACAAATGAAAATGAAATACAATTAGGAGATATTCTTAGCAAGGAACTTTTAGATGAGAGTACCATCAATGAGATTTCAAATCAATTTCAAGTAATAAAAGAATATCCGCTAAATGCACCTTTTAGTTATGCTAAAATTTTATACGATGAAAAAAATTCAAATTTTCAGTATTTTGTAGATGAAATAAAGTTAAATTTGGAGGAAGAACGAATTTACAAAGATCTCTATACCTTTGTTGAGCAAAGTTTAGATTCACTCGAGCCTACAAAAGAAAAACAATTTGATGCTCATTTAAATGACGTAATAAAAAAACATGAAGGATTTTTTATTTCCAATCCGGTAGCAAGCATGGAGAAAGTCAAATATTTTCTAAAAAAAGATATTATGGGTTATGGAGAAATTGATGCTTTAATGCATGACCCAAACGTCGAAGATATTAGTTGTAGTGGTCCCAATATTCCGTTATATGTTTGGCATAGAAATTATGATAGTATATCTTCAAATATTTCATTTGAATCACATCAGAAATTAAATTCATTTGTTACAAGAATTGTTTTCAAATCTGGAAAGCACGTTAGTATAGCACATCCTATTTCTGACCTTGCTCTAACTGGAAATCACAGAATTTCAGTATTGTACCAAAAAGAGATTACTCCTAGAGGAACTAGTTTTACTATTCGAAAATTCAAACAAGATCCTTACACAATTATAGACCTTATTGGGTTTGGCACATTCGATATTGAAACAGCAGCATATCTTTGGATGATGATTGAAGCAAAAATGTCAATAATGATAATTGGTTCCACAGGGAGCGGAAAAACAACCATACTAAACGCCATTGCCGGTCTAGTAAGTGAAAATGATAAAATATTTTCCGTGGAAGATGTTGCGGAAATTAATCTTCCTCATGATAACTGGTTTTCATTAATTTCAAGGTCGGGTTATGGACCGAACGATGAGGGAGAAATTGGGTTGTACGAACTAATTAAATCAGGAGTCAGACATAGGCCAGATTATATCATTGTAGGCGAAATTAGAGGTTCAGAGGCATATGTCATGTTCCAAGCAATGGCTACAGGTCATGGTGGTCTATCTACTATGCACGCCGATAGTTTCGAATCTGCAAGTAAAAGATTACAACAAAAACCAATGAACATACCACCAGCCTATCTCTCTTTGATGAATTGTGCTCTTGTCATAAAGAGAGTAAAAGACAAAGCAACAGGGAAAAGCATGAGACGTGCAATATCTATTGAAGAAATTTCAAGCAGCTCCACCCCAAATTCCATTATAAAGTGGGATCCCAAGTCAGATTATTTTGAGCATTCATTTAATGCAAGTAAAAATTTTAAAAAAATTTCTGAACAGACAGGTGATGAATTTGACGAAGTGATAAATGAACACTATAGAAGAACACAAATTTTGAAATGGATGTCCTCAAACAATATTCGCGCACATAAAGAAGTTACAGAAATGATCAGGAAATATTACAATGATCCTAAATCAATTCTAAAAAAAGTCAACTATGGTGAGGGATTATAATGTTATCGATAAGTCAAATTAAGGAAAAAGGATTTGAACGCAAGCAAGGGAAAAAAATAAACAAAGAATTACCTTATTTTATTACCATAGTAACTCTGCTTAGCAGTGCCGGAATTGGACCATATTTTATGCTGCAACGAATAAGATCTATGGAATTGTTACCTACAATAAAAAATGAAGCACATAAAATGCTAAAACGTATTGACTTGTTAGGGGTAGACCCCTTAGAAGTAATGCGAAAGGTAAGAACATATTCTAGTTCAAAGGCACTGGGTGAATTTTTTGATGGTTATGTATCAACTGTAGAAAGTGGTGGAAATGTAGTAAATTATCTTAAAAGTAAAATGAAAACCATTTTTGACAGACATGCTGAATCACAAAAACAAGAAGTTGTCAAGCTAGGTGCCCTAGTAGAGGCCTACATGACTATTCAAGTTGTTTTGTTGGCCGTGTATATTATCAGTGCAGCTGTTATTTCAGACCCATTTGAAACCTCAGAAAACGGAATTAGCACCGAAGTGATATTTCTGGTCCTAACACCTGGAATAGCTGCCTTATTTCTTTTCGCTGCCAATAACAACTCTCTTGTAAAGAGTCCCGAAGTGGACATAAAAAAAATTATAATGTTTGCCGCACCTGGGTTGATAGTAAGCGGTATTGTAATTGGATTAAATTTGTTGCCTGATCCTACAATGGAGCCTTATCTATTAGGTGGTGCTCTCATAGCATCTTCAGTTGTCCCAACAATTTATTTCAAAAAATCCTATGCAAAAAATATAGCAGCAGAAGATTCCACCCCAAAAATACTTCGAACTATTTCAGAAGCTCGTAAGACAGGGATGAGTCCTGAAAGGAGCGTCATACATGCATGCAAAAGAAAAGAATATGGTTTGTTTAATTCAGTATCTAATGGAATTGCAAATAAAATAGAATGGGGAGTTGATTTGAAAACAATTTTCCAATATTTACAAAAAGAGGTTCAAGCTTTTAATGTCTTGATTAGTTTCAATATATTATTTGAATTAATTTCAGCAGGTGGAGGAAACCAAGAAACGCTTGATTCACTGACAGAGACTAGTGAGAGAATGCACGAAATTCAAAAGGAAAAACGAGATCTGTTAATGCCATACTTGTTCGTTGGTTTTATTTTAATGGGAACTACTGGATTTACTACTTTGTTGGTCATTGATTCTTTTGGGAGTATTGCTCAAGACAGTCAGAATATATCAAATATTGAAGTAGAACTTGCAGGATCCACATTAGGTTTGTTCCCACTTATTGTACTAATTCAATCTTGGACAGCTGGGTTGTTCCTAGGACGAGTGATAAAGGGTGCGTTCTCAGGTGGATTTTTCTACTCCATAATTCTAGTAATAACGACTTTGATTGGAATTACCTTGGTTCAATTTTCAATAATAGACGTGAATTCATTATTCTAGTCACGGCTAGATGTATCATTAAAAGTCATACAGCGTCTTATATCGATTCTTAAGGTAATTTTTCATGAATTGAAAGCTGTATTACTCCTATTGTTGATTGTAGCTACTATAGTTACAACTAACGCGTATGGCCAAGAATCTAAGAATTTTGGATACAAACTTTTGCCAGAAAAATTGGTTGAAGGTACAGAAGGCATTTTACAAGTATACGGACTACAAAAAGATATTCCCATTCCATATGCCATTGAGAATTTGATAGTGACTTCTTCAGATCAAAACATTGTTAAAATTTTAGAATTGTCCACAGATAAAGATACTTCAATTATCTCAGTAAAAATTCAAGCAAATGATCCAGGTAATGCAGACATTGCCATAGCTGCTCCGGGCTATGAATCCGTGGAATTTTCCACTATTGTATATGATATTAAACAAGGAGAACAGCAATTACTAGTAAAAACTGTCCCTGATACTTTTACAATAAATGGTCCCACAAAAGGTTATTTCTCTGTGGAATTGGCCGATATAGATTCTAATCCAACTTTTGCAAAAAAAGACACAATTATTTCTATCACTACTTCTAATTCTGAAATTGTTACACTCTATCAAACAGAAATTACCATAAACCAAGGAGAATATTTTGCGATTGGGGAATTTAAGGTAAACAAGATAGGGGAAGTGACAATTTATGCTGAAAATCCAAATACCGATTCTGGTAGCAGTAAAATCACAGTTATTGGAGCATCAGCAAAGGACGAAGAAAATTATAAAATTCAACTATATGTAATACCAGAAAAAATTAGTAACTTTGCAGCGTCTAGCACCTTTGTTATTGTTCAATTGCAAGGAGCAGATGGTTCCCCAATAAAGGCCACACATCTTATTCCTGTTTCCGTGAAAATAGATCATGCTAAGTCCATATTCAATGACAGACGGACAATGGAATTAAGCACTGTTGAGTCCCTGGTAATTCCTCCTGGTTCTTCAGTTGGATATGCCAAAATATCAGTAATTGCAGGACTACAAGAAACATACAAGGTAAGTATTTCTGCTGAAGATTATCTCGTTTCGGATTCAGAAGAATTTCAGACTGTTTTAACGCCTGATTTAGAAAATCCATTGACAAAATTAAAGACAATTCCATTGTTAGCCTCAGGTACGGAGCAGTTAATCGGAGTTTTATATCCTGCAGATAAGAATGGGGTTTCTTTAATGAACTTGCAAACAGTTGAAACAGAAATTAATTCTTCAGACAGGGATGCTTTGGTAATATCCGATGATAGAATGGAGACAGGTTCTGGTGCAAAATTAATTTTTGGAAAGCTAGGTCAAACAAAATTAGACAGATTAGAAATTACTGTAACAGGTGAAGAAAAAGAGACAGTTTTTCCAATAGTATATGGTCCAAAAAGAGTGGATCTCGTATTGGTGTCTGAACCGTTAATTTCTAAGGTAATGCCAGGAACTGATTTTCCAATGATGGCGTATTTGACTGATAGTGATGATGCGAGTTGGTATTTTCCAGACACATCAAATGTGGTTATGGGTCCAAATGAGTTTGTAAAAACAACTGTACAAACTATTAGTGAAGGTCAATCAATAGTTATGTTAAATTCACATTCAATTAAAGAAGGAAAAACAATCCTTGACTTTGAAGTAAATGAATTTACAACTACGCTGGATTTAGATACAGGGATTTCTAAACCCTCAATGGTGGAATTGGCATATCCAGATCACCTGTTATCTGGGATGAAAAACACTTTATCATTACAAATACTAGATGAGGATGGAAACCCAATTTTTGCAAGTAAGGATATTGAATTTAGAATAGCTGCAAATGATGAGACAATTGAAATGCCTCAAACAGTGATCATTAAAAAAGCAACGTATAGTTCATTTTTCGATATAATTCCCAGACAACCAATTGAGACAGAAATCTCAGTGCTCGCAAGCGATTTTCCACTAACAAAATTCAATCTCTTTACTGTTGAAACAAAACCGTCGATAATCATCTCAACTGTGAATTCCATTACTCAAGGAGAATCGTTTGATTTAGTATTAGATGTCAAAATTTTAGATGTCCCTCTTAGCGACATAAAAATAAATTGGGATATTCAAGGTGCACAAATTCAAGAAATATCTGAAACCACAGACAATAATGGAAAAATTAAACTTACTTTAATTCCAGATGATGCTGACATGATTCACGTAAAGGCAACTACCTCCGATTTTGATCAAATAACAGCCTCAAAAGAGATCCCAATAACAAAACCAGGTGAAACATCGGGAGTATCCGGAAATGATGGCAATTTACTAGAAAATAATCTAGGACTTTTTCTAATTCCTGGAGTAGTTATTGGAGGCGGCATATTGATTAGAAAAAAGAATTTACTTGAGCCCATATCTGAAAGATTCCCCGTAGTTGAAAGTGTTCTTAACCGGTTTGGTGAGATATTTGAAAGGTTAGGAATTATGGAAAAAATTGAATCAATCAAAGAAAAAATACCCATCATTAAAGACCGATAGACTATCATATCCTTTTCCAACTATTTTGATTTCATTACTAGTTCTCCAATCATTGGATAATCAAATAGTTTCTTTATCATCATCTATGACTACGGCACGAATCAACAGTCTTTTTTTGTGCGTATTTTATAAAAAGTAGTCATAGTTTCGGATAAAATTGTGTGTCATATCAAATTACATGTTCTCCCTTATGTTACATTTGAAATATTACAATTTATGGAAATTGAGGAAGCAATTGCAAGAAGTGGTAGTAATCAAGAGCAACTTGTTCTAGCTTTGCAGGAAAAATTACGAGATTTTGGTCTGACGAAAAACGAATCAAAAATATATGTATTTTTGAGTAAAAGTGGACCAAAAAAAGCCATTGAAATTGCTACAGAGGAGAGAATCCCAAGAACCGAAACCTATCATTTACTTTCAAACCTTGAAACCAAAGGTATTGTTGAACCATCAGTTGAGAAACCAACAAGGTTTTCCGCAGTTGCAATTGAGAAGGCAATTGAATCAATAATTCGTAATCAGGAAAACAAAATTGGGGAATTAAAAATCCTTAAAAACGATATGGTAGAATTATGGAATTCTTTTCAAAAAATAAGAAAACACACCAAATCAGACATATCAAAATTTGAATCTGCCATGAGAAAATATGCCAAATCAGAAAGATCAAGAAAAAATTTTCAACGAAGTTTAAAATAAATGAAACAAAAATCAGATAAATTAGATAATTAAATACAAAAATAATCAGAACAGAAAAAAATCATGATAGAATTAGATATCTTCCAAATTAGAATTTTGTTTGCTTTAGTAATGTTAGGTTCTGCAACAATAATTGACATTCGTAAACGTGAGATAAGTGATTTAATGTGGATTATTTTTGGCGTAATTTCAGTAATTCTGTTATTCTTTGAACCAGATCTAACCCAAGCGTTATTCGGTGTTGGATTTTCCTTAATTGTAGCTCCTCTGGTGCTAGTGCTTTGGAGGTTTGGTCTGTTTGGAGGAGCTGACGCCTTGGGACTGATTGTTCTATCAGCTTTGGCACCTATGGCCACACTGTCAGACTCTATAGTAAGCCCATTTTCAATTGTGGTCAACAGCGCATTATTGTCAGTAACTCCAATGATAGTAAATTTCATACGTAATTCTGTGCTGATTTTGAGAAAAAATGATATCTTCAAAGACTTTGATGAGACAAAATCAAAGAAAATTTTTGCAATGTTCTTAGGTTACAAGTCAAAAAACCCAAAATTTAGTTTTTCGTTGGAAAAACAAGTAGGAAATAAAAAAAGATTGAACATTGCCCTACATCATTCAGATACAGCAGAATATTGTACCACGCCAAATACTTGGGTTACTCCCGGACTGCCTTTCATGATTTTCATATTTGGAGGATTCATACTGCAGTTGTTATTTGGAGATGTGATCCTAGGATTAATGGGATTAGCATAAATTTTTTATTAATTTTAAACATTACCATAATTTGATTCATAACAATTCTACGTTTTCTTTAAAAAGTAAATTTAATTAAAAATATTGATGACCAAAAAACCCTTATTTTTTTTAACAACAATAATTTTGCTATCTGGAATTTTGCCGGCATTTGCCGAAGTTGCAGAAATCCAACTAGACAAAACAATCTACGTAAAGGGAGATATTATTAATGTTAAAGGAACTGTTACTAAGGATGCATCAGGACTAGTAACAATTGTTTTAAGAGATCCCAACGATAAATTTGTCCTATTAAGTCAGGCGTTTATTCAAACAGATGATTCATTTGTAAAAGCCATTCCCATAAATGAAAAATTTCAAGTTTTAGGAGCCTATAATGCTACGGCCTTTGTTCTAAATATGACTGCAGGAATGACTCAATCATTTGAACTTGTTGGTGTCATAACTGAGGAAAACGTTGATTCAAATGATGATTTAGTGTTGACCGGCTCAGAATTTGAGACGGTGCTAAAAGAAGAATCAAAAACAATTAATCCAGAATTTGAACCTAGTCCAGATGATACAAAAACCCAAATTGAGAAAAAGCCTAAAATAGAAACACGGCCAGAAATACTGATTGATGATAAATCCAAAATTGCAGAGTTTGTAGATAAGAACAAAGAACCAGAATATTATTTGGACAGGTATTATAATGAACCAGTTTACCAATCATGGTTCGATAGAAATTATCCCAATCTTACCATAGAAGAGGCAATAGGTTATCCCACGCCAAAAAACCCCCAAGTTGAATCAATCCGTGATTTTGTAGGAACAGAAATAATTCCAGAGGCACAAGCATCATCCATTGTCTCTTCAATTTCTGAATCTGAAAACAATAGTGATATAGCTCACATGGGGTTGGCGATAGGAGGCATGGTAGTATTATTTGGAGCAGTGTATGGTATTAAAAAAAAGACAGATATTAACTCTAAACACATTTCTTTAAACAGAGACACACTTAGGAGAAAAATTTTTTCGCCAATTATCGATTCAAATCCGATGGGAATTATCCAAGCAAGATTGGCAAAAGGAGAAATCACAATTAGAGAGTATGAAAAATTAAAACAAAAACTTGAAAAAAAATTCTAAATAGTTACTTTCATGGGAGTTTCTTGGGTTTGTACATTAATTCCTGCATTTCTTTTTAAATTATCAAAGAATGTTGAAATCATTTTAATTCCCGAAACCACTTTGGGAGCATTAGTTTTTACAAACTCTAATTTTTCAGAATAAGTTTGTGGTTTTTGGTTTTGGTAATTTCTATAAACTTCTGCGCCGTCGTAATCAATAAAAGCAATTCTTGCACAATAATCATTTCTCTCTAATACAAGGCTATCTCCACCTACTATTGCTGTATGATAGGGATGAACCATTAGAGATTCTGAGAGCTTTTGGGATGTGGAAATTTTTAATCTTTGTAATTCGGGTGCAAATGAGTTAAAATCAGCAAGTAGGTAAAATGTTGCCTCAGGCTTTGTTGCTTTAATTCCGTCAATTTCACATAATGCGTGGTAAGTGTAATCGCCAATTAGATGATGAATGTTTCTGGTAGTTTCAAAATACTCATCTATTTCAGGGCTTATTTCAAAACCAGCTACTGCTGCATGTTGAATTGGAGTAGAGACTGCAGTATATTCTGTTGCTAATATTTTTTTAAATTGTCTTCTGACATCTATTGCATGTTGGGGGAAAATAACATATCCTAGTCTGTAACCTCCTGCAGCATGTGACTTTGATAAACCGTTTGTAACAAAAGTGCCTTCAGGATAAATTTTACCCATGCTTACAAATTTTGGAAAATCATATGTTGTTTGCGCGTAAATTTCATCTGAAATTACTAGTATTCCTTGTTCTCTGCAGACATCAGCAATTTCTTCAAGCTCCAATCGGTCATAAACAAGTCCAGTTGGGTTGTGGGGATTGTTTAAAATTAAAATTTTTTGTCTGTCGTGTAATCTTAGAGCTAATTTTCTAAGGTCATGTGGAGAAAATTTCCCGTTTGCACGAGAAGGAAGCATGTGATAATTTTTTTTCAGAAATCTAATTTGTGGAAGATAGCCAAGCCAAGCAGGTGTGGGTAAAATTACAGTGCCATGTAAAATTTCTAACAAATTAAAAATTAATTCCTTTGTTCCAGGTCCAACATAGATTCTTTGGGGGTCAGCATCAATTCGAAAATAGTATTTGTTATACTCGGATATGGCCTCTCTTAGTTCCGGAATTCCTGGAACTGGTGCATAGGATCCTTTATGGGCATTCTTGATTAATGCTTCCTGAACAGAATTTGGTACTGGAAAAGGAGATTGTCCAAAGGCAAAACCGTAAAACCCAAACCCGCATTGAGGATGAGGGCAATCAGAATGAAATTCCTGCAAAAATGTGTTTAATTTTAGATTCTCGGGAAGCTCAATATCCTCTACCTGCTGATCCACCACGAATTTCAATAATTTACTTATAATTTTTAAATAAAGCAGAGAGTTGTTAATTAGAAAATATCAAGTAGGTAGATTTTATCAACCTAATTTCTGAATTTCATCTAAAACTTGGGGATTTTCAAGGGATGTCAAGTCCCCTAATTCCAATCCCAATAATTTTGCTTTTAGAAGTCTTCTCATAATTTTTCCGGTTCGTGTTTTAGGAAGTTCAGATAAAACATAAACCTTCTTTGGTTTGACAATTTTACCAATTTTTGCAGAAATATGATCAGAGATTTCATTACCTAAATTTGGCTCTAGTTTTCCTTCTGGTACAACAAATAAAATAATTGCCTCGCCTGTTATTTCATCGGGAATTGCTATTGAAGCTGCATCGGATATCTTTTCATGACTAATTGCAACATGTTCAATTTCAGCTGTCCCCATACGATGACCAGCCACATTTATGACGTCGTCTGTTCTACCTTTCATATACCAAAGTCCATCGTTATCCACAAAAACATAATCGCCATGAAACCAAATATTTTTAAAACGAGACCAATAAGTTTGCAAATATCTTTGATCATCATTCAATAGACCATTAGTCATTGCAGGCCATGGAGATTTTATTACAAGATATCCATCTTTTTCTCTTACCGAATTTCCATTATCGTCATAAACATCTAAATTAATTCCAGGACATGGAATTCCAACAGTAGATGGTTTTAGTTTCATTCCGGGAAAAACAGACAAGATTGCACCACCAATTTCTGTGCCTCCAGATAAATTCATGATTGGGATTTTCTTATTTCCAACTTTTTCAAATAACCATTTCCAAGAATCTGCATCTAAAGGCTCACCTGTAGTTGGAATGTTTTTAATTTTATCTAAAGAATGAAGTTTTAATGGTAATACATTATTTTTTTTAAACAGCCTAACTGCAGTTGGTGAGATTCCAAAGATGGTTACATTGTATTTGTGCAACATATCCCAAATTCTATTGAAATTTGGAAAATCCAATGCGCCATCATAAATTATTGCACTTGCCCCTCGAATTAAAAGACCATAAACATTCCAGACCAATCCGGTAATCCACCCAATATCTGCAGGCCACAAAATCACGTCATTTTCAGTAGTATCAATCAAAAAAGCTGCCTGGTGACCGACAAAAACTGAGAACCCACCATGAACATGGACCACACCTTTGGGCCTGCCCGTAGTCCCCGAGGTATACAAAATGAATAATGGATCTTCCGAACTTGTAATTTCTGTGTAACAAGATTCAGATTGTGATGATACCAGATTATTGTAAAATATTGTATTTTTGGATTGTTCATAGACATCAATTCCCATGTAGGGGACAACAATAATTTTTTCAATGTTTGTATTTTGAGTTGCAACTTCAATTATGTTTTTTTGGGAAATTGCTTTTCCTTTTCTTTGAAATCCATCACAAACAAATAGAATTTTGGCATTGCTATCTTGTAATCTAATTTGTAAGGAATCGGAGCTATACCCTGAAAAAATTACTGTCTGTATTGCTCCAATTTTTGCTGATGCAAGAATTGCCAAGATAGATTCCTCAATCATAGGAAGGTAAATTGCCACAACATCCCCCTTTTTAACACCTAAGGATTTTAAAGAATTTGCAAGTTTGCATACTTTTTTATCTAATTCCAAGTAAGTTATTTGAGAAGCTTTTCCACCTTCAGAAACAAAAGTATATGCAACTTTATTTGGGGAAATTTTGGAGAATTTTTCAACAGATGATTTGTAGATGTTGGTTTTTCCCTCAATAAACCATCTTGACCACGGTAGTCCTTTAGATATATCCAAGACCTTTTGGTATGGTTTATCCCAAATTATTCCAATATATTTTTCAACTTCTTTCCAAAACCATTCTAAATTATTATTTGCTTTCTCAGATAATTCTTCTAATGTAGAAACATTATATTTTTTCATAAACTTGTAAATGTTTGAATTTTCCTTTTGAGCTTTTGTTGGGATAAATTCAAAATCAGACAATTATTTATTTAAAATATCCGACGGTAAAAAATTTTTAATTTCAGTAAATCTCAAGTCCCAGCCTTCTGGCACATGCAATGGCTGCTTTGCCATCATCTTCTGAAATACCAGCGTTTTCAAATTTTTTAATCCAGCCAGTTGGTTTGCCCATGGTATTTTCTTTGTAATATTCTCGCAATATTACGCCTATTTGAGAGTGAAGTCGATCTTTTGTAGCAGCATCCATGCTTTTTTCTAAAATTAAAGAGTCAGAATTTGCAAGTATTCTGATAAATTCAATATTCTCTAAAGAGAGATCGACCATATCTTAGCTAATTTTCTTTTTTAATAAATCCAAGGTTAATTGTGGATCCGCCTTACCTTTTGTTTTCTGCATTACTTTGCCTACAAGAAAATTGATTGTTTGAGGATTGGATTTAGCCTGTTCCAAGGCCTGAGGTTCTTCGGAAATTACCTGTTCGACAATCTTCAATAATTCATCTTCATTTGATACATTTCCTAAATCTAATTCAGCAATTATTTGCGCTAATTCCTTTCCACTTTTTACAATTTCATAAAGCGCGTTTTTGGCAGAGCCTCTAGTTAATTTCCCTGACTGTATGGCATCAGCAAGGTCTCGTAGATGTGATGATTGTAATTTTGATTGGGTTCTTTTTTCCGTAGTATCGACCAACCCCATAAGATCCGTGGTGATAATATTTGCAATTTCTTTAGCATTATCTTCTGTATGAGATTCGTCAAACAAATCAGAATAAAACTTGTCCGATGATAAAACAATTGCTACTTGATCTGGAATGCCGTATTTTGCAACAAAACGTTCTTTTTTTGAGCTGATGCTTTCTGGCATTTCTAATTTTAATTTTTCATGAATGTCTTTTCCAATTTTTATCCAAGGGATATCCCCCTCAAGGAAATATCGGTAATCAAGTTCTTCTTCTTTTGATCTTGATGAGATTGTTATTTTTCTTTTATCGTCCCAATGTCTTGTTTCTTGAATGATTGGAATTTCTCGGGCATGAAGACTTTCTTGCCTTGTGATTTCAAAATGAACTGCTTTTTCTAAATCATGAAATGAACCAATATTTTTGATTTCAACTTTATTTCCGCCTTTAATTGAAACATTTGCATCTGCTCTCATAGCACCCTCTAGGCCAGGGTCTGATACATCGAGGTTTTCAAGCAAATCAGATAAAATATTGAGAAACTCTCTCACCTGTTTAGGGTTTTCAAAATCAGGCTCAGTTACTACTTCCACCAGAGGTGTACCTGCTCGATTATAATCTACTAGAGTAATTTGATTTTTAGAAGAAACTCCTTCGTAAATTAGTCTTCCCGGGTCTTCTTCTAGCTGAATTCTGGTGATCCGTATTTTTTTATCGCCAACCATTATCATTCCAGGTCCACCAATACTGGTATCGCCATAGATGTTTAGCTGAGTAATTTGGAAATTTTTTGGAAGATCAGGATAGAAATAATTTTTTCTAAAAAACGCAATTTTTTCTGGAGTACTACAATTTAATGCCATTGCAATAAGGGTTGCTTTTTTGATTGCTTTCTGATTTAATCTTGGAAGGGTTCCAGGTAGCCCCATACAAATCGGACATACGTTGGTATTGGGTTGGTAGTCTCGATAATTTGCTTTACATGAACAAAACAACTTGCTTTCAAGTTTTGTTAATTGGCAATGTATTTCTAATCCAATTTTAGTCAAATGGGAACCTCCGGTAATTGTACAGTAGTTTCAAGTGAGCGTGCTGCTTGCAACAATGATTTGTCCTCGTTGTGTTTTGCCAATAGCTGCATACCAACTGGCAAACCATTTGATACAGCAAAGGGTACTGAAATTGAAGGTATTCCTGTAAGATTTGACATTACGGTATTAATATCCACTTGAAACAAGGCAACTGGATCGTCAATTTTTTCACCAATTTTAAATGGAAGAATAGGAACAGTTGGGGCAATAAGATAATCAAATTTTTTGAAAACTTCATTTACCTCTTTTGTTAGTTTACTTTTTACCTTTAGAGCTTTTAGAAAATATTTGCCTGCATGTCCTGACGAGGGAACAAATCCACCCAGTATCATTCTTCTTATTACTTCAGGACCAAATTTTGTCCTCACCTTGGAAATATATGAATTAAATTCAAAACCCTCAACTGGAAAATCATATCCATATCTAAGATTATCATATCGGGCCAAATTACTTCCAGCTTCAGTTGCGGAGATTATGTAATAAGATGCCACAGAATATTTTACCATGTCAATAGAGACATCTTCGCAAACGGCTCCAAGCCCTTCTAATTTAGAAACGGCATCATTTGTTGCAGAAAGGACTGGTGGATCAATTCCTTCCTCAATCATTTCTTTAATTATGCCTATTTTTTTCCCTTCTATACCAGAATCTATTCCTGAAAGATAGTCGTCTTTGTCATTATCAATTGTTGTATTATCATTTGGGTCTAAACCCGATAAAATATTCAGTAAAAATGCAGTATCCTTAACAGTTCTTGTTATTGGTCCAATTTGCTCAATACTGTTGGCATATGAAATCAAACCATATCTACTAATCAATCCATAAGTTGGTTTGTACCCAACTGTAGAACAAAAGCTAGCTGGATTTCTAACAGAACCACCAGTATCAGAACCCAATGATGCCACACATTCAAATGCACTAACTGAAACAGCACTTCC
>Ga0255056_10000125_pt1 | contig 19239 bp, 19 predicted proteins | sample Cases_109_1_MG_FD_183639 | JGI IMG/M metagenome (GOLD analysis project Ga0255056, IMG submission 183639) | Seawater microbial communities from Amundsen Gulf, Northwest Territories, Canada - Cases_109_1 | ecosystem: Environmental > Aquatic > Marine > Gulf | place: Canada: Northwest Territories... | reverse complement strand
GGCGTCGAGTCGCGAAGGCTCGCATTCCCTCGAGGCCATGCAGGTAACGCAACCGTCGTCGGTTGCCGGACGCTACGCTGTTAAGGAAGCAAGTTTCACGCCAGCGCTAAGCGATCGCGATCCCATTGAGGAGCAGCTCATCCTGGTCGATGACGATGACGAAACCTTAGCCGACGGATCGTCGGGCACAAGCTACGATGCCTGCGAGTCTTTGCTTAACGGCAGCGAGCTCTCAGGAAAAATTGCGTTTATCCAGCGTGGCGGCTGTGACTTCGATGTGAAGGTTCAGAACGCAGACGATGCCGGCGCTATTGCGGTCCTGATTTTCAATATTGCCGGCGATCCGATCGTCATGACAGGCGATGCCGGATTTTCGGATATTCCGGCACTGATGATCGGTCAGGCGGACGGCACACTGCTGTTCAATGAGATCAACGACGGTGAGGTCGTTGAAGTGGTTCTGCAGAAAGGACTTTTGCTGTCCGAAGAAGACACCGGCAACGTCATGGGTAGCTTCTCGGCGCGCGGACCGGGACCGGTCAACGACATACTCAAGCCCGATCTGACAGCACCCGGTATAAACATACTTGCAGGAACCACTCCGGATTCGATTACCTCAGTGACCGGCGAGAATTTTGCGTTCCTAACCGGAACCTCAATGGCAACGCCGCATGTAGCCGGGATCGCAGCATTGTTGCGACAAGCTCACCCCGAGTGGAGCCCCGCCGCGGTCAAGTCCGCGCTGATGACCACTGCGCGTCAGGATATTAATCAACACAACAGCGACGCCCCTGCGCATCCGTTTGACTTCGGAAGCGGCCACATGGTCCCGAATTCCGCGAACGATCCGGGGCTGGTCTACGACCTGACAAATGACGACTACGATGCGTTCTCCTGCGGAATTCAATCTCCCTCGACCAGCCTCGCGAGATGCGCGGCACTTGCTGCCAATGGAATGTCATTTCTGCCCGCGGACATGAACCTGCCTTCGATCGCTGTATCAACACTCGCAAGCCGGCGCACCGTATCGAGACGCGTAACGAACGTGAGCGCCGAATCCGCAACGTATACGGTTGCCATCACGCCGCCATCCGGTATCGATGTGCAGGTCTCACCGACGAGCATTTCCCTGGCGCCGGGTCAGTCCACGAACTTCGAGGTGACGCTGGCCTATCAGAGCGGCTCACTCGATCTGTGGCGATTCGGCAGCCTTACCTGGTCCGACGCGAATCATTCGGTGCATACGCCGTTGGCTGTGCGCCCGACATCGGTTACCGCGCCCGCCGAAGTGAGTTCCTTCGGCGGCACCGGCAGTCTTACGTTTGCGGTTGAGTTCGGCTACACGGGGACCTACACGCCGGGCGTACACGGTCTGAAACGAGCCTTTATTACCGACGGATTTGTCGATCAGGACCCAACGAAGACATTCTCTTTCAGAACGAACAATGGCGTCAGCGCGCATTGCCTCACCGTCTCACCGGACCAGGCTTACGCCCGATTTATGCTGCGTGACGAATTTACCGATGGCGACGACGATCTGGATCTGTACCTCTATTACAGTTCAACCGGCTGTGCGGGACCCTTTACGAAAATTGCCGAGAGCGGCGAGTTTAACTCCGACGAGGAAATCAGTTTGTTGCGACCTGCCGCAGGCACTTACGGCGTGCTGGTACACGGGTTCGATACCGACAGCACTGATCCGAACGGGCCGGGAGCCAACTATCAGTTGCTCGCATGGGAATTTGGCTTTGACGACGACGCAGACAATATGACCGCGGTAGGTCCCGGATTCGTAAACGCGGGCAGCATCGAGAACGTGACGGTTGACTGGACCAATCTCGGCAGCCAGTCTATTTACCTCGGCGGAATTTCACACAATACGCCCAATACGACGCAAGACACGGTTGGATTCACGATCATCAGTATCAGAAATTAGTTCGGGAATTATTTCGGGATTTAACTCAGGCCTGCAAGGACTCCTGAAATGCCCGTGGACTTTTGCTGGTCCAGCGTTTGAATGCCCGCGAAAAATTGCTCTGATCTGAAAATCCCAGCAGATAGGCGATTTGCGCGTGCGAGTGTTTGCCGTCTACAAGATAATCCTCTGCAAGGCTGCGTCGCGTATGTTCCAAAACGCCGCGGTAGCTTAAACCCTCTGCCTGCAGTTGCCGCTGTAAAGTGCTGGCGCTGCGGTTCAGTCGGCTTGCCACCTTCTCCTGATCGGCATGGCCCGACGGCAATAGTGCAATCAGCAGTCTCTTGACCTGCGAAGCCACCTTGAGTGGATCGAGCGCCTCGAGGTATTGCTCGGCGATTTTATCCGTCGCTTTTGCGATGTCCGGCGAGCTGCCCGGAAGTCGCTCATTGAGCGTTTCCTTGTCGAAATAGAACGTACCAATCTCGGCATTGAACGTAATTGGCGCCCTCAGTGCTTCGCGATACGCGTCCGGGTGCACGTTCGGCGGGCAGGTAAGCTCTATTCGCAAGGGACGAATCTCCTTGCCCGCAACGATGTCACACAACGCCAGCAATGAGGTCATGCCGCAGTCGATGCCTTCTTTTGGTGGCGACTTGGCTTTTTCAAGAAATATCGCGGACAGGGCGTAAGCGTCCTCGACTTCCGACAACCGAATTTCGACCGAGGCCGTGGACAGTGTTTTGTAGTACCGCGTTAGTCGATTCAACCCACCGAGCAATGTCGAGCTCGCAAGCCACGAATATCCGAAAGCGTAGTAGTACGTAGGCTTGGCATATTGGCCCGTCTTGAGTCCAATGGTCTCATCGCCGGTCGTTTCCCGGGCAAGGTCCCATAATTTGCGAAAATCCGCCAATGGATAACGCATCTGCGGCGACTGCGGTGGATCGAGCGGAATACCGGCTGTCGCAAACAACGGCGCGGGATCGAGCCGGTACTCCTGGCGAAGTGCGGTTGCCAGCAGGCCGGCCGCGGACGCCAATGTTGTCGGTTCATACAGCATTGCAGGATATTGAATCGAAGATGACTGCTTGAGACAAGAGCCAAGGCCCAGATTCCTCTAAATTAACCGGATGCAAAGTAACGGCCGTCACACACCTGATCCCCCCTCAGGCCAGAAATCCCTGGAGACTGCCGATGCCGTTGCAAGGGCTGCGCACTTATGGATACGGTCGCTTTACCTGAACGACCTGCAACATGCGCACGAACGGCAGTCCCTCGCGGGAGGGCTGGTTACCGGGTTATGCGAGCGTCTTGAGCTCGACCCCCGGGTTCGGGAGCTTGTCGCCTACGTCTACGCGTTACTGGACGACGAAGGCGCGCAGGCGCTGCCCGTATCCCGCCTGATGCTGCACAACCCGGTGCCTCCGGACGATCGCGAGGCCTATGAAAAAGGCCGGTTCGAGGCCGCCGCAATCGTCGAAATGCTGGCCTATCACCGCAAAGCTGTTTAGTTAAATCCGTTCGGGCGGGCGAGCGCCGCATTGCTCTCCGCCGGACCTTTCGGCTACGCTTTGCGTATGCAATCACAACAACGATTTTCCGGCGTACTCACACCTGTTGTTATGCCGTTTGCCCACGACCTCCGCGCAGACGCCGGGCGATTGATTCGGCAGTGCCGATGGTTGCTGGCTCAGAATGTCGGTCTCGCGATCTTTGGAACCAACAGTGAAGCAAACTCTCTGTCGGTTGACGAAAAAATCGACCTGCTTGATCAGCTCATCGATGCCGGTATCGATTCATCGGCAATGATGCCCGGCACCGGTCTGTGTGCGCTACCTGATACGGTCAGATTGACCGCGCACGCGGCTAAATTACGCTGTGGCGGTACCTTGATGTTGCCACCGTTTTACTACAAGGGGGTAAGCGATGAGGGACTTTACCGAAGTTACGCCGAGGTCATCGAACGTGTGGGCGATGATCGATTGCACATTTATCTTTACCACATTCCCCCGATATCGCAGGTCGGAATATCGATTGGCCTGATCGAACGACTGATCAAAGCGTATCCGAGCACGGTCGTCGGCATCAAGGACAGTTCCGGCGACTGGAGCAATACAAAAGCAATGCTTGACGCCGGCTGGGACGACTTCCGCGTGTTCGCGGGAAGCGAGGACTTCCTTCTTGAGACAATGCGCAATAAAGGCGCCGGTTGCATCTCCGCAACCGCGAACGTCAATCCCGCGGCCATATACGACCTTTTCGCAAACTGGCAGTCGCCGGCTGCACAAGGCGCCCAGCTTGCTCTTGTAAAACTGCGTCGCTGCGTGCAGCAGTTTCCGATGATACCCGCGCTTAAGGCAATCGTCGCGAAATTCAGCGAAGATGAGAACTGGCTGCGCGTGCGGCCGCCACTGGTTTCATTGAGCGCTGCAGATTGCGAGACTCTGGCCGCGAATCTCAGCACACTGGATTTTGACATGGCGGGACTGTGAGAACGTGCCTAACGGAATGGCGGGTGCTAAGATTCAAAACGGATTCCAGCGGTGAGACGCATGTGACCGGCATTAATATTTCGCCCCAAACGCTTATCTTCAGGCTTGTCTTGTACTTCGCAGCACTTATCGGTCTGATGTCTGTGCTGGTGATATTGCACTCGGGCGCACTGCGTTATCTACCCTTTGGTGGAACCAGTCCGATCGAGGCCTCACCGGAAATCGAAATTACAGAATCCAGACTCAGCCTCGCGAAGGGCGAAGTCTCGCCCGATGGCCACGCTCGGGCGGCGACTGCCGAGGCGATTCGCAATGTCATACTGTTAATGTTTGGAACCCTGGCCGGCACGATTCTGATTATGTTGCCCATCACATGGACTTATTCTGCCACTCGATTTGATGCCGGCCCATCAAAAAACTTTGTAAGAGCATTGATGGTTTTGCCAATTTGTGCGACTACGGTGGTACTGCTGATTCAGGACAGCCTCGCACTGGCCTTCGGTCTGGCAGCCATGGTTGCCGCCGTCCGGTTTCGAGTTGCGCTGAGCGAGGCGATTGACGGTATTTACATATTTGCGGCTATCTGTGTCGGGCTGGCAGCGGGCATTGGTTTCCTTGGCGTCGCGGCCATAATGGCGTTGTTCTTTTGCCTGACGTGTGCGGCGCTGTGGCACTTCGACTACGGGCGAAATCCCGTCGATGATGCCCGGCGGGCTGCCAGGAAGGCGAAGCTGGACAATCTCGCCGGTTAGAATCGAGGCGATTCGATCACGATCCTACGCACTTTCCCGCCATCTGTCGCTGCCGCTGCGCCGGATCATTCACAATTTGATAGAACCCGTCGATGTATTTGACCGACTTCTTTTTCACGTAGTCCGACAGATCTTCCGGCACCAGATTTCGCTCAATCACGTCGCGTTTTTCGTTGAACAATGCAATCGTTTCATCAAGCGTGTCATTGTGGCGACAGCGGCCCCGGTAAACCCTCTTTCTGACAGAGCGAATACCCAATGCCTGTGCCGGAATCGCATACTTTGTATTTATCAGGCCAGCCTGATCGAAATCGTAAGGCAGCACGACAAAACTATCGTCAGTACCGGTCGGCGCCAAAACCTTGCCATTGTGACAGCAACCCTCGTCGCCCGGTCCCTTGATCATCGACCAGTCGGTATTGGCGATCAGATACTGAAATACCTCGTACTTGTTCGATTCAACCGGATTCAGTTGGGACGGTGGAATTTTGTTCGCCGTTGCGCGTTCACGGCCCAGGCGCCTGGAAATGCCGTTGTTCGATTCAATGAAAAAGCCGTCGTGGGTTTCATTTTTTCGCTCGCCCAGGCTGTCGATATAATTCACTTTGACCCAGCGGACCCGGTACGAGTAGTCGGTAAGCTCGTTATACGCTTTGTACATGCCGAATTCCTGCTGCAGATAACGCTCGTAGGTTGAGCTGTCGCGACATCGCGTGACAATTTTCAGTTTATTCTGGCCCTCAAAAACGGTGCCGGCCGTCTGCTCTTTCTTAAGATTGATTTTCAATGGCGGAAAAAAACAATACGCAAGCCGCGAGCGCCCTCGCGTCGTCATGGTCATTGCAATTTCGACTTTCGAGCCGTCCGTGTCGGTAAATCTGACAAAGCCTGCAACTTCGGGTTTGGATTCTGCATCTTTGATGATCTGGTCCAGCGGCATCTCGATGGTGATCTCGAGTGGGTCGTCAGATTCGAACAGCGGCTCTGCTGCGCTGGACGGCATCGCTACAATAATCAGCAACAGACAAGGCAGCAATCGAGATGTCACAATGAATAACTCGGCGGGATAGCGAAATCGGACATCAGGATATCCAGTCCTTGCTCTCGGCCATCTTCGAATACCAGACCAGGAACACTGCAATGGCGGGAATCATGATCGCCATGCTAATTTCGAAAGGCCCGTATACAGCGATTGACTTTGCGATAACGTAGTTGTGAAACATCTGCACTATGACGCCGAGCAGCGACCCGGCAAGCACGTAGAACGCTACTGCTTTGCGCGCCAGCAGGAGGAGACAGCCAAGGGCACCACCCCAAACCGCAATCGCAAATGCGCCTGTCGCCCAGACCGGCACCGCTTCGGTCGCACCGCCAGTGGGATCGTTTAAATATGCCATCACGCCCATGCCGTTCCAGATTAGACAAACGGCGCTGATAACCCAAAAACTCCAGTGCATCGAAGTACTTGTTTCTTCGCTCATCGTGCTCCCCTTTTATGTATTTATTATCAAGAGCGTGGAGATGCGCATTATATTCCCCCCGCGACCGGGATATTGCAAGGTGGTTTCCCTGCCTTTGCTTATTTTGCCAGTGCCTTGCACTCGCGGTGACGAAAACACGAGATCTCGTGGTCGTTAACCAGACCAGTCGCCTGCATATGCGCGTACACGATCGTGCTGCCGACGAACTTGAAGCCTCGCTTTTTCAAGTCCTTGCTTAATGCGTCTGATTCAGGCGTGGTCGCGGGCACCTCCGCCATAGACCTGAAGCGATTTTGTTTCGGCTTGCCGCCGACGAATTGCCAGATATAGCTTCTGAAACCATCGAATTCTTCTTGTATCCTGATAAACGCTTTTGCGTTGACGACCGCAGAATGTACTTTGAGTTTGTTTCTGACGATGCCGGGGTCGAGCAGAATTTTGTCCAGCTTTTTCTGCGAAAATCTTGCCACTTTTTCGACGTCGAATTCGGCGAAGTTCTTTCTATAGCCTTCGCGCTTGTTCAGAATTGTCGACCAGCTGAGACCGGCCTGCGCTCCCTCAAGAATCAGGAATTCGAATTGTTTGCGGTCGTCCCACACGGGGACACCCCATTCCGTGTCGTGGTACTCGATGTAAGCGAGGCTGGTGTCACCGGCCCAGCCGCAACGTTTGATTTTTTTTGTCATTTTGCCGTGCCGCGATTATCTTCGGATTCCAAGCATAGCAATGGCAGCGGGCAAAATCAGCGTGCAAAAGTCGAGGGTATGCGCGTTAATTGAGTCATTCGCCCATAGTACAGACGAAAAAAATTTGCAACCGGGCAAAAAAAAAGCCCGCATCCTGGCGGGCTTTTTTATCAGTGAGATGTTCTTATACAGAACCGCCGCACTTGCCTTCGCCGCATTTGCCCTCGGCATCTTTTTCCTCGCCTTCCTTGTCGCCACCACAGCTGCCCTCAGCGTCTTTGTCGCCGCCACAACTGCCTTCCGCGTCCTTGTCATGGCCGTCGCCTTCCTTGTCGCCACCGCAGCTTCCTTCGCCTTCTTTATCGCCACCACAGCTGCCCTCTTCGCCTTTGTCACCGCCGCAACTTCCTTCACCTGTGCTAACCATGTAGCCGGCGCTCATCATCGTCATTGCGAACGGGCTAGCGCCAGTGTCTGCACTCGCCACTGACGTTACTGCGAAAGAACCAGCCAGTGCCGCGCCAACAGCGATCGCAATGGGTTTTGCTATTTGCTTCTCAGACATCTTTATCTCCTACCTCAGGTTACATGCCCCAGCCGGGCAATATTATTTGCCCGCAACCGGGCTGTTAATCAACAAAGCGTTTCCTTACTTCACTGAATTCTTAAGTGAATCAAATTTCTCAGGTTTTCCACTTCACTGAATTGATAAGTTTGTTTTCGAGTTCGGTCACTCGTTCCCCACGCTCTCCGATTATCGCGATGCTGCCGTTGCCTACCGGTAGAATTACACCTTCGATGCCGAGGCCCTCTATCGGCGTCGCGCGATTGATAAATTCATCAGGTAACAAAAGTAAGGTAATCAGACCGTACTCACCCTGAATGACCAGGTGCGGAATAGTGTGTCCATTGATCACACAGGTTCTGGCGTAAGTAACAAGCCCAATGTCGTCAGCCATTTGCTCTACATCGTCTCTGACCACGCTGGCGAGACTTTGTTCAGACACCGCCACGTTGCTTGACCGCCAGGCGCGCGGCTCGTGGTCCAGATGCGCGACGATTTCGGCGGCCAGCGATCGATGTTCAATATCGCTGATAACGAAACGAATGCCGAGGAACGCAACCAATACCAGGCTGGCTGCCAGGCCGATCCAGACCGGTACGGTCGGTCGCCGACTGCCGGGCTGTGGCAAACTGACGACGTTGCCGTTGTCGTTACTCAAGGTGGGCAGGTCGGGCAGCACAAGGTCCGGCACCGCAACATCCAGTGCCTGCGCGATCTTCAAGTCGAGCGCAAGCATTTGGTCCCTGAAATTGGCGCAGGACTCGCAACCGGCAGCATGCGCGTCAAGGTCGTCTGACTTTGACGGCTCTCCGGCGATCGCATACCTGTAGTCGTTACACTTCATCGTTCGCGTCATCCACTGTATCTTTCAGCTTGATTCGAGCGCGGTGCAGTCTTGTTAGTACGGCACCCGGGTTAATGCCCATCAGCTCGGCGATTTCCCTCGTGCTGTGTCCCATCAGGACCTGCAGCACCAGCGGCTCGCGATAATCATCATCCAGCTTGTAGATAGCCTCTCTCAAGTCATCGAGTTCCGAATTCTCGGTCTCTGCCAACATCGCCGACTGCGCCGGTGTCAGATTGTCTATGTCAACCGTTTCCAGCCGTTTACGCTCAAAATAGCGAGCATTTTCGCGCCGCACGATCGTCAACAACCAGGGTTTCGCCGCGCCGTCTTCACGCAATGCATCAAGCGATTTCCACGCCCGAAGCAACGCTTCCTGTACGACTTCCTCTGCAATACCGACGTCTCTGGACAGCCATGCCGCATAGCGATACATATCCCTGTGCAACACCGTGACCACCCGGTCAAAACGCCTTTTGCGCGTCAGATCCGCAGTACTACCGTTCATTCGAGATGACCCGCCCCTGAGATTATTTATTACGGCCTTTTCGCATATTTTGTGATTCAGACGTGGAAACGTTGTCGAAATACGGCCAAAATCCCCGTATTCCACGCATTCGGCAATTCTATGAGTATCCCTGCATACGGCCAGTTCCCGTCAACCAGACTGCGTCGCAGTCGCAAAAGTCCCGGTCTTCGCCGCCTTGTGGCAGAAACGGGTCTGAGCTCCGCCGACCTGATTTACCCTGTATTTGTTCTCGACGACGACAAGCCGTCCGAACCGATTCCATCTATGCCCGGGATCCGCCGCCACAGTATCACTGCAATGCTGGATGAAGTGAAGCAAGCCGTATCCGTTGGCATATCGGCCATCGCATTGTTCCCGGTGATTGAGCCAGAGCGGAAGAGCGAACACGGTGAAGAGTGCTATAACCCGGACGGACTGGCGCAGAAAACGGTACGGGCGCTCAAGTCCGAGTATCCCGATCTGGTCGTTATCACGGATGTGGCGCTGGATCCTTATACAACCCACGGTCAGGACGGCATTATCGACGATAGCGGATATGTGCTAAACGATGAAACGGTTGCGATGCTTGCCCGACAGGCAAAATCGCATGCGGACGCCGGTGCCGACATGGTGGCCCCTTCTGACATGATGGACGGCCGGGTCGCGGCCATACGCAACACTCTGGAAGAAAATGCACATCGAAACACGCTCATCCTTGCTTACGCGGCAAAATATGCGTCGAGTTTTTACGGCCCGTTTCGCGATGCTGTCGGTTCGGCGGCAAATCTCGCAGAAGGCGACAAACATAGCTACCAGATGGATCCGGCAAACAGCGATGAAGCATTGCGCGAAGTCGGGCTCGACCTGGCCGAAGGTGCCGATATCGTGATAGTGAAACCGGCATTGCCGTATCTCGACATTATTCGCCGCGTCAAGGATAACTATCAGGCGCCGGTGTTCGCGTATCAGGTAAGCGGCGAATACGCGATGCTCAAAGCGGCCGCAGAAAACGGCTGGGTCGATGAACGGCCTGCGGTACTGGAGGCTTTGCTGTCGATTCGTCGCGCTGGTGCAAGCGCGATCCTCAGTTATTATTCGCTGGAGGTGGCTCGCTGGCTGTCCGAATAAGCAGTTCCAATAAGCCATAGCACTGCTCTGAAAGCATCTGTGCGGTTATACTTCCCGCAATGCGACAGCGGTTTCAGGACTGTAAAGCAGAAGAGCCGGATATCACTGGCAGTGCCGAAGCGGGAGCAGCGACACGTGCAACATAACTGGTACATTCAATTCTCGGCGGGCCTTTAGATCGATGGCATCGAATGGCATCGATCGTTATGGCGTAATGGGTTACCCGGTATCCCATAGCCGATCACCCGTCATCCACCGCTTGTTCGCACTGCAAACCGGTCAAAATATTCAGTACGAACTGTTGCAGGTCGCGCCGGATAAACTCGAAACCGCTGTGCGCCAGTTTCAACGCACGGGTGGTAAGGGCCTGAACATAACGGTGCCGCACAAAGCAGAAGTGGCGCGTATCGTCGATCGAATGAGCGAACGCGCCAGCCGCGCAGGTGCGGTAAACACACTCGCGTTCCACAACGGCCACGTTTTCGGGGACAACACCGATGGTGTCGGACTCATTCGCGACCTGACTGGCAACCTCGGAATAAAACTTAAAGATTCGAATATCCTGATCCTGGGTGCCGGTGGCGCCACGCGCGGCATCGTCGCACCACTGCTTGAAGCGCAACCCGCCGGCATCGTTATCGCAAATCGGACTGTTTCCAGTGCACATGACCTGGCCGAATATTTTTCCACCGGCGGCCCGATTACGGCCTGCAAATTTGAAGACGTAAAACCGTCGCAAACTTTCAACCTGGTAATCAATGCAACGTCGGCCGGCTTGAAAGGCCAAACGCCGCCCTATCCTGTGGCGGCGGTGACGAAGGATACGTTTTGTTACGACTTATCCTACGGTCTGACACCAACACCATTCAGTAGCTGGGCGGCCCGTCACGGGGCCGGTCGATCGGTTATGGGCTGGGGCATGCTTGTCGAACAAGCTGCCGAGTCCTTTCACATCTGGCGCGGTGTTCGACCAGACACTGTCACAGTTCTGAAGCAAATTTCGATTACCGCATAGTCACCAGCTCTTCGGCGCTGGTTGGGTGAATTGCCACGGTGTCATCGAAGTCCTGCTTGGTCGCTCCCATGCGAATGGCGACGGCGAATCCCTGCAGAATTTCCTCAACGCCGTCACCGATCATGTGACAACCCACGACTGTCTCTTCACTGCCGACTGTAACCAGCTTCATTGTGGTGGGGACTTTTTCCTCGCCCAATGCATACAACATTGGCGTAAAACGTGAACGGTAAACCGTCACCGCCTCGCCATGCTCTTGGCGCGCTTCGTCTTCGGTCATGCCAACCGTTCCGATCGGCGGATGCGAGAAAATTACGGTAGGAATGCTTCGGTACTCCAGGTGCCTGCCGACCATGCCACCATAAAGGCGATCGGCGAGACGTCTTCCTGCGGCGATGGCGACAGGCGTCAACGCCGCTCGGCCGGTTACGTCGCCGAGTGCATATATATTATCGACATTCGTCTGTTGATAATCGTCAACAGTCACGAAGCCGCAAGCGTCTGTTTCAACGCCTGCCGCTTCGAGTTTGAGGTTCGCAGAATTTGGCGCTCGTCCAACGGCCCAGACGACATGATCGTAGTTGCCGAACTGCCTGCCATCCGCGGCGATGACACGAATACCGTGATCGGTCTGCTCCAGCCGCTCTGGAACAACGCCGGTTTCAAGCGTCAGAGCATTGTCCGCCATGGCCAACTGGAGTTCTTCCCTGAGCATTGTATCGAAGCTGCGAAGTACGCCGTCTTTGCGCACAAGAATACTGCTCTGTGCGCCCAACGCGTTAAACACACCGGCAAGCTCAACAGCGACGTATCCGCTGCCAACAAGGGCAACTCTTCGCGGCATGTCCGTTAGCTCGAAGAACCCGTCTGAGGTAATTCCGAGCTCTGCCCCCGGCACGTCGGGCACTATCGGATATCCGCCGGTTGCAATTGCGATCCGCCCGGCAGCGAATTGCACGCCGTCAACCTCTATCGTCCGCGAGTCGACAAAGCTCGCGCGCCCGCTTATCGTTTTGATATTGCGCTTTTCGAGGTTTCGGGCATAAATGCCGTTCAGCCGCTCGATGTATTGGTCGCGGCGCCGTTTGAGACCGGCCCAATCGTGCTTGTTGATTGACAGATCGAATCCGTAATCAGCTGAAAGTCCGAAATGATGGGCAAAGTGCGCGGTTTGCCACATTATTTTCTTTGGCACACAACCGACATTGACGCAGGTGCCGCCCAACGGCGCGTATTCGACAACCGCTACTTTTGCGCCGTATTCGGCGGCCCGTTGCGCGTGGGCAAGACCACCGCTGCCACCGCCGACCACGATCAGATCATACGTTTCCAACAACTGTTACTTCCTTATTGTTATGAATTGCCCGCATCGCCGCCTGGCGATCGGTTTTGCTGCCAAATCAATGAACCAGTCCACGGAATACCAAGCGGCCTGTGGTAATATCTGCCGGCACTAGGGATATACAAAGCACAAATGAGCAACCCACTACTGGACACATCGGCGCTACCGCGCTTCCGCGATCTTGCGCCAACAGACACTGTACCAGCGCTGAAACAGCTTATCGCAGAGCATCGACGAAAACTCGATGAACTACTGGACAGCACCGAGAGCCTGGATTTTGAAACGCTGGTCACTCCGCTTGAGGAAATGAACCACGAGCTTAGCCGTGTCTGGTCTCCGGTCAGTCACCTGCAAAGTGTATTGGACGATCCCGGCTGGCGCGACGCCTACAACGCGTCCCTGCCGATATTGACCGACCATGCGACCGAATTATCACAAAACCCGAGACTGCAACAGGCGTTTCAGGCAATTTCCGATTCCCTGAGCGATGACTCGCCCGAGGCAATGCGCAGTCTGGTCGATCAGGCACTGCGAAACTTTCGGCTCGCAGGCGTTGCGCTTCCCGATGACAAGAAACGGGAATTCAAATCCATCATGCAGGAACTGGCCACGGTGCAGGCGAGCTTTGATCACAACGTGCAGGACTCCAGCAATTCCTGGAGCTGGCACACCGAGGACGCAAGCCTGCTGGCCGGGCTTCCCGAATTGATCGTCTCTCGCGCATTTCAGGATGCGATGGACAACGATCGGGACGGCTGGTTGTTCAAGCTTGATTTTCCGACTTATCACGCAGTAGTCACTCACGCCGAAAATCGTGAGCTTCGACATCGCTACTACAAGGCGTGGTCAACCCGCAGTTCGGATCAGGGTGACCCGCAATTCGACAATTCCGATAACATCGCGAAGATTCTTTCCTTGCGCCACAGCGTTTCACAACTGGTAGGGTTCGCGAGTTATGCCGAGTACTCCCTGGCAACCAAGATGGCAGACCAGAACAGTGAGGTATTCGAATTTCTCACTGAGCTCGCGGCCCAGACCCGCACGACCGCCGAGAAGGAATTCGCAGCCATTCAGGAAATCGCGGGCGCGCCTCTGGAAGCATGGGACGTGCCATTTTATCTCGAAAAACTAAAGCAGCAGAAGTATTCCATTTCCGATGATGAACTGCGGCAATATTTTCCGGTGCAGAAAGTGTTGAACGGACTGTTTGAGCTTGCATCAAAATTGTACGGCGTAACGCTGACTCGAAATAACGATGTGCAAACCTGGCATGAGAACGTGATTTTCTTCGATGTTCATGACGAAACCGGCAAGACTATTGGCGGTTTTTACACCGATCTGTATGCCCGAAACGGTAAACGCAACGGCGCGTGGATTGATGAGTGCGTCGTCCGCAAGAAGCTCAACGGCAGCACCGTATTGCCGGTTGGATATCTCGTTTGCAATTTCTCACCGCCGGACCGAGCCGGTTTGTCGCTACTGACGCACGAGGAGGTGGTAACGACATTCCATGAATTCGGACACATGCTGCATCACCTTCTTACGCGCGTTGACTATCCGAGTATTGCCGGCATTAACGGCGTGCCGTGGGACGCGGTTGAGTTGCCGAGTCAGTTTATGGAGAATTTCGCCTGGTGTTTTGACGTTTTGAAAGAGACGTCCGGTCACCACCAGACAGGCAGGAAACTGCCAAGAGACCTGTTCGACAAGCTGAATCGGAGCCGGCATTTTGGGGCTGCCCTTGCCATGCTCAGACAGATTGAATTTGCGCTGTTCGATTTTCGCCTGCACGCGGAATTTGACCCGGCAACCGGAACGGATCCACTGGCCGTGCTCAAAGATGTTCGCGATGAAGTTGCCCTGATCCAGCATCCCGATTACAACCGTTTGCCGCATGCATTTACTCATATCTTTGCCGGCGGCTACGCCGCGGGTTACTACAGTTACAAATGGGCCGAAGTCCTTGCTGCCGATGCTTTTTCAGCATTCGAAGAAGCCGGTATTTTCGATCAGGCGACAGCGAGCCGATTTCGATCCGAGATTCTGGAAATCGGTGGAAGCCGTGACATCATGGATGCCTTCGTCGCGTTTCGCGGCCGCAGGCCAACTCTGGATGCTCTGCTCCGACATAGTGGTATCGCCAAAGCCGCATGAAAATCGCCACATGGAATGTTAATTCCCTGAACGTGCGACTGCCTCATGTAGTCGAGTGGCTGCAAAGCGCCAATCCGGACGTGCTGGTCCTCCAGGAGATCAAGCAGGTGACGGATGCCTTCGATTCCAACGCATTTCGTGAAATCGGCTACGACGCAATTGCCAGCGGGCAGAAGACCTATAATGGCGTGGCCATCATCAGTCGTCTCGCATCGACGGATCACGTGACGGACTTTCCGGGCTTCGAAGATCCTCAGCGGCGGATTCTTGCGGCGACTGTCGATAATGTTCGGGTCGTCAACCTGTATATCCCGAACGGCAACAGCGTCGGCTCCGATAAATACGATTACAAACTGTCCTGGTTGGCGGCATTGAGGGGATTTCTCGAGCGGGAACTTCTTGAGCATGAAAGCCTCGTTGTACTCGGCGATTTCAATATTGCGCCCGATGACCGCGACGTCTACGACCCGGAGAAATGGGGTGATGACATTCTTTGCAGCCCGGCAGAGCGCGCGGCGCTTCAAGCCTTGCTCGATCTGGGCCTGATCGATGTCTTCAGGGCGTTCGAGCAGCCCGAGAAGACCTTCAGTTGGTGGGACTACCGTGCAGCGGGTTTTCGGCGTAACGCAGGCCTCCGCATCGACCTGATTCTGGCGAGTGCGGCACTCGCGGGGCGCTGCATCGCCAGTTACGTGGACCGCGAACCCAGAACCTGGGAACGCCCGTCAGATCACACGCCGGTAATTGCCGAGTTCGATCTCTAGCCGGATCGCCAGTTTTCTTACATAACGACACTAAATCCACAGCAGCAAGCGCACCAGCGGTGTATTATTCAATCCCAACAGCGGCAATATACTGCCGTTATTGGAGCGATGTCCGGGCATGACCAGCGCATGGAGACAGCAAACTAGCAACGCTACGGACGCCTCGCGAGCAGATAATAATAAGAAGAAACAGGCTATGCAGGATCGACGAAACGACTTCGACGTCACCAACACCGTGCAGGTCAGCAAACCGGCGGCGGTGCGGGACGCTGTGCAAGCACTGTTTGCCGAGGCCTTTCCCGGCACTCCGTTCGACAAGTTGTGGCTCGCATTTTATGATTTTGACAGGCTCTTCAACGGCCAGTATCCCGGCTATCACGGCTGCGATACAACCTATCATGACATGCAGCACACGCTGGACATGACGCTTGCGATGGCGCGACTTATTGCCGGCCGCGAAAAATCCGTGGAGCTTGGCGAACGACTCGGCGCGCGCCGGGCGCAAATGGCGATTGTTACTTCCTTGTTCCACGATTCCGGTTATATCCGGCACAAAGAACGTGATTCCAATTTTCAAAATGGTGCGGAATTTACGTTGTATCACGTATCCCGAAGCGCCGATTTTCTGCGCCGATACCTGCCGGAACTGGGCATGTCAAAGGACGTCGGCGTAAGCAGCATGATTGTGCACTTCACCGGTTATGAGCTTGACCTCGACAGTATCGAGCTTGACGACCCGCGCGACATTATCTGCGGGCATTTGCTCGGTACGGCCGACCTCATCGCCCAGATGTCGGATCGCTGCTATCTGGAGAAGTGTCGCGATCGACTCTACAACGAATTCGTCCTTGGCGGTATCGCGATCGAGAACGCGAAACCTGGCGAGTACATGGTTCGGTACGAATCCGGGGTTGATCTGTTAAGGAAGACACCGCTTTTCTATCAGCAGGTCTCTCACGAGCGCTTGCAAACGAAGTTCAATCGGTCGTATCGCTATATAGAGATACTGTACGACGGTGATAACCCCTACGTCGAAGCAATGAAAAACAACATCACGCACCTCGTTCGTGTCCTGAAATCAGGCAACTGGCGGTTGTTGCGGCGAAGCCCACCGTTTTTCGTAGGTGTCACCGGCGCCATCGCGAACATTGAGAAAATGGTTAAATCTCAACTCGCCGATGTCCCGGCAGACCGCCTGCTGACGCCCGGCTACATATCCGCCTGATGGTTTTTTCCAGCAGGCGTCGAACCTATTTCGTTGACTGATTGGCGATTTCTTCTTTTATGAAGTCGAATCGGTCGTTTCCGAAGAACATCTGGTCGCCTACGAAAAACGTCGGCGCACCGAAGGCGCCACGCTCAATCGCCTCATCGGTATTTGCCTTGAGTTCGTCCTTGACCTCTTGCCGGCCTATCGCGTCAAGATAAGCGCCAGCATCGAGACCGGCGTCAGTTATCAACGAGGCCAGCGATGCTTTGTCCGACAAATTCACCTCATCGATCCACATTGCGTCGAAAAGAGACTGGTGAATAGCATCGAACTGCTGCTCCCGCAGCGCAACTATCGCAACCCGCAATGCATTAACGGTATTTTGCGGAAAGACCGGATTAAATTTGAATGACAAACCATAACGACTGACCCACCTTGCGACGTCGCCGATGAGATAACGACCCTTGGCTTTGACCGTTAGCGGCGGTCGGTTGCCGGTTGCCTCCATCACGGCGCCAAGAAGCATTGGCCTGTATTCAATCTCCGCGCCCGCAATTGTATCCAACTGACTGTTCGCCAGGTACGAGTAAACACTCACATAATCATAGAAAAATTCAACTTTTATGGTCATCATTCCTGCCTCTTTGTATGCTGTGTTCGCACTGCGAATTCCTGTGATCGCGTCAAGCGCCGTTTAGCGAAAAACGCGGCAATTGCTGCCGAATAAACTGCGTATATGTGATCTATCGGGCTGACCACTTCCTTGAAATAAATGCCGAGCGTCCATTCGCTCATGTTCGTCACGATGTGTAAAGGCCCCGTTCCCAATTCGTCTGCGGAGACATCGGCGGCCAACAGGAAGTTTCCGCTGTAGGCCCCCAGGATTGCCGCTATGGCGGCCAAAAGCGGGAATCGCCAGTCCAGGCCGCGACCGAAGCGCTGTACGACAACGCCGATTAACATGCCCTGAATGATCACAAACCACGGAAATACTCGTCCGAGCAGAGCCGCAGACATCATCCACGCGGAATTTGATAGCATGACGACGCCGAGTGCCGCCATTCCCGCCAATAACAGCGACTGTGCCGCGATGATTGCGTCGCCGTCCACGTCGCTTGGCGGTTGATACAAATTTTTCGAGTGTTTTTGGTTGAGGCGAAACATTATTTTGATTTTCAGGGACGCATAAGCCGCAGGTACCGCCCATGGTAGAAAAAATCAGCGTGCGTTGCGACTTCATTGGCGAGTGTAACGACCGCAAGATAGGGTAGAATCCCGGCAGTCGGCAACATCACCATCGATTTCTACCAGGACTTCGGAGACTACCGTGCGACCTACCAAATTTATCTCTTTATTCGCATCGCTTGTCGCCGTTGCGCTAGTACTTTCCGCCTGCGGCGGGACGTCCACGCAAGTATCCAGGACGCTTTACGACAAGGATTACAAGGGAACCCGCTTTAGCAACATCCTGATTATTGCCGTTGCTGACGATTACGACGCGCGTGCGCAATTTGAGCGTACGGTCGCTTCCGGCATTCGCGCGTCGGGAGCACAAGCAACTCCCTACTACACTGTAATTGGCCACAATCCACCCGTCACGGTACACGACGTTACCAATGCAGTTCGCGCCCGCAATTTCGATGCGGTTCTTTTCACTCGGGTAAAAGGCTCGACCGAAGCAATAAAAGTGCAGGACGGGTCATCGAGTGGCAAGTCCACGGTCAGGGGCGGGAATGCATTCGATCTGTTTCGTTATGATTATGAAGAATACAGCGAGCCCGAAAACGTGACCGTCAGCACGGAGGTCACACTGGTTACCGAGCTATATGCGGCGCAGGATCAGAAAAAGATATGGGCAATCGAATCAACGAGTTTTGACCGCGAGTCCGTACGGCAGATTGTTGACAGCGCGGCAGAATCCATTGTCAAGAAACTGCGCAGCGACAAATTGATAGGTTCCCGCTAGAAACGGGCAGCTTGGGTTTGAAGCTGACATCAAAGCCAATTTCTTTCTATTGCTGCTTCGTCGCGGCAATACTTATTTCAGGCTGCACCGAACGCGGTCACCATCTGCGAATGGTGACGCCGCGACTCCCCGTTGACCAAAAAATCGCGGAAGACATTGCCGCTGTGCTCAACGAACAGTCTTCAATATCGGTGAAATTGATTGCTTCGGGCAACGCCCGTTTGCCGAGCAATGAAGCTCTTTTGGACGGCAGCGCAGACATCGCGCTGATGTCCAACAATCAGCCCCACAAGTCCGGTATTACCGCTGTGATGCCGTTGTATTCGAATGTATTGCACATTTTGGTCAGACAGGAGCCCGCCATAGCAGAATCGTTGGAGACGCTGTTTACGTCGGGCCGTGTATTCGCCGGCC
>Ga0255056_10000123_pt1 | contig 19294 bp, 15 predicted proteins | sample Cases_109_1_MG_FD_183639 | JGI IMG/M metagenome (GOLD analysis project Ga0255056, IMG submission 183639) | Seawater microbial communities from Amundsen Gulf, Northwest Territories, Canada - Cases_109_1 | ecosystem: Environmental > Aquatic > Marine > Gulf | place: Canada: Northwest Territories... | reverse complement strand
CACGGGCCTCAAAGAACTCGCTCTACTTGAAGAAGATTTGAGAGAATCTGGCATAATGCTCTGGATCGCGGCCTTAAATTCGACCGCATTGAAGGTTGTAGAACAGAGCGAGCTCGGTGCGACCATGGGTCACGAGCGGATGTTCTTTGACCTCCAGAGCGCTGTGGAGCAATTCGAGAGAGCTAAGCACTCAGACATTAGCTGAGTGCAACTGTAACGGAGGAAAATACTATGGCTAGTGAAGCCAAGACTCAGACAAACTGGCGCGGAATACTGATAACGGGGTTGGCATATGGCGGCGGCCTGATGGTGGGCAACGTGCTTTCGCAAATACTGTTCAGTGTCCTGAGCCCCGATGTCTATGGAAGGCTTGGGGAAGGCGTACGCCTGATCATCGGAATCGTGATCGTGATGGTCATCACCGGCCTCGGAGGCTCAATAGGCGGATTTTTCGGCGGATGGACGCTGCCGGTCATTGGTGAACCCAAGGGGAAGTATGGCTTCGCCTGGCGCAGCGCCATTTCTCTCGGAGTTGTGTACGGCACCTTCTTGCTAGTGGCCGTATTCGGTCTTTCGATGCTGACCATGCGGGATGCGGCCTTCATGCCGGTCGGTCCATTCATGAATGCTTATCTCTTTGTTGGACTCATCTTTGGCGCGCTTGTTGGCGCTCTCCTTGGCTTCACAACCGTCGGCTGGCGAAAAACTGGCTCTGTGTTTATCGCTGGAGTCGTGGGCTTTGCGCTTGGCGGCGCAGCACTTGGGGTAGGAATCTGGGCGTATTTGGGATCTGCCCCTCCCGGCGGCCTCCGAGAAGGAACATGGATTTACTTACTTCTTGGGCTCTTCGCCTTCGGGTTTCTTGGCGGATTGGCAATTGGATTCGCATTCGATCGTCATGCGCGCCGGGATACGGGTATTTCTGGCACTCCACTGAAACCCTGGCTCCGGTACGCGCTTTTTGGCTTGCTCGGCCTGGTGGTTATTCTCGTGCTGATCCAGTTGCGCCCGTTGGTTTCCTTTGCGGCGCAAATACTCACTCCACGAGCAGCCTTGCAGACGGAAACTATCGCGGCGGATTCGGTTGGAACACACTGGATCGAGAGCTCCCCGGTCACGTCGCAGCCTGATAGCGCCTCCCTGGATCTGGGCGCAGGGACTTCGAGCGGCGCGGCATTGGTGTGGCCGGAATTAACGAACGACAGCATCGATGTTTCGCTCCAATTCGGGATAGGTCCGGATGAGTTGGTTTGGAGCGATCCAATCAACGTTTCGAACACCTCAGAAAACTCGATCGCGCCCAGCATTGATATCGATGCTGATGGAGGCGCCCACGTCGCCTGGCTGGAAGGAGACCTTGCGGTAGCGCTCTACGCCTTTTGTTCAAATGGAGAGTGTGCGGATCCGGAACCGCTGGCTACATCGGGTGGCTCTTGTCCCTCTGGATCCTCAACTCCGAGCACCGCCACAACGGACATTGCTGTGAGTTCCGACGGCAGCGTCATGGCCGTTTGGACCAACGAAGGCGGCGGATTGCACTTCCGCCAAATCCCGGATGGCATCGAAGGCTGTGTACCGCTTCCGGATGGAAGAACAGCTGGCGCGTTCTCAATTTCAAACAATCCATCTCAGGGCTATTCGCTCGCATTTGACGATACGCAAGGCAGCATTTGGCTTTCGAACTACTCAAATGGAGAGTGGGACACGTCGCCGCAGCAACTGGGGGCAGGGTTGCTCCCAGGCTTGAATGTCGACGAACGTGGCGCTGAGCAAGTCGCGTGGTGTGCAGAAGGCACCGGAGTGCAATTCTGGGCTTCTGGACAAGCCGAATCCATCACACAACTTTCTTGTTTGGCTTCTCCGTCCATCGCCACGGATCAAGACAGCGACATCCATGTCACCTGGCAATCTGGGCAGGTCGAAGATGTACTAGGTTCAATGCGACAAGAGAATGTTCTGTACGAGACGATCGGTGACGGCGAAACCTGGACCGAGCCGGCGATCGTTGCAGTCCTGGACGGTAATCCGGACTATGCAATGGTGAATGACGGTGCCGGCAGCCTGCACCTAGCATGGACGGGTGCGGATCCCGGTATTCACTACGCCCAGCAGACACCTTACGAGTGCGATCCGAGCGAGCTCTCGGGCGCTGCAGACGACCTTTATGAAGTTGCCAGCTTGGGCGGCTACCGGCCAGAGGGTGATGTGATTCCCTTCTGCCAGAATCGCTACGATGCGATTGTATTTACCCCAAGATCCGATCCCAGCTTTACCGATAATCAAGTCACGCCGGCCGGCGCCTATGATGACTACGCAAGACTGCTTCAGGAAGTCCAATATGAGGCCCTGTTCACCACCATGGCCTATGAAAAGGCGACCAACGAAGACAGCCCTGGCGCGGTGCTTGCGCGAGGTGTTGCCAAGCTGTATGACAAAGTCAAGGCCAATCCGGAAAACTACCCACGCGGCATGTTGGTAAGGCTCATGCTAGGCAACTCGCCCTCTCCCAGCTTCGAACAGCTTGAGATGGATGCGGGGCTGTGGTATGTGATCAACGATCTCAAGGAAGCCGGCCTTGAAAAGATGGTCGATCCGGAGATTGGATGGAAGGTCGAGGTGGGCAATTTTGCGGGACGATGGCCGCACAGCCACGTGAAGACCCTGGTGATTGACGGCGAGCAGGTCGTCGCTTCAGGTTTCAATCACGAATACAAGCCGCTGTCCAAACAACATCGCTCGGGCAAAGGCAAAGACGATACAGACACCGGAATCGTAGTAACGGGTCCTATTGCTCAGCATTCACGCACGGTTTACGACCAGCTCTGGACAGGTGCGATCTTGCGGCACTGCCCAGACCTGACCGTGAGCGAGGCAGAGCTGCGAGTGACCTGCACCGATTCACGTGGGGTTCCCAACCACGTGCCGGAGGTTATGCGTTATTCCCCGACCTCAGAGGATGCGACCGCTTTCTCACTGTTTAGAAACCAGGTCTACGACGAGGCAGACCAGCAGTTGTTGGCAGCATATTTGTCCGCCGACGAAAGCATTGACCTGGCGCAGGCCATGTTCAGCATGCCATTGATCTGCAACCTCAATCACTTTTTTGAGGTTTGTGATTGGGGCCAGGCTCTCCCCTATCTGGAGGCACTCATGGATGCCGCGGAAGCCGGCGCGGAGCTGCGTATCGTGCTCACACCTTATCCGATTCAGAGCGTCGAGAATGTCATCACTATGGAAATCTTTAACCAGGAGGCGTTTGATCGAGGGATCTCGCGCAACGTTGAGATTCGCATGCTCGATGATCTGCTGCACTCCAAGAGCGCGATGATCGACGGCGAATTCGTAATCGTAGGAAGCCAGAATCTGCACTGGAGCGCCTACGGCGAAGGGAATGGACTAAGCGAATACAGCCTCGGGGTTGCCGATCCGGATGCGGCCGAGCAGTATCAGCGGTTCTTTGATTTTCTGTGGGAGCGTTCGCCGACTCGGTTGGATACCCTCAGTAACTAATCCAGATATTACGACCGGGAACAAGAATCGATGGCTTTGTTCAATCGAAGGTCGATAGTCTGACACAGCTCGTGGATATCAATGAGCTGTTGAATCGGAAAGCAGAAAGGAATTAGATGTCAAAACGGGCGGTAATCGCAGCAGTTGTTATCGGATGCGTTCTTCTGGCGGTCGCGAACGCTTCCTTGTGGATCACACTCAACGTCCTTAGCGCGGAGCGATTTGGCGAATTGGTGGCAGAGGGGCTGCAATCCCCGGAAGCCACGCAGGCGATCGCAGGGGAGGTCGTCGATCACTTCTTGTCAGACTATCCGGCCGTGCGGGCCATTGCAGGTCCGGTTGCTGAGGATTTGATCGCCGGGTTGCTACAGCAGGAGATCTTAGCCAGCGTTATCGAAACGGCTGCCACCGCTGCCAACCTAGCTCTGACAAAGGACCTGAGGGACTTCGTTCCTCTCGAGGTCCAGGAAATTGCTCCATTTATTGTAGGCGTGGTTTACGCGGTCGATCCGGAGCTTGCCGAGCGAATCTCGGCGGAACTGCCATCTGGCCCCATCACGCTGCTGAGAGTTGATGAGCTCCCTAATCTCAGCACAGTCAGCAGCGCGTTGCCGTGGGTATGGCCTATTGCTGCACTCGGTGCATTTGGTCTCTTCGCACTGGCAATTTGGCGGGGTCAGGATCGAGCTAGATCGGTGATTTACACGGGGATTGGCGTTGCGGTTACCGGGGGTATCATGCTGCTCTTCATCCCCGCCATACGTCTTACAAGTACGGGTGGAGTCGAGACCTCGACGGCACTGATCGTTGTAGGCAGCGTGGTCGATGCCTTCATTCGTGGATATGTTATTCAGAACATCCTGTTGATTATTGTGGGTCTGATCCTTGTGCTTGTTGGTCGAAATTCGCTGTTGCAGAGGCGCGGGAAGTAGTAGGCGAACGCCGAACGGAAATCATCCAGGGGGGCGTCTCGGTTGTAACAGAGCGCACATCGAAGTTATCCGGTCGCATTGACAATGTTCAGGCGCTGCTCGCTGACGTGACCGCTCAGCTAGAAACGCTGAGAGGGCGCATTCAGGACACAAGAGACTCATTTCCTGGAACTTTGGATTTGTTGACGGTGCTCTTGAATCTGGTGCTGCTGCTGGTGGCTGTCGCGTTCCTGAGCTTGTTCGCTCACTCGGTCGCCTTGTTCAAGCGACCGGAGCAGAGCTTTCGTGAACTCGTTGGATGGTCGGGCTCCGAAGTTGAAGCAACTGACCCCGAAGGTGCGCCCGAAGAAGCCCAGGAATATGATTGACAGGAATTAGCGGCCCCGGACTATGTGTAGGAGAAAATCTAGATGGCAACTGTAAATAAGAAGGTAGAAACCAGTCGTTCAGGTGATCCCCCCCACCCTGGAATGATTTGGATCCCAGGCGGTGAATTTCGCATGGGCTCGGAGAATTTCTATCCGGAGGAGCGCCCAGTGCATAGCGTCTCTGTCGATGGATTCTGGATGGATAAACATCAAGTAACCAACGCGCAGTACGCACGCTTCGTAGATGAAACCGGATACGTCACTGTCGCGGAGCAACCACCGGACCCCGATGATTTTCCGGGCGCGCCTGCTGAAAATCTCGTGCCGGGCTCGCTCGTATTTCACAAAACGAAAGGTCCAGTCGACCTACGCCATTACGATCAGTGGTGGGATTGGACTCCCGGTGCCCACTGGCGTGAGCCGGAAGGTCCCGGAAGCGAGATTGAGCACCGTAAGCTGCACCCGGTTGTGCATGTGGCTTATGAGGATGTGATGGCTTACTGCGAATGGGCTGGCAAGACACTGCCAGCTGAGGCCGAGTGGGAATATGCTGCACGCGGCGGACTCGACGGCAAGAATTTCACATGGGGTGACGAGGATTTTCCCAACGGCAAGTCCATGGCAAATTCATGGCAGGGCGAGTTCCCCTGGCAGAACCTTACTAAGGATGGATTTGAGCGGACTTCGCCGGTAGGTTCCTTCACGGCCAATGGTTACGGACTGCGCGATATGGCCGGAAATGTGTGGGAGTGGACCGAGGATTGGTGGAGCTCGGCGCATCCAGAGGAGGTCGAGCATACCTGCTGCATGCCTCAAAACCCCCGCGGGGGATCAATTGAGGAGAGCTACAACTTGATGCAGCCTGAATTTACGATTCCTCGGAAGGTTCTAAAGGGCGGATCACATCTCTGCGCCCCAAATTACTGCCTGCGGTACCGACCCGCCGCTCGGCATGCGCAGATGGTTGATACGGGCACCACCCACATCGGCTTTCGCTGCATCGCGCGGTCAAACGGAGCCTAATTTAATTTTCCTGATTTGTGCTGGGGGGTTGTGCATCGGGTAGGTTTGGCTCTTCACCATCAACTGCATCATCTTCTTGGGCGCGCCGGTCTACCTCGGTCCGGATGAGTTCCCCAATAATCTCACTATCTTGCGGCGCGTACTGCTCTCGATAGATATCAATAGTCGTGACCAGCAGCAGGATGACAACCGGGCCGTAGAACATACCCAGCAAGCCTCCAAACGCAAGCCCACCCAAAATCCCTAACAGGACCAAGGAGAAGTGCATGTAGGCTTCTTTCGAAACCAAGCGCGGTCGCAGGATAACGTCTATCCAATTGACGATGCCGTAGAATCCGAAAAGTACAATCGCCGCCGAGGTTGGGTTGTCGTTGAGCAGGAATACGACAGCCATGGCGATCACCAAGAAGCTGATCCCTACAACCGGCACCATCGCCAAAAACATTGTGATCAAAATGAAGAAAAGTACTGCGTCAATGCCTGCCAGCCAGTAGAAGATTCCCATACTAAGGCCTTGAATCGCCGCGATGAGAAAGATGCCTTTAAAAAGGGATGTGATCATCGCGGTCGTTTTCGTGTAGTAGAGCTGAGTGATATCTCTCCCCAATGGGCTGATGTCCTCTAGATCGGCTACCAACTTATCGAATCCCGGCAACAGGGCTACGACGATAACGAAGAAAATCACGAATTCAATAATCAGCTTGGGAAGTGCGCTTAATAAGCTGCCAGCAAACGATAGGGTAGCACTGATAATCGCGGCAGCTGCGCCGCCTATAAATTCTTGAATCGCAGCCCTGTCAAAATTGATCGATTGGCCGCCGGCTTCGAAGGCAGCCTCAACTTCCTGCAATATTTCATCCAGGTCGAAATCGGCGAGCGAAAGAAGCTGTTGGGATAGCTGTTCAATAAAACCAATCATCAGGATGGCGACCGGGACAACGAGCAGGAAGAGGAAGGTCAAAAGGGTGAGCGAAGCCGACAGGCGGGGCTTGCCCTTCGTATATTTGGATCTATAGAACCATCCGTAAAGCGGCTTCAAGACAATTACGGCGATCAGCGAAAGGAGAATGACGCTAAAGAACGGCTTAAGCAGCAGCGCCGTAACTATAAGCAGAACTAGAAAGGTGATGAAGAAAAATATTCGACTTTGCAGTACGTCAGGAGCTACAGGGAGCCTGCGTTTTTTTGGTTGCTCAGTCTCGCTCATAATTCCTCCTGTGCGTTCTCCCTGTAGAGCCGTGTTCCAACTACGATCACGGTCACCTGCGCCACCAGCACTCCGATCACGAAGAATTCCAGGACGATGACCGAAACCCAGATGATCGTCGGGAGTTTCTCCACCAGATCGTCAAGTGTCGAGGCCTGTTCCTCAAGAGTTACCGATAAGGAGCCAAGGCGTTCGCCGAGCTCTCGGACGTCGTCGGAAAGCTGCTGCAGGTCCCCACCCGTCTGGTCAAGTCCCACCGATACGCGGTCGAAACCCTCGGCGGTGTCGTAGATCTTCTCACTAACGTCGATCAGGCCTTCAGGGAGCGGTGCGAGGCCTTCTGCTACCCCAGCCAGTGAATCTCCGAGCGAGCTTTCGGGATCGTAATTGATGCCAATCGGAAGGAAGGACAGCGCGCCCAAGACGCTATCAACTGCTTGGGCTGCAGACTGTGCCGTCTCTAGTGCTTGGTTCGTTTTCTCGAGTGTGCTGCTGCCGACGTCGCCCACGATATCCGCCGCAGATTCAAGCAGTGGCTTGGTATCTTTGACGGTGTCGGAAATGCTGAGAATTGTCGTCCCTGCAGCATCCAACACATCGGAGGCAGATTCGAGGCTCGAACTTGTTGAGGCCATCGAATCAGAGATGGTTTGCAGCCCGTCTGCCACGTTTGTCGTGACGTCGACGGCAAAGGGAGTGACGCGCGCGGGCATAAATAGCAGCGCTATGGCAAGAATAACTGCGGCTACAATCCCTAGAACGCCAAGCACTCGCATTGCAGCGCCTAACCTGCGCCTCCAAGGTTTCCAGTCTGTTTGATTAGCAGTTTGTTCAGTCATGAGCTGAATGATAGCTCAGGTTGGGTATCGAAGTGGGGACGTACGGCGCTGACAATTAAGTAGAAATGCGTATGACAGGAACCGCCTGCCCTACAATAATGGTGTGGGGCACGCGGTCTGACATGTTAATTGATTTCAGGCCGATTGAAACACAATCGGTTTCGTCGCAGTTTTCCCAATTGAAGCATTGAAGCCAGAACAGTGTCTGAAGTAAATAATCCCCAACTCCGAAAGGATCTTCGATCGCCGCGTTCGGCCGCCATCGCTGGAATCATATACGCGGTCATGGCTGCGGCTTCCATGATCCTGGTACAAAGCGTCGTTACTGCCGCCCCCGCAGAAATAGATGCTGACTGGTTGGACTTATGGTCCGATACCGTTTCGGTCGTGATCTTCCTGGTATCTATCGGGGGGATCACGTTTTTGTGGTTCACGGGAGTAATTCGCGAGTTAATTGGGGATCGAGAAGATCGTTTTTTCGCAACCATCTACTTCGGCAGTGCCATCATCCTGGTTGTATTGACATTTATGTGGGCTGCAACGTTGGGGGCTATGTTCAATGCATTTACCCTTGCGTCCGATATGTTGGTCAATAATGACATTTTCATTTTTGGCTTTGCAATGATGAACCAAATCGTTGATAATTTTGCGCTGCGAGTAGCGGGTGTGTATATGATTTCCATCGGAACCGTATGGACCAGGGCGGCCGTCACACCACGGTGGCTAACCCTCGCCACGTTCCTCGTGGCGATTGGATTCTTGTTTTTCGCGGGTGCATTCAGAGGGGCACGTTTCATATTTCCTGCGTGGGTATTCTTGGTGAGCGTTTACATCCTTGTCGTCAATTATCAAAGAGCTGATCCGGAAATTTCCTAACGAATTACCTTGACCTGAATCAACTGGCGCATCTAAGTCCATAAATACTGATTGGCAATTGGTTCACCATACAATTGCGGCGACTCGCATTGATAGATCCGGTCATAAGAATGAGGAGAAGACATCATGTCAGACATACTTGAAACGCTTGCGCAACTCTCGGTACTGGTCTTTGTCATCAGCAGCATGCTGAGCATGGGGCTAAGCCTGACCACGAAGCAGATCATCGAGCCGCTTAAGGACACGCGGCTCGTGATATTGGCCCTGGTGGCGAATTTTGTGGTTGTCCCCGTCGCCGCCATTGCGATCACTCTGGTTATGACACTCCCTGAATCGATTGAGGTTGGCCTGATTCTGATCTCCATGGCTGCGGGCGCACCTTTCTTGCCCAAGCTGGTCGAAGTAGCCAAGGGGAATACGGCCTTCTCCGTCGGTTTAATGGTGCTGCTAATGGTGGTCACGATCGTGTTCTTGCCAATCGTGCTTCCATTGGTGCTCCAGGGCGTGGAGGTGAATCCGCTCGACATCGCTCAATCCCTCGTAATCATGATGCTCATCCCACTCTCGATCGGGCTCTTTATCAAAGCCCGTTACGAAGATTCAGCCGAGAAGATCCGTCCGACATTTGCCATGGCTGCGAATATCGGCATCCTTGTGCTTATCGTTTTGGGAGTGGTGCTCAATTTCGAAGCCATGATCGCATTGATTGGCTCACTTGGTATCCTGGCCGCGCTTATCTTCCTTGCTGTGTCGGTCGGCGCCGGTTACTTGATGGGAGGTTCGGATCGCAGCATCAAGAGCGTGATGGCGTTAGGAACCGGGCAGCGAAACATCGCTGCAGCACTTGTTGTCGCCGCTCAGAATTTTGATACCGATGTAGTGACCTACGTATTGGTCTTCGCCCTGATCGGCTTCGTCGTACTATTCCCAGTAGCGGGAGAATTTGGAAAACGTAGCCAGGCAACCTAATTTCGCTCAAATCGACCGTCAAAAGGCCAGATTCTGCTTGTATCTGGCCTTTTTTGTTTGAAACTCTGTTCAGTTTCGTACGCTTCGCCGCGAGCGGGTATAATCCGGCGTCGTATTCTCAAAGCCGTCGCTCACGACAGCGAAGGCTCAATAACTAAGTGAGGAAGCTTTCTAATGAACAGAGTGGAAAACAAACGAATGATCGCTTTGGTGGCGATCCCACTGGTCTTGATCTTGGCCGCATGCTCATCCGATGCGACGCCGGAACAGACCGTGGTCGTCGTCACCGATCCACCGGCGGCAACTGATCTGCCCGCGGAGATTCCGACCGCGGTTCCGATCGCGCCAACGCCCGGTTCCGGAGACCCGACTTTGATCGCCAAGGTGAACACCGCAGTACGAAGTGGACCCGGCACTAATTATCCGGTTTACGCCTTCATGTCGGGTGGACAAGAGGCAACGCTGGCCGGCACCAACGAGTCCGGCACCCAATACGCGATCGTAGTAACCGTCGCTTCGACGGGAACTGGATGGGTCGATGCGCAGTTTGCCGACATACGCAATGCGGGGGATCTGCCGATAATCGAGGCGCCTCCCCCACCACCCTCGACCAGCTTCCAGCCCCCCGCGCCTGGCGAGCCAGCAGTGATTGCTCAGGAATCTTTATATGTAAGGACTGGACCAAGCGAGCAGTACCCGGCTTACGGTACGGCTGAAAAAGGTGCGCGCGGCGCGGTGTTTGGCGTCGATGAGACCCTTCAGTGGTTTACGGTTCGTCTGGATCCATCCGTGGTCGGAAAGGGTCACGGTTGGGTGAGATCCAACCTGGTAACGACAGAAAACGTTGACCTTGAGGATCTTACAGTCATCGAAGCCCCGCCGATCCCTGAACGAGTGGCGCCGCCAGAGGTGGCTCCCGGCGATCCCAAGGCAACCGCCATTGACTACGTCAATGTTCGCACCGGTCCGAGCACGAATTATCCGGCCGTTGCGATGGCGATACCTGGCGGCTCTGCTGGAGTAAGCGGCAAGGACGCCAGCAGCGAGTGGTGGCAGGTGATCGTAGGGACAACTTACACTCCATCGGGCCTGGCCTGGGTTAGCGCCGGTTATGTGGTGACGGAAAACACTGACGGCGTACCAGTCGTCGAACCTGATGCCCCTCCTGCAGTTCCAACCGCAGGCCCGCTAGCCTGCGTGCTGATATCACAATCGCCAGCGGATGCGACCATCATGGCGCCCGGAACTCAATTCACAATGACCTGGACGTTGCAGAATGTTGGTTCTCAGACATGGGATGAAAACACGAGTGACACGGTGTTCCTGGCCGCGATCGGCGGGACAAGGCTGAGCTCCACAGATTTAATTGATCTGTCAGGCTCTGTTGCTCCAGGTGCAAGCTACACCGCCTCAGTGAGCATGACGGCTCCCAGTGGTACTGGCCAGTACGGTGAGACCTGGACGATCGTTGAGAACAGCACAAGCTTCTGTCAGTTCTACAACCTCATCAACGTAAGCCAATAGGCAAGCAACGACCGCGCCCCGTCCGCTAATTTGGACTGGGCGCGGTCGTTTAATCTACGCAAATATGACGAGGGCGATGACGCCGACCTTCGATTATAGTGAGTGACTTCAAAGGCCTGCCAGCACCGCCCATAATGGCAGGTGACAGATAACGGATGAGATTTAAGTGGGCAGGAGGAAGAAATGGATCACGAGGAGAATCTGGATCCGATGCCAGAAGGCGCTGAAGGAAAAGCATCCGACGAAGGTACGGGTGCCTATGGCGAGCCCAAGGAGCCAAAAGGCAGGAGTGGATGGGTCATCGTCGGCATCGGCGGTCTCATTCTCCTGCTCATTGCAGCAGTAGCCGCGCTCGCAGGCGGAACGCTATCTGACGAAGAAACCGCCCCCACGGAGCCTGCCGGCGGAGCGAACGCATTCATTACCATCGTTCAACCCGGCCAGGGCGCTGTGCTGCCGGTCCCGGAAAGTGTTCCGATCCGGGGACAGGCAGGCGGACTATTTGAGAACAGCCTGGTGGTTCAGGCATTTGACTCAGAGGGCACCTTGCTCGCGGAGCAACCCACCACCATCGAAGCTGGAGAGCCGGGCAGTACCGGCAACTGGGAAGTGAACATGGTGATCCCGGTTAAGCCAGGTACCAGCGGCTTGATCTTTGCCTCTTCGACTTCGCCGGTTGACGGCAGCGTCATCGCTTCTGCCAGCGTTGAAGTAATCTACGGAGATGAAGTTCAGGCAGGAAGCGAGATCAAGATCGATCGGCCAAGCGACGGCGATGTACTTGACACGAACCTGCCAGTGACCGTCTCCGGTACGGGTCGGGGCCTATTTGAAAACAACGTCGTTGTTGAGGTTCTTGATTCGAGTGGAACCGTCATCGTGCAAGAACCGACTACTATGCAGACTGAAGAAGTCGGTGGCGCGGGTACTTGGTCCATTGAGCTCCGCATTCCGGCTGGCGAGGGCGAGAAGGGCACGGTTCAGGCGTTCTCAACTTCTCCTCAAGATGGGAGCATCGACGCCGAAGATCGAGTTAGCGTTCAATTTGGAGAAGAAACTGCTCCAGTGCCTACAGCAGCTCCTACAGCCGAGCCGCCGCCCGACACCAGCGCCGGAATTGAAGACTTACTGTGGTCGCTCAAGTCTCTTGGCGGCGCTGAGCTCGTTCCAGGATCCGCTATTACGATGGATCTGACTGACGGAACAAGCAGCGGTACGGCAGGATGTAACACATACAGTGGTCCTTACGAGATTTCCGGCACATCGATAAGTTTCGGATTGATGGCTACTACCCGAGCCGCTTGCCCGGAGCCTCCCGGATTGATGGACCAAGAAAATCAATACTTAGCCGAACTTCAAATGGTTGAGGAATACCACATCGACTCGGACGGCTTGCAGATGTTTGGATCGGCCTCGCCGGTCACGCTCTTCTACGACTCGGTCGTGATGGGAACGGTGGGATTCATGAATCCGATCGAAATCCCAGCCGGATCGACCTTGACCGTACAACTACAAGACACCTCGCTGCAGGATGTGGCTGCTAAAGTGTTGGGCGAAACGGTAATCACCGATTTCTCGACGATTCCGATCCCATTTACGGTTAGCTACGATCCAACCGCGATTGACACACAGTTTACTTACAGCATATCTGCCCGTATCACGGATGGGGCCGGGAATCTGATCTTCATCAACACGACCGCCTATAACGTGATCACAAACGGCAATCCGTCTGTGATTGAAGTTATTGTTGAGCCGGTTTAGGTAAGCTGGATCAGTGAATACTATTAGAGAAGGAGAAGCAGCATGAGATCAAGAATCGTAATAGGAGCCGCCTTGGTGCTCGCAGTGGCGCTCGCGGCCTGTTCATCGACCGAGGCGCCTACGGCGGAGGTGATTGTCGTCACGGCGACCCCCGAGCAGCCGGCTGGGGGAGGCACCCTGCCGGCCGAAATGCTTGGCGTCGAGTGGCAATTGCATAGCGTGCTTGAGAGCGAGCCCGCTGCTCAATCGTTAAACCCTGAGCCGCAGAATTACACAATTCAGTTCACTCCCGAAGGTACGGCCGCCATCCGCGCGGACTGTAACCAGGTTCTCGGAAACTACACCGTCGAGGGTTCTAGTCTCAGTATTGAGATTGGACCGACCACACTCGCTTTCTGTGGCGAGGAATCTGGTGACACCCGGTACCTCTCCGCGTTAGGAGCAGTCACGGCGTACAGCGTGAACGAAGATGGCATGGCGCTGAACGTCTCGGATGCGGCAAGTTTGGGTTATATCGCCGCAAACGATGTGATCGATTTGCCTGAGGGAGAAGGCGGGGTCGACATCACCGCCGACGCAAACCTCCAGGTGCGTACCGGTCCTGGTACTCAATTCCGCATCTCCTACTGGGCCGTCGCTGGTGAGCAAGGTGAGGTCATCGGACAGAGTCCAGACGACCTCTATTGGGTAGTCGCGTTTCCTGAGGACCACGCACACTACGATAACGGCTGGGTGTTGAAATCGTCGTCGACGATTTCAAATCCAGACAATCTTGAGATCCCGGTAACTACTCCGCCACTGCTGAATCCGACAATCTACGTGACGCCGCCTGAGGAAGGTCAGGCCCAGGGCAACGTGTTCCAATCCGCCCCGATCATGACCGGGCCTGGAAACGCCTATCAGATCTGGGGGCTGACTTCAATCGGCGCAGATGTAGTGATCACCGGCCAAAATGGGAGCTTCTGGCGCATTCAATTACCAACGAGCTACAGCGCAACCGGCGACGGCTGGGTTGACGGCCGATTCTTGCAGGCCAGCAACACGGGTAGTGTTCCTGCCGCCAACGCACCAACCCTTGATACCGAAGCTCGACCGTCGGCCGAGGGAGGCAGCCAGGCTGCAGTACGCTACACCGAGAAGACTCCAGTGCGCGCGGGCCCGGGCGATAGCTATGCCAGCTATGGCGATGCCGAGGTGGATTGGGTGCAGGGTATCGTTGGGGTTAGCAGCGACGAGAAGTGGTGGGTTGTAAACCTGGCGACACAGACCGCTCCGGTCGGCTACGGTTGGGTCCCGATGGACAAGACCGTGTGCTCGAAGTGTGATACCCCCTCGAACTACACACCGGTGTACGGCACGCCGTAGAATCAACCATCGCGAAATACAAAGAGCGGCGATCACGATGATCGCCGCTCTTTTTGATTCGTGTGCTCATTTCGGGAGGCGAGCCGAGCTGTTATGAGACCAGCGCTGCCATCTGCATACGGTACGACGTCTTAGGGTTGATAGTGAATTCAGCTGGCCGCGGCTTGCTCCGCATCCTGCTTCTTGTACCAACCCATGATCCCAGCCGGCGCCCCACCCTGACGCAGCACGTTAGCCATCATCTTCATGGGGGGTTCGACATGGTTGAAGAATTGCTTGTAACCGGCACACAGGTAGTTCAGGCCGGCTTCGCCATCGGGCGTCTCGATAAACCGATTACGCGGGCACCCACCATGACAGGCGTAACGCACTTCACATTCGACGCAGTACTTCGGGAGGGTGTCCATCTTGTCCTGGCCGAATTGGCGCTGTTTCTGGCTGGCAACCAGCTCGAGCATGTGCGTTTCCTTGATGTTTCCCAACAAGTAATCCGGCTCGACGAAGTGATCGCAGGAGTACAGATCGCCGTTGTGCTCAATGGCAAGCGCGTTGCCGCACGTTGGCGAATGGATGCATAAGCTGTACTCACCCACTTGCGCGCCCAGCGTGACATCGAACATCTGCACGTAAACTTTTCCTACGTCACGACGCACCCATTCTTCAAAGATCGCTGTGAGGAACTGACCCCATTGCTTGGCTCCCACCGAGCGTTCGGTGACCAGTTCACCGGATTGTTTGTAAAACGGGCGATCGCCTCCGGGTCGCTCGCTCCAACCTTCGTTGGCAACCGGCAACATATCCATCGTTGAACGTTCAACGATGGGAATGAATTGGATAAACTCGGTCTCCAGTTCGTCGCGGAAGAATTTGTACACTTCGACCGGATGATCTTGATTTGCGGCGTGGACGGTGCAGAGGATGTTGAAATCCACTTCATGCTTCTTGAGGACTTCCCAACCCTTCATCACCTGGTCGAAGCTGCCTTCCCCACCTTTATTGACTCGATACTCGTCGTGCAGTTCGCGCGGTCCATCGACACTAAGTCCAACCAGGAAGTTGTGCTCTTTGAAAAACGCAGCCCACTCGTCGTCGAGTTTGGTGCCATTGGTCTGGATGGTGTACTCGATGCTCTGGGAAGGTTTCTTGTACTTCTCCGCATACTCCACGGAGAGTTTAAAGAAATCGAGCCCCATCAATGTGGGCTCCCCACCCTGCCAGCCCACCGTGACTGTCGGCGCGCGTTGGCTCTCGAGCAGCTGTTTAATGTACGTCTCAAGCAAATCATCCGCCATGCGGAATCGGCTCCCCGGATACAACATCTCCTTTGAAAGGAAGAAGCAGTACTTGCAGTCAAGGTTGCAGATAGCGCCAGTGGGCTTCGCCAGCACATGATACGAAGGCGGCGCGTTGGCCGGGATGGTCTCAAGCGGAATGTCGATCAATGGCTGGAATCCTCACGCTCAGAAGGTCGTATTCTACCTGTTGAGTACGGATGAGCGTGTAGGCGATCTTTTTGAGCGGCGCTTTTAGTCCGGTAGCAGCCAGCTCAGAATAGTGCTGACGATACTGATGATGATAGCCGCCACAAAGGCGGTCAGGAAGTTTTCAAATATATTGCCGGTTAGGTCGAGGGAGTCGCTCAGCAGAACCGTGATCATGAGCATGATGGCATTGATTACGAGCGTGAATAACCCCAGTGTCACTACAGTGAGAGGCAGGGTCAGGAGTTTCACGATCGGTCGGATCAGGGCGTTTACTAAGCCAAATATGATGCCCACAAGAACAAGGCTTCCGAAATTGCCAGTAAATTCCAGCCCAGAGAGCACCAGGGCTGTAACCCAGATAGCTATGATGTTGATGACCAGTCGGATAAGTAGTTTCAAAAACTCCTCCTCGGTTATCCCTTCGCTACACGATCAGCAATCCACCGCTCGGCGGCCTCGTAGGCAATGTGACCAGATTCCCCCACGAGTTCTGTCTTTTCGAAAACATTCTTCCGACCGAGCTTGCGGAGCATCCCGGTAAGCCTCAGTTGCGCCATAACATCCTTGTCGACCCCGGCAAGGAACAACTCGCTTCCGTGCCGGTCCAAATCCTCGTCATAGCGTTCAAGGACCTCAAGCATTGTACTGCCCAGCTCGTTGTGCAGCGCCATGATGATCACCGCTGCTGCATTCTCAGTTTCTTCTGTGACTGTCGGAAGCTGCTCCTCAAAGGCCCCGGCTGAGGCAAAGAACAAGCTTCCATAGGGCATGAGCACGGTAACCTCATTGCTGGGCAGCACCTGCGGAGGTTCCTGTTCACGTGGCCAGCCATTCTCCTGGAAAACCCATTGCTTGATCCTGATTTGGTTGGATTGACGGAAAACGTATAGCAGGAGCGCAAGAGCGACACCAAACAATACGGCAAACTGAAGTGGCACCAGGAGCGTTCCCACAAAAGTGATACCGAGTACTGCTTGCTGAACAGGCCCAGTGTTCCAGACCATCTCTGCATCGTCCAGTCGGATGGTTCGAAATCCAACCACGATCAGAAGTCCTCCTAGGGAGGCTAAAGCCAGCCTCCCAACCAACCCACCCAGCACAAGGAGTACTACCGCCATAGTGAGGCCGGCAAATATATTTGCGAAACGAGACCGCGCACCGGCATTGACGATCACTCCCGTCGCAGATACCGATCCTCCAACTGGCATCCCCTGAAACAGCCCGGCCGCAATGTTTGCCGCTCCCTGTCCAACGAAATCCTGTGATGAGTCCGGATACTTACCGTCCGGATTAATGTAGTTTTGGCTGACTCCCGCGCCCTGGACTAACCCCACGAGCGCAAGCGATAGCGCAGGGACGATGAGCGTGAGGATCTCAGAAAGCGGCGGCAAGATCAGACTCGGCAACCCCTGAGGGATCTCTGCGATGTCCCCGACCAGCGCAACCTCTTCCCAGCCGAATAGCGGCACCAGGAGCGAGGCACCCAGCATCGCCACCACCATCCCCAGTCCCTTTAACTGAGTACGTTCCAGTACAAGAATGAGAACGATCGTCGTCAACCCCACTGCGAGGGTCTGAAGATGTACCATGTTGAGGTTTACGGCGAGGTTAAATGCCTGAGCCACAGAGTTCGCGCCTTGAGCTTCGTAGCCGGTTAGATTTTCTAACTGGCCCAAGATGATCAGCACCGCTACGCCGTTGATAAAGCCAGTCAGCACTGAGTTAGGGACGAACCTCAGCAATCGGCCCATCTTAAGTAAGCCGAGGACCAGCATGATCACCCCGGTCATGACCGTAAGTAAGAGCAGCGCACCGGTTGGGTCTGGTCCCGTATGGACTGCAGGAACACTTGCCACGACTAGCGACATGGCCCCTGTGGTTTGCACACTCATGAATGCCGAGCTAGCAAATAACGCCCCAACCGGCGTGGCGAGCATCACTGCATAAGCTCCGTGAATAGGGTTTACGGCGGCCAAGAGGGCGGAGGCCATCGCGTCGGGAATACTCATGATTCCGAGAGTCAGGCCCGCGATCAGGTCCGACCGTGCGATCCGAAATGTGAACTTGGGGAGCTTTAGCTGCATATGCGATCGCCGACCGGCATCTAGGAGCCGGGGCTTCCTCCCGCGTCAATCGACATTTCAATCTGCGCGACTTTGGATTTAAGCGATGCCGTCACTCGCTCCTGCTCTTCAATAAGCCTATGGATTTCACCGATCTGATCGTCGCCATCTCCACTTAATTCATCGACCTTCGGCCGCTCCTTCTTTTCCGGGATAAAGGCATTAGCCAAGAACCCCGTCAGCACGCCGAACAGTCCCACGCCGAGACTCATGGTCAGCATACCGACCAATCGACCGTTCTGGGTGACCGGGAACTGATCCCCGTAGCCGACAGTCGTGATGGTGACGAAGGCCCACCACACTCCATCGCCTGGGGTATCGATATTTGCATTGGGGTCACCCGCCTCAACCGCCACAATCAAACTGCCGCCGAATTCAAGCACTACGATCACGAGAAAGATCGTGAGAAATAAGGCACTGCCAGCTCGATTTTCACGAAGCTCTCTAACAACCGTTCCCGGACCGAAGGCACGCGATAAGCGAACAATCTTGATCACGCGGAAGACCCTGAAAATCTTAGTGGCTTGAAAGGGAAGACTGGACAGCAGGTCGGCCCAGCCATATTGTCGTAGAAAATAGTCCGATTTCGAGTCCGCCGTGAACAATCGGTATAGGAAGTCGAGCATGAAGATTAGAGTGATAAAGATATCCATGATCGATATCACGCCCTTGACGAGCGGATCTATGCTGGGCAGGATGAATATGATGATATTAACGAGAGACAAGATCGATAGGAGCAGGATAAAGAGCTCGTAGCTTGTACCCTTGAGTCCCCTTGGCAATTCATTATTAGACATTGGATTCCCTCCTTATTGAGAAAATGGCCCACATTCCAAAAGCTTGAATTTCCACTTTATTGGGGAAAATAGTGGAAAACAAAAATTCGTCCTGGCGGGCCCAGAACCCGCCCTAATCCTCGAGGTGGATTTCTGGATTCTCGACCAGATAAACGCTCACCGCTTGATGCACAGAAGGGTACAGATGGTCTTCTCCGATTTGATCTGCTAGTCCGCTCGCCCGGAATCGATCCATTGCCTTGTGATGTATGCGCGCAACCCAGAGCTCGTCTCCCCGATCCGCGATCTCTCTCTGAGCTTCGGCAAGCATGTCAAGGCTGGTCACATCCAGATCCTTGCTTGCTTCCAAATCGAGCAGAATGACCTTCGGTCGTGGATCTGACTCTCTGCTGAGCTTGCGAAGCTCTTCATGCAGTGGGGTTGCGTTTGCATAAAACAGGAATGTATCCAGCCTTATGATCAATAGACCGGAAACTTGCTGATTTTCTGGATGTCTTTCGATGTCCCCATAGGTTT